>Ga0114931_10008382_pt1 | contig 12525 bp, 7 predicted proteins | sample 2SBtaG_FD_89579 | JGI IMG/M metagenome (GOLD analysis project Ga0114931, IMG submission 89579) | Deep subsurface microbial communities from Kolumbo volcano to uncover new lineages of life (NeLLi) - 2SBTROV14_V59a metaG | ecosystem: Environmental > Aquatic > Marine > Volcanic | place: Kolumbo...
GCGTACCAGAAACTCGGAGAGATGTGTTTTGTAAAGCCAAACAGGTTCCAATTGAAGGTCAGGGCGTCTTTCCAATTGCGGGGATTGCCGGCCGGGTCGCTGAACCACGGTTGATCGAAAGGCCACCAGGGTGCCTTGAGGGCATAAAGGCTGTAGCAAAGCAGAAACATGCCGGCCAGAAATACAAAGCGCCGGACGTCCCATGAGCCTTCCAGCTTGATGCCGACTTTGTTGAAGAATTTGATCGGCAGCTCGGCGCCAATCATTTCAAACACCTGGCCATTCTTTAGCTGTTCCGTTTTGCCGTTCTTTTCAAATCTGACAAAGTCCGCTCCGATCTCCTTTAAATGTGAACTGAAATGGATGTTGAGCAGGCCGGCTTTTTCCAGTTCCAGCAGTTTGTCCACATTTCGTTTTTTTGGAAAGATGAACTCAGGGTCGATGGTCACCAGGGTGACCCGGTTGTTCGGCGCCAGCGCCAGGGCTGCTTCCGCCGCGACGTCGCCACCACCGTAGATAAGGAGGTCACTGTCTTTGTACTCATCCGGGTCGGACAGAAAGTGCGCCACCTTTTCGGCGTACTCTTTCTCGCCGGGGACACCTGCTTTTCGGGGATTACCTGCTTTACCGATAGCCAGGATAACGAGCTTTGCTTTGTAGGTCGCCTTGGATGTGGTGACCACAAACAGGTCCGTCAGTTTCTGAATGTCGGTGACCGCCTCGTGGCTGTTGATTTTTATGCCGCGCTGCGCAATCTGCTCATCCCACTTCCGCAACAGCTCTTCTTTTGCGCACTCCTCACACCAGAGAGACGATTCCAAGGGAACGTCCAGCGGTTCGATGAACAGGGGCTTGCCTTTTGTAAAGGAGCGTACCAGATTGGCCGGCTTGCCCTGCTCAATAACGATGTATTTGACACCGAGTTCTTGCGCCCGGTTGGCGGCTCCAAGGCCGGCCGCACCGGCGCCCACGATGAGCACATCGTAAACGTCGTCCGGCGTATTGTTCGAAGAAGCGTTTGCGAACAAATCGTTGATCAAGCCGTTTCCCTGATTCAGTGCTAGCTTCAACAGCGGCGTGCCACGAACCTCTCCGACGATGAACAACCCCGGGATGTTGCTCTGATGCTTCTCATTGACCTGGGGCAATTTGACCCGGGCCGGGTCAAAACCGTTGTCAAAAAGTTTATGCGCGAATGCTTTGATGCGTGTTAGCAAATTTTATTTCCTGCTTCTCCGTGAACGTGGGGCTATCGCAAGGCGCCACGTTCTGGAGCATATGAAAGAACATTTTACGAATCGGCACCACCGGGAATTTCAAATACTAACCCTGGCTAGCTTCAAAATATTCCCAATGTTAAGGCTTGATAGTCGGGTAAGATTTCTGAGCCGGTAAGTGTTTCGGCCGCGCAAGCGAAGGTAGGGAATCGCATTGACCAACGCAAATCGCTAAGTCGCATGGCACTTGACTTTGGTCTTTTTCATGAATAGATTTTAGAATCTCACCTGAAGAGCGAGTCATGACAAGTAGTAACCTTCACAAGCTGTTTCATTTCCATATTTTCCTCCTATTTGTTACCACGTTGCCCGCTATTGGTTTGACGAGGAGTCTGGCACGCATACAGCAGACTCACACCCGGCTTCTGTCAAAAAATATTTATTGTGCAACCTGGCGACCCGGCAGCCGCGCGGCCCGCATGGCGGATGCCATCGCACTTGGCCGAAGTGCCGCTCTGGACAAACTTGATTCAACAGTCGCGGTTCGGCAATCAGGCAACGTAACGGTCATAGAAGATGACGGCACGCTGATCACCGATCCCGTTACCAGTGCTTTTGATTTGGACGGCCGGGCGCTCCGCTTTGTTCCCAACACTGAGGACGGGTACGACATCGATTTCGTGCCGATGACGTTCGACACATCGTTTGGGCAAGACCTGCGGGCGGGAGATGACACCAACCATCTGATTCAGTTCACCCCCGGTTTTTCCTTTCCTTTTTTTGGAACAGTTTGGCAGGACGTTTGGATTCGTTCAAACGGCAATGTGACCTTCGGAAGTATCGGTAATCCGTCCGCATTTGACCCGCTCGATTTTTACCTGGACCTGCCGATGATTGCAGCTTTTTTTACCGACCTCGATCCATCCCGACGTGGGCAAGTCTTTTACAAGCAAGAGCAGAATCGTTTCATCGTCACCTGGGTTGACGTGACAGAGTTCGGTGGTTTCAATTCAAACACGATTCAGCTTACGCTCCATTCGGACGGAGCTTTCGGGATCACCTACAATGGCGTGGATACCAAACTTCCCTACCTGGACATCCCGATAACCATCGGATTCAACAACGGGCGACCCCGGCCGGACCTCGAACTGGTGAACCTGAGCCAGGCACCGATTTCAGGTGGGACACGGGATGCGCTTTTCGAGATTTATGATCGAATTTTGCGGCCGGAGATAGAATTGCCTCTGCTGGCAAGATATTTCTACACGCTGCAGCCCGACAGCTTTGACCAGATAGTTGTCTTAACAAATTTCGACCTTGGCAGTCCACCCTATCTGGCTTTTCATACGCTGGTCCGCAATGATGTGTCCGGAATCGCCACCGGCCCTGTCGATTACACTTCAGCTTACGGCAGCGCCGGCCGACTGCAATCGGTCATCAACATGAATCAGCTCGACGTTTGGCAGCCACTTTCCGAGAGTCCCTTTTTTTTGCAGGTTCTGGCGCATGAAACCGAACACCGGTGGGCCGCTTTCGTGCGGTTTGATGATGTTGGTACCAGCAGTGACCTCCTGCTTGATCAAGCCAGAGTGCACTGGAACTACTATTTTGATACAGACGGCTCCGTGATGTTCGGCAACGATTGGCGTGACAACGGCGACGGTTCGTTTACCTCGGTTCGGGTTATCGATAATTACAGCTTTCTGGACCACTATCTGATGGGACTGCGCAGCCGGGAGGAAGTCTCTCCGTTCTTTTTCGTCGATGCGCCAGAGGCGGCCACCTTTCGTCGTTCCAATTTTCCGATCTTGCAAAAGCGGGTTGCCGGTCCAAAACGCTGGCTCACACTCGACGACATTGTCGCGATTGAAGGGGTACGGACCCCGGGCCGAACCGAGTCTCAGAAAGTCTTCCGGCAGGCATTTGTTCTCCTGACAAGAGCCGGACAGCCGCCGGGTGCGTCAGAATTATCCAAAACCGAAGATTTTCTGCGAGCATTCCCCGCCTGGTTTTCCAGCCTGACCGATGGCCGTGCCATCATGCAGACTGATCCGGGTCCCCCGAAATCGGTCGCCACGCTGGCGGGGACGGTTACCCGTTCGGACGACAATCAACCGATTAGCGGCCTTGAAGTGCAGGTACTGGAACAAGCTCATGTGCAACCCATTCCGGCCGGTGGTCATTTTGAATTCCGTTTCACCGGTGAGGCCGGACAGGGAGGAGAAGAAGTGACATTAACTTTTCGCGCCTTTCCGTTCGTGCCCGATACGCAACGGGTCGACCTATCTTTTGGCGAGCAAAAGGATTTTGACCACACGTTGCAGCTTTTACCCACCGGTTCGATTCGGGGGAGTGTTGTTGATGAGCAAGGGGCCGGCATCCCGGCGCGCTTGACTCTTTTTGCTTCCAGCCAGTTTACGCCGTCCTTCACCGTCTCTGATTCCAGCGACGAGTCAGGCGATTTTGCATTTGACGATCTGTTCATCTCGACGCCGGACATTGTGACGTACGACAGTCTGGTCATCGATCCTGGGCCGCCTTTTCTACGGAAAACAGTGCATGGCTTAACGGTCGAACCTTTCGGTGGCCTGGGCCTGAATGTGGAATTACGGCAGGCGGATATCCTGGTGATCAACGATGACCCACTGGAACGGTTCGGGGAATTTTATGATCGGGCCTTACGGCAGGTCGGGTTGCGACCGTTCATTTGGCGCCAGCAAACACGTGGCGAAGCGGACCTCGACCTGAGAGACAGGTTCCGTGAGGATGCCATCATCTGGTTTAGCGGGAACGCTGTCGGCGATTCCGTGCTCACTCAGTCCGAAAGGCAGCAGCTTGCCACCTATTTGGAACGGGGCGGCAAGCTCTTTCTGACCGGGCAGAACATTGCACAGAGTCTCAGAAATACGGCCTTTCTCTCCGACCGCCTTCATGTTTCTTTTAGCGGCAACATAGCGGATTCGCTGCTGCACGGCGTCACGGGCGACCCAATCGGGGGAACCCTGAAGAACATCTTGACCGCGCAGGCTCCCGGCGCCGACAACCAGACCTCGAGAGATGTGTTTGAACCGGTTGATACGCTGGCCCAAATAGCCGTGCTTTATGACACCACCTTCGCTAACCTGGCTGCCGGTGTCCGAATCGAGACACCGATAAATGGCGCGCGCGTGTTTCTCCTGGGCGTCGGTTTTGAATCCATTCAAGCCCGCGATTTCCCGCGGCCAGGTTTTACGACACCGTCGGATTTCATGGCGGCCGTGCTGAATTGGCTGACTCCGGGAACGGTGACGTCGGTTCCCATGGACAAGACCACGCAAATTCCGGGCACGTTTTTGCTTCATCAAAATTTTCCGAATCCGTTTAACGCCGGCACGGTGATCCGTTTCCAGGTGCCACGGGGAAGGGGTCGGGAACGTGTGACGCTGGACATTTTTAACACACTCGGGCAGTTGGTGCGAGCGCTGCTCAATGCGCCGCTATCTCCGGGGGCGCACCGCGTCATTTGGGACGGACGAAATCAGGAAGGCCGAACGCTGCCATCCGGCGTTTACCTCTACCGTTTGAAATTTGAGGGGGGTCAGTTGGCGCGCAAGCTGCTGCTGATCAAGTGAGGGGTAGAAGCCGACCTTCTCGAAGAAGGCCGGTTTCGGGAAGCAGACTGCACCTTATTGATCGATTATTTCGATTCGCTTTTCTTCGACGACTTCGCTGATGAGCGTAAAGGTTGGGCTGACCTGCGCGGGATCCGTCAACGTGATGGTGAATGAAAAGTCCTGGCTTTGATCTTTTTGGATGTAGAATTCTTTGCACCTCATTGCCGGCAGCGAACTTACGATGGCGTGCAGTTGCTTAATCTCCCCACTGTCTACCCGATTGACTCGGAGACCGACATTTTCTGGCATTATTTATCTCCTCTTTTTCTTATTATAACTCAGCCTACCAGGGGGAAAATTCCAGAGATGTAAGCCAAGATAGTAAATGCTGAGCAAAGAGAAAAGATAAGTTACGCACTCTTAACTATTGTTTTAGTTTGCGGCCTTTCGGAGGATGACACTGGCCTCAGATTTTGCCGAATGGGTTCTGAAATTTTTCGATGGTTTGCGGAGATGGGAGAGAGGTTCGTAGCGAAACCAAATAGATGACGAACACTTCGACGACCAGGCAACCGAAAACCGGAAAGGTGCCGAAGGTCGGAAATCGAAATCCGAGGTAATACAGAGCCAGCAGACCATGGCCGACGAACGTGCCGGTAAGAATTCCTGCCGCGGTGGATTTTCCCCAAAAGAGACCGGCCACCATGACCGGCACAATCAAAGTGTAGCCGCTAAAGGCATAGACTGAAATATCGAAGATACCGGCCGGCCGGAACAGGGCAACCGTGAGGCAGAGACCCGCGATTGCGATCACGCCAATCCGGCCGACTATGGGTAGTGCCTTGTGCCCTTTTTGTGCAAATATATCGACGGTCAGCATGGTGGAAATAGTGAGGATTTGGCCGTCAAGACTCGACATGACGGCGGCCAGAATGGCGGTGAGTCCGACCGCGCTCAACCAGATGGGTAGATGTTTCTCTACCAGCAGCGGCAGAATTTTGTCTGATTCCTTGCCGATGAGACCCGGAATATCCAGGGCACCCCAAACTCCGATGAACGTGATGGGAATATAGAGCAGGACCAGACCGAGTGGGTAGATGAGAATGGTCCGTCGCAGCGCGGACGAATCCCGTGCCGTCATCAGGCGCAGGAAGATATGCGGAAAGGCGATCACGCTCAAGGGACCGACCAGAAACCCAGTGGCCCAGATGCCGGGTGCTAGTCGCGGGTGTTGCTTACCCAGGAGTTGCGGCTCCTCGGTAAGCAATCGTTGCCCAATGGCCTCGAACCCACCCAATTTTGCTGAAATACCGAAAAAGGCGAGCAAGAGGAAAACCAAAAAAAGAGTGGCCTGGAAGACGTTGGTCCAGGCCGTGCCGCGCATGCCACCCAGGCTGGTGTAGATGACCGTCACGCCCGTGACGAACGCGGCGCCGACGGCGTACGGAACCACACCTTTGCTGATAGCCTCGATGGCGATTCCGCCCCCCATCAAACCGATGATCAAATACGGAACGGTGTAGAGCAAGAGCAGGAAGAAGAGAAGAATGGCGATGCCGTTTGATTGCCACCGGTCCCCAAACATTTGCGATGGCGTCATGTAGCCGTGGCGGCGGCCGATGTTCCAGATGGGATACCCTAGCAGGATAAAAGACATCGGGGTGACGAATGCCGCGATGGCGCCGAAAAAACCAAAGGTGCCGATGCCGGCATGATATGAGATGCCGGGCATGCCGATGAGCGCGAAGGCGGTGACGTTGGTGCCGAAGAGGGACATGAACAGGACCAGGGAGCCGAAGCTGCGGCCGGCCATGAAGTAATCCTCCGCCGAGGAAACGCCCTTGCGGTAACTGGCGATGCCAATGAGAATGAGCACCAGTAAATAAATGGCAAAAACAGTGAGCAGGAGGAAGTTACTCACTGGAAGGCCCCCACCAACCGCGCATGGCCAGCCAGAGCACGCCGGTTGCCGCGATAACCCACAGCACCCGATAGGCGATATCGACCGGCACGCTGCCGAATATCATCGTCATATCCGGCTGCCAGTTCCACCAGTTGTTGTGTAGGATGAACAGGATGACCGTAGCCGCGATTGTGACAATCCGGGTTCGACGCATATTAGGGGCGTCTTTTGCTGAAATGCAAGAAGGCGGCGACCAAAAGGCCGAATGCCAGCAAGCCGACAAACGGTGCGGCCGCGCCGGCCCACTCAAAGCCGAAGCCTTTCGGCGCGCTTCCCTGGTAAAAAGCAACGCCGGCGATCCCGATGCCAAGCAGTCCCTCGCCGCCGACCAAACCGGAACCGAAAAGGATGCCCTGTTCCCTGCGGTCCGCGGCTTCTTCACTGTTGGCGGCCCTCTTCTCCAGAAACAATTTAAGGAGACCGCCCAGGCATACGGGAGTGAGGGTTCCGATCGGCAGGTAGACCCCGACCGCGAACGGCAGGCTTGGAATCTTAAGAAGTTCGATCACCAGCGCGATGGCGACCCCTATTCCGACGAGAATCCAGGGCAGCGTATTTTGCAGCACTCCCTCGATGACGATTTTCATCAGCGTTGCCTGCGGCGCCGGCAGTTCGCTGGTGCCAAAGCCGTAAGCACCATCGAGGAGCATGATGGCCAGACAAACAAACGTGGCGGAGGTGAGTACGCCCATGAGCTCACCCACTTGCTGTTTTTTCGGGGTGGCGCCCAGAAGGAAGCCGGTTTTTAGATCTTGTGAGGTGTCGCCGGCGATGCTGGCGGCGATCGCGACGACGCAGCCCACGGTGAGGGCCGCCGCCATGCCAACCGTATCCGTCCAGCCAAACAGGAGAAAGATGGAAGACGTCCCCAACAGGGTGGCGATGGTCATGCCGCTGGTTGGGTTCGAGGTCACGCCCACCAGTCCGACGATTCTGGACGACACGGTTACGAAGAAGAAAGCGAAAATGATGACTAAAATCGCACCTGCCAGGCGAATGCCAAATGTATCGATCGGGCCGAAAACATAGGGCACAAGTGTCATGCCAATTGCGATGATCACGACGCCGATCCCCACGACTTTCAAAGAGAGATCCAGCCCTGTCCTTTCCGTACCTTCGTCTCCCTTCGAGACGCGGCTGCGCAACTGTTCGGCACCAACTTTGAAGCTGGCGATCATGGTTGGAATACTGCGGATCAGCGTGATCAGGCCGCCGGTGGCGACGGCACCGGCGCCGATGTAACGCACGTAGCGCGTCCAGATCAGGCTTGGAGACATATCGGTAATGGTTTTCACCATTTCAGGATAAAGCGGCGCCAACCGGCCCTCCCCCCAGATGGCGATTCCCGGGATCAGAACCAGCCAGGAGAGCAGCGCTCCTCCCACCATGATGGTGCCAATTCTGGGACCCAGGATGTAACCCACCCCGAAGAGAGCAGCGGAAAAGTCCAGGCCGAGTTGACCTTTTTTCAAGAACGGGACATTGAAATGAAAGTCGTCGTGAATGATGCGAATGCCTCCCGTGAGAAACTTGAGGAAGGCGCCGGCCCCGAGGCCGAGGAAGACGTTTCTAGCACGGTTGCCACCGATTTCGCTGGCCACCAGAACTTCAGCACAGGCCGTGCCTTCAGGGTAGGGGAGATGTCCATGCTCTTTTTCAATCAGGAAACGGCGTAGAGGAATCATGAACAATATACCCAGGCAGCCCCCGAACAAGGCTAAGGTTGTCATCTGCAGCAGCGATGGGTCCACGTTCCAAAGGAAGAGAGCCGGAAGCGTAAAGATGACTCCGGTTGCGACTGAGCTTGAGGCGGAGCCAATTGTTTGCGATATATTCGCTTCGAGAATGCCACCCTTCCGTCCCATGGCCTGCATCGCTTTGAAGGCGGCCACCGTCATCACGGCTACTGGAATGGAAGTTGAGATGGTCAAGCCGGCCCGCAGCCCCAGGTAAGCATTCGCCGCCCCGAACAGAATACCAAAAAAAATGCCGGCAACGATGGACTTAACTGAAAATTCCAGTGGAGATTCCGAAGCAGGAACGTAAGGCGTGTAAGTTCCGCCCTCCGGGATCGGTTCGTAAGCCTGCTGGTCTAACCCTTTTGGTGAAGGCATATTCGAACTCGTCTGGTTGTGGGAATGTTTGGGATTGTTCAGAAAGTATAGGGGTTCGACCGCAGAAAAGCAAGAATTTTGAGGTGAGGGTGTGTCGCTTCGTCAACCTGCTTAAATGCCAGGCTTTTTGACCAACCGCGAATTGACTCTAATTGGTTGTCTTACCAACTTCTTCGCTGGCGTTCATTCGTGGTTACGGGTTAAGCTTTCGGTTTCACCTCCTTATGAAGATTTGCCAGTCCAACAGCCACTGCTTCATTCCGGACCTGTCATGGACATGCCCCTCAGTTGATCAAGGGCTGCCCCGAAAAGGTGCGATATTCGAGATCTTGGACATGGCGATTCAGCAGGATGTAACTGGCGATGACGGCAAGCAAGCAGGCAAACAAATAGCCGTAGCCGTAGAAAAAATAACCGAGATTCAGGCTGAGAAAAGTCAGTACAATATTGGATACCGCGAAGACAGCCGCCACCACCACCAATTGCGACTTGATGTCGAAATACATCATGAATATCATCAGCGTGAGCAGGAGCATCTGCAGGAAGACGGCAACCAGTGCCTTTTCCAGAATGAGCGCACCCAGAGGGGGCAATCCGAAAAGAGTGGCCAGTTCGTTGGAGAAGAAGAGACAAATCAAAGTCACGACACCCTGGATCTTGATCAGCCCGATGAGGCTTTCCTTTACGGTCGCTGTTATATTTTCTTTGGTTTCGTGGATTTGTTTTAAGGAGGCTTTGTTCAGGATTGCCTGAAAGTAGAAGCGGATCCGCGAAAAAAATTCAGTTTCTACTTTGACGAAGAAGTAAGTGTAGGACGGGATGACGGTCAGGTAGGCCACAAACGTCGCCCCGTCGTAATCGGTGAAAGCATAGAGAAAGGAGTGGATTTGGCTGCCTTCCGGACTAAACCAGAAGATGATCTTGTCTATCCAGATGCCGAGATTGTAGCAGAAGCCGGCAATCACGAGTCCGGGCATGACCTTGAAATAACGAAACATGTCGAAATTGGGACGGGATGTGCTGCCAAATTCGATGAATATTCTGCTCAGCAAAATAAAGAAGAGTACCAATTGACCGATGGCGTAACCGTGCAGAAAACCGGTTAGTCCGAATTTCCTGCCAAGTACCAACGCCAGAATGAACCCGAGTCCCAGCCCAATCACGAAAGCGTAAAGGACGACTTTGTAATTCTTGACGGCGCTCAGGAAAGTCATTAATTGCCAGACACATCCTATGATGATGAAGAGAACGAAAGCCGTCACTTTGTAGACAAAAGCAATATTCCATGACAGTACGAAAGGCAGCCCGATCAAGATCTGCACGATCACCGTCATGCCCAATGCCGTTGTAAAGGTTGGCAAAATTCGTTCGATCTTCTCAACATAGATTAAGTCGGACAAATACCGGGTAATAAGGAGCTGACTCACCCCAGTGGAAATGAGCGAGAAAGCGAATATGTAGACGATGGTTACCAGAAAAATGCTCATTTCTCCCTGGCGTAGAAAGGTTGAAAAGATGGCCAGGAGAATGAGACAGAGGATCGAAAAGAAAATAGTGCCGCCGGCAAGCGCGGTCGAATAAAGCAAGCCGCGAACATTGTCGATGTATGAATCCTTTTCGAAAATTCGCCTGAGTTTGAATCCGATGCCGGCCATGGCTAACTTACCTTTAAATGGTGATTGTAAATTCCTCGATAACGGTTGTCAAGGTCTTTGCGATTGTAATAACGTTTGACCCGTTCCCGGCCCGCCTGACCCATTTGGTCACGAAGATCTTTCGACCGCCAAATTTTGACGATGGCTTTTGAGATTTCTTCGGAATTGGTGATGCCGGCAACCAGGCCACTCTTGCCCAATTGAATATCCTCTTCAGTACGGCCGTACAATAATTCGCGGCACGCCCCGACATCGGTGGCCACAACCGGAATCCCAACGCAGTTCGCCTCCAGAATAACCAGGGGCTGTGCCTCACTGATACTGGTCAGTGCCAGGATGTCGATCTTTCGGTAGTAGTCCCGTACCGGCACTTTGCCGGTGAATTCAACCAATTTGCTGATTCCGAGAAACTCGGTGAGCTTCACGCACTCCTGATAATATTCCGGTTCCTCATCGATTGGTCCCATCAAATAGACCTTCAGGTTGGGGATGATATCCGAAACCGCCTTGCAGGCCCGGATGAAAGTCTTGACATCCTTAATGGAAACCACCCGACCCATGAAACCAAGGATGAGTTGACCGGGATCTTTTTTAGGTTCCTTCGTAACGCTGGAGAACGCTTCGAAATCGATGCCATTTGGAATGATGGAAATCTTTTCCTCGGGCGCGCCATCCTTGAGTTCATGCTGCTTGTTACCATCAAACAGCGTCACGATTTGATCGCTGTATTCGTAGCAGATTTCACTTAATGTTCCAAACATTTTGTTCCAGATTTCCTTGAAGCGGCTTTGTGAGCGCTGGATACGAATTTTGTCATCCGTTTTTTCGTAAATCCAATCCGCCCGGCTAATTTCGAAACGCCGTTCACGTGTGTAGATGCCATGTTCCGTGAGCACCAGGGGTCGCTGATATTTCAGTTTGGCCGTCGCTCCCAACAGTCCCGCATAACCCGTCGAGAGTGCGTGATAGACGCCAGCTTCCGGCAGATCACTGCTCATTATTTTAAAAATCGGATAATGCATAAACCGAAAAGTCCAGAAGTAGTCTATGAAGGATTCGTCGGCTGCGCGCTGCTGGTACAATTCTTCCAGCACCTGCCACGATTGTTTGGCATCAGCAAAGAGATGCGGTGAGAATTTTCTTGTCTTTGAATTAAAGAAATTTTTGTAGAGGTTTTCCAGCGCCTGAAAGGCTTGACCGTGCCGCGGGCACTGATGGAAGGTATCGAGGTCTTTCCAGTCTTCTTTTTTCAGCTTGGCTGACGTGCACCCGGTGGGCAACTCATGGTCGTGCAAATAAATCTCTTGCACCCCCTTTACATTTGGCGGCAAGTCATATTTATATTCACGACTCGGATCGCGGTCCGGCAGGATGACGGCGAGGGAAAAGGTAAACTCATTCAGGCTTCTGATGAGTTGGTGGGTCCAGTACGAAACACCACCCGGAACATAGGGATAGGTTCCTTCCAGAATCAAACAAACGTCCGTTTTTGTTTGCATATTGTTTGCTCTTGGTTAATGTTACACTGAATGTCACACGGGCTCCCGACCTAACCTGACCACGACTCCTAAGATGGTCATTTCCGCGCAAGCAGGAATCCAGTAACTGCCGCATCGTACTTCAGGTAAGGTTCCTCACATTTCCTGGATTCCGCGTCGTCAAGCGCGGAATGACGGGTTAGCTCTTCATGTAATGTAAGGTCGGTCATCCTTAAACCCGTTTGCTCCTCATTCCTGCAAAAAGCGGGAGCCAGCGACTGTCACGCTAAGGTTCCTCACATTTCCTGGATTCCGCGTCAAGCGTGGAATGACGGGTTAGCTCTTTATGTAATGTAAGGTCGGTCATCCTCAAACCCGTTTGCTCGTCATTCCTGCAAAAGCGGGAGCCAGCGACTGTCACGCTAAGGTTCCTCACATTTCCTGGATTCCGCGTCAAGCGTGGAATGACGGGTTAGCTCTTCATGTAACGTAAGGTCGGTCATCC
>Ga0114931_10008383_pt1 | contig 12524 bp, 12 predicted proteins | sample 2SBtaG_FD_89579 | JGI IMG/M metagenome (GOLD analysis project Ga0114931, IMG submission 89579) | Deep subsurface microbial communities from Kolumbo volcano to uncover new lineages of life (NeLLi) - 2SBTROV14_V59a metaG | ecosystem: Environmental > Aquatic > Marine > Volcanic | place: Kolumbo...
CAAAGCCGCCATTAACAAAAGAGTAGCTAACACATTTCGAGCACGGAAAGCTCGGTAAGCCGCCGAAGCGATAAAGAAAGCCAAAAGAGAAAACATGGTGGCAAGAATAGGGATAAGAATATAATCAAAAAAATCCATAAACATAGTATTCTTAAGACCTTCTGAAGTAGTAAGATGGATACTCCATGATTTATCAAAAGTGCCAATCAAAATGGAAATGATTAAAAATAGCAAAGCCAAACTAATATATAAGATTTTGGACTGCCCTTTTACTTTCATTGTTTGAATTAACATTAATATCACTAATAACACCGCAATGACAAAAGGGAAATAATATCCCCAACTATCACCATTTTTAGCCGTAAAACCAAAAATAATCATAAGAAATAAACCCGCTAAAGTGACATAAGAATAACCCCAGTTTGGCCTTCTGTTGTTTATTTTATCAATGGAAACTCGCCAAAGAGACCAAATGCCCAAAGCAAGGGCAAAAATCCCTATAATGAGAATCCAATCAAGCAGGAATTCATAGACCCACTCCGATGATTCGTGAGGGACAAAATATTGAAAAATCGTAAAAAAACCAAAGATAAAAACTAAAGCAAACGGTATTTGTCGTTTCATTTATAACATCCTCCTAATGAGCAACCCAGAAAAGGTCTGTAAACTGTGTCCAACCAAAATTAGCTGCTATTAGCCCGGCAAGAGCCAAAATAATGACTGCGGCTTTAGCATAATCTTGTGCTTTAAGCGAACCCAATAACAGCGGCTCGCGTCCGAGATAAGCGGAAGCGGCATAAAGCTCTTCGCCTATTAAAGTATAATCACAAGCGACAATAAAGAAAGGAAGCTGAGCAATTTGGTCGGTACCGGCAATCTGGATAGAACCTGCCAAAGCTCCCGTTTCAGCCATAATTAATGATTCCGCAAAGAACACTCCCATATATATATTAGTCGCCGGAAGTTCTCGCAACATAACACCATTAACCGCCGCCACATAAGCAAATTGTGATTGAGTCACGAAGTAAACCGAATCTTCTTTATAAGCATCGGGTCTGCCAGCATCGAGATAAGCCGACTTGACGACTTCTTGCGCAACAGTCATAACCATCGGATCATAGGTAGGCACTAACAGATCTGTTTGATATTCCGCCACTTGTTTGGCAACCCGACTTAAAATTGTAAAAGATGCTATGGTAGCAATATCGGCAACAGATCCTAAGCCTAAAATATACAAAATAGGTCGTCCCATTTCCGTAGCTCGACCAATGGCATCATCAACCGCCTCAATGCCACTAAGGGGTCGCACATAAAGTTTGGCTCCTCGTTTTGCTCTTTGAACAAAATATACCGTTAAAAAAGTAAAAATGATAACAGCAACCAATACGGGAATCCGTCCGGTATCAAACCATTGACCCGAACATTGAATCGGACCAAAAACTTTGGAAGGCGTTTTAACCGTGGTGTCCTTGGTGACAGCATCAACGCGGTAATAAAAATCAGTGAAGTCAGGCAGATAATCCTGAGATTCTTTTTCTTTGCTACCGGTGTTTTCATACTTTTTGGTTCCTGCGGGGACCTTGCCTACTTCCTTCCAGTAACCATTATTGGGATATGCTTTATGAGCTGAAGGTAATTCTTTCAAGACAGCGTTATATTTATTTTTAAGAGATTTCATCTCTCTTCTCAATGTTTTATTACGCCCTTTTTTTATCTCTTTTCCTTCTACTATGGTCATAGCTTTTCTTAAGGTCGTCAATGAATCCATCAGATAAGGAACCCACCGATAAATTTGATATTGCAGCACAGAATTTCGTCCCGCCTCATCATCAGCAGATAATTGCCAATTAAGCGTGACAGAATGGCCGTGATCATTGGGGGTGTCAAAAGCCTTAAGCATCGTCACCGGAGCAGGAGGAGCTATGGAATCGATAGCGGTAGAATCCTTATTCACAGCGTTTGGTTCAGCTAAAGCGAAAGAACCGAGACATAACATCAATAAAAATATTATGATTAACTTTAAGTTCATATAGTTCTCCCAGTATTTCAAAAAAATTGATAATTATTTATTCAAAAAAATGCTCAATAAATCAACAGTCAATTATAAATCTTAAACTCCGGTCAAAATAAAAAAACCATTATCTTGAAGATAATGATAAAGGAAAATAAATACGCCTTTGGTAGAAAATACAGAATTCATTGTAGTAATAAAACAAAAGATACTGTCTTTGTAAAGAACAATTTATTTAATCAATCCTAACCAAGCCCCAAAAAGAAAATCAATACGTCCAATCATTAATGACATACGACTCATAACCGTATATCCAAACGAAGCGCCGAAGGTAATCATCAAAAACCAAATTCCCACCCTTGAAGCTAAACCAAAAGCACCTTTATGCTCTTTCGAGAAAAAGAAATAAATCAAACCGCAAAAAGTACCGGCAACGATAAAGAAATTAGCAATAATAGTCGCCCAATCTCCGACAAAAACAGGTATAATGGTAGATGCCACCTGAGCCATAGCGTTAGAGACGAAATAAATCATCATATACAACCCCGCCGTAGCACCGACAATAAATGCCAGAGGCCAGCGCGATAGCCATCCGATCTTTTCAGACAGACGACTGAGCATCATCACCCCCAAAACAAATCCTATCCAAGGAATGATTCTTTCCAAAGTAGTAATATCATGATTGGTTACTTGAAGATAAAACTTCTTATATAAATTATCCCAGTAATAAACGACAAACCAATATCCGGCAGAAATACCAACAAAGATTGCTTCACAGGCTTTGTATAAAAAGTTGTCTTTGTATAAAAAGGAAATAATACCTATAGTTAGCAAAGCCGCCAACCAAATGCCGAATTGACCCCAGAAACCCATCTATTTATTCTCCTTTTTTCTACTGAAATAAGCTATGTTTCCAATAATAATAAAAATGACAATCACCGTATGAGCAAATGATTGAGACAAAATATAAGTGGTTGCTTTCCCCGGTTTCTTAGTCAGTTTTTCAAATGCCGCACCTCCCGACATCCCCCCTAATAAACCCACCAACTGATGAGAATTCAAATAGGGATAAACCATCGGTGCCTGCACGGCGGTATTACCGGCAGCTACGGGAAGCTTGAACCTATCAACGGCAATCTGTACCCACTCCGCCGTACCGGGTTTACCCGCTGAAAAATTCATACAAAAATCCAAATTGGAAAAGTTACTGACATTATTCAAAAGAGGGATAGAATCGTAAGGAGTGTTATTTAAGTCAGAAGGAAACATCGCTTTAAAACTCTCCCCCATACGTAAAATTACAAACTCATTACCAGCTTGAAAACCGAGATTAACATAATCTCTTCCGTATTTAATCTTTTTTTTCAAGCTTGGTTCCGCCTTAAAAGCAGATTGTATCGCCTGGTCTGCCTGTTGAGGTCCTTGAGGCCATAAACCCATAATTATCACTTTGAGACCATGGTCAAAAGCATATTTCATAAATGCCACCGCCATAGGTTGCAACTCCGGCGCCGAAGGAGGGTCATAGTCGAACGATGCTAATACCTTTGAACCGGGAGGAAGTTTCTGTAAGGCGTCATAAACCGATCTTACTTCCGGTGAAACAGGGATATTTAAAGTTAACTTCATAAAAAAAGGAAGTGATAAAGAAATCCCAACCAACAAGAAAACCACACGACGGCCAATAAGTCGTCCTTGAAGAGTGCGAATTAAAATATAAACAAAAACCAATCCCAATAGAATAATGGTAATCATTGAAACCGTATAAGATAACTGTACCGGTTTCGGTATTATAAATTTTAAGATAAAGACTAAAAACACCAAAAGGCCAACAGTAATAACTTCATTTCTTTTCATCAGTCATTTCCCAAATATGAGCGTTCCAAACCAAGAATAATACGCAAAGAGGTAGAGACCAACCCCAAGGCAATTCCAATCATAATAGCCCTTTGTCCTGCCGTATTGGGAACATTCATTATCCAATTAGCCCATTGCGACAATTGATATTGATGCGGTAACCACGAAGTTAAAATATCCCCGACAGGAACCCGCCCCAACATCACAAAGAAAGCGGCAAGCAACAACAAAGTTGCCTCAAAATTCCTTGCTCTAAAAGCACGATATGATGCCGAAGCCACAAAAAAAGCCAAAAGAGCAAACATAGTTGCCGATAAAGGGGTATAAACATTTACATACAACCAATCGAACGATGTGCCGGGATCACGAAAAGAATAGGAAGGATGGGCGTATAAACCTTTGTAGCCCTCATAAAAACCAAAGAAAACAATGATAACAAATGAAATAATAATTAATACCGAATAAGGCCAATCCGGCTTCTTCTGAAATATTTTTATGGTAGAAATTTTTATTAAGTTTAATACCCCCAACCAAATGGCAAAAGCAGCAATAACAGCAAACCAATCATTAAACCAATTTTCAAAATAATTAAAAGGTTTGTGAGGAATAAAATAAGCAATTAAATAAGCAGTTCCGACAATAAAAGTTATAGCAACAGGAATCTCACGTTTCATAAATTAATCCTTCACACAATTTAATGAGCCATAAAATACTTAGAAAATGGAATACCAAAACTCTCTAAAATCACACCTATAATAATGGCAATTAAAAACACCGCTTTACCAAAGTCCTGTCCTTTGAGAGAACCCAATAACTTTGGTTCACGCGACAGATAAGCGGAAGCGGCAAAAAGCTCTTCGCCAATTAAAGTATAATCGCATGCAGCGACAAAGAAAGGCAACTGCGCCGGCATTGCAGTACCGGCAATCTGAATAGCTCCTATACTATTTCCGGTCTCGGCGATAATAAGCGATTCGGCAAAAAAAGCACCAATCATAAAGATAGTTGCCGGTTTTTCACGGACAAAAAGTCCGTCAATAGCAGCGGCATAACCAAATTGGTCATCGGTTATATAACGCACCTGATCTTCATGAAAAGAATCTGGTCGTCCCACTTTACTATATGCTTCCCGAACCATTTCTTTAGCCGTCACCATAACCAGAGACCTCGAAACGGGAACATCAATACGGGTATCATTCTCCGCGGCAAATGTTGCTACACGACCTAAAATGGTCATACTGGCTAAAGTTTGGACATCATCCATATCATTGATACCCGGTATATAATAAATAGCACGCCCCATTTCCGTGGCACGCCCGACAGCATTTTCCACTTCCTCAATACCGGCAATTTTACGAATGTAAAAACTTTTCCCCGATTTAGCGGCAAAAATAAAGTAAATAATAGCAGCACAAAGAATTATAATACCTATAAAGATATTTAAACGTTTCACATTAAACCATTGAGCCGTGGATTTTACCGGACCATATATTTCAGATTCTCCCATAGATTTCCAAAGATAATTACCATTTTCCTTGTCAAAATTAAGAGAAGCTACTTTATAATAAAATCCGACACCAATATCGGCTTTATTATCCGTATATGACGTTACTCCGACAGTTGTATTGCCTGCTTCTTTAAAAGGACCTGATTTGCTTTTACTGCGAAGTATCAGATATTCTTTTACTTTACCATTTTTCTCATCAGGGGAAGGTTTCCAAGAAATATTAATAGCCCCACCGGCATCTCCCGGTTCGTCTTTAACTTGAATATCAACTGGAGGTAGAGGTTTAGACGCGGTAATAATAGAATCATAATTTAAGGTATCACTTACAACAGGTTTGTCTTGACCAAAGACAGAAGAACTTATTAAAAGCAATAATATCAAAAGAGAAGAAATAAGTAAAAAGCGAAACAAGACCGAGAAGCGAAACAAGTTATTAAATTTCAACTTTTTTATCCTTACTATATCCTACTTAAATAAAAAAAGAAGTACCACTATAATAACGGTCAATTATTAAACAGTGTTTAAAAGTTATTAACCAAAAATCTTTATAATTCAATAAATTACTTCTATTCTATCTAATTACCAAGTTTTAAATTAACACGAATTTAAATGACAACATTTATTAAGTCAAGCTAAAAAACAATGTTAATAAACAGAAATATTTAATTATTATGCTTATTTATATTAGAAACTTGAAAAAAATATGGAAAAAACAATAATTTACTCTTTTGTAGATTATAAGTATAAACCACAAAAAACCTCCTTTACAATCTAAATCGTATTTATTATAATGGCAGTCTTGCGAATAGCCGCAAAATAAATTATGTCTATAAAGACTAAAAGTAGTAATAGAAACACTGAGAAGAGTTACTTTTTAAAACACAGGAACGTTTGATGACAAAATTCGAAAATCCCGAAGATATAAAAGTTATTGTTGCTACCGATTGTGGTTCTACTACCACTAAGGCAATTTTAATTGAATATGTAAACGGTGAATACCGCTTAATAACACGAGGTGAAGCACCCACAACCGTTGAGGCTCCTTTTGAAGATGTAACCATGGGAGTATTAAACGCCGTTGCTGAAGTTGAAGAATTATCGGGGCGCAAACTTCTCGATGAAAACAATAAGTTCATTACTCCTACAAACGGCAAAGAGGGTACTGACATATATATCTCAACTTCCTCAGCGAGAGGTGGTCTGCAAATGATGGTAGCCGGAGTGGTTCGTTCCATGACTGCCGAATCGGCGGAACGTGCCGCGCTTGGTGCGGGCGCTATCGTTATGGATGTAATCGCTTCCAATGATAAGCGTCTCCCCCACCAACAGATTGAAAGAATTAGAAAACTTCGCCCCGATATGATTCTTCTCTCGGGTGGAATTGACGGTGGTACGACCACGCATGTTGTTGAATTGGCTGAACTTATCGCCGCCGCCGACCCTCGCCCCCGTTTGGGCTCAAGTTACAAATTACCTATAATCTATGCCGGCAATAAAGACGCTGCAAAACTCGTTGAAAATACTCTCGCCGATAAAGTAGATTTAAAAACCGTTGATAATTTGCGTCCTGTTTTGGAAAGAGAAAATCTGGGACCTGCGCGCGAAGAAATCCACGAGCTTTTTATGGAACATGTGATGGCACAAGCACCCGGCTATAAAAAATTAATGTCATTGACTGATGCTCCCATTATGCCTACGCCCGGCGCTGTGGGATTGATAATTCAGACTATTGCCAAACAATACGGAATCGAAGCTGTGGGAGTTGATATCGGCGGTGCCACTACGGATGTTTTCTCCGTTTTTCGACCGGACGGTGAAACACCAATTTTTAACCGCACGGTCTCGGCCAATTTGGGTATGTCTTACTCTATTTCAAACGTCTTTGCCGAAGCTACTTTACCAAAAATCATGCGCTGGGTACCCTTCAAAATGGATGAACGCGATTTGCGTAACCGCGTTAAGAATAAAATGATTCGCCCCACCACTATTCCACAAGCGATGGAAGAACTTATATTTGAACAGGCTATCGCCAAAGAAGCTTTAAGGTTAGCATTCATTCAACACAAAAATTTTGCTACCGTGTTGAAAGGTGTACAACAGCAGAGAACTATCGCCGATGCTTTCGAGCAATCTTCTTCCGGTGCTACTATTGTTAATATGATGACTTTAAATATGCTGATTGGCTCAGGAGGGGTATTATCTCATGCTCCTCGCCGTCAACAAGCTGCGTTGATGCTCATTGATGCTTTTATGCCTAAAGGGATTACCCGCTTGGCTGTAGACTCAATTTTCATGATGCCGCAATTAGGAGTCTTGACGGAAGTTCAACCCAAAGCGGCAACGGAAGTTTTTGAAAAGGATTGTCTTATTCATCTGGGCACATGTATTGCTCCCGCCGGCAGGGCTAAAAAAGCCGGTCCCGTTATGAAATATACTCTGGAACTGCCCGATGGTCCCGTTTCGGGAACTTTGCAATATCTCGAAATGAAAAAATTCCCTCTCGGTATTGCTGAAAACGGTTTGCCTTTGAAAATAAAAGCAACCTTTGAACCGGAACGTAATTTTGATGTCGGTGCCGGGAAAGGGAACAAAGTAGTTGCCGAACTTAACGGAGGCGTGGTAGGTGTTATCCTTGACGGACGCGGACGACCATTTGATTTATCCGATTTGGATGAAGAAACAAGGGTTACATATCTAAAAAAATGGATGATGGAATTGGATATATATCCTAAGGAGAGCTTACAAAAAAATTATGAGTAAAACAATAACAAAATACACTCTCACCTTAGCAACTATTTTATTAGTATTGGCAACATCGGGGTTAGGCAAAAATTATGTCAGCTTCAACGGCGGATTCTATATCACTTATCCCGATAATTGGTATCAGGTTGATTATAACACTGTTGATGTCTTTTTAGCTCGCTCAAAGGCGGGAAAAGAAATGTTTAATTACGAAGCCGTGTTTGCTCCTGATTCTTCAAAACCATTTTTTGCCAACAGTTACTTTTTTATCTCTTTGGAAAAAGTCGGGGAGTTATCACAACACCAAATTGATTCGGTATTGGAAAAACTAAGCCGTGTCTTTGGGGAAGGGATAAAATATTCCCCCGTAGGTGATTTTATCTCGAATATAAAATCTAATGTTCCTAATTATGACAAGAAAACTAAAGTGGTAACTATTCTCAACAATATTGTTCAAGGTCAAGACACAGTTAAGAAAAATCTGATAATGATGAAATTTTATAACAAAGGTATTGCTTCTTTTTATTTCTATTGCCCCGATTCATTATTTGATAAGGACAAACAAATCTTTGAAGATATCATAGCTTCTTTCAGCACAAAAGATATCGATAAAGTTATTCCTCATGAACAAGCAAAAGTTGCCAATTTAAAAGATAAAATAAAAACCACAGAATCAGAAAGTGCCTATGGTGAAAAATCGAGGACAATATTGCTAATCGCTGTTTTTGTGGTCATTTTGTTGATAATGATAACAATATTACGAAAAAAACGTAAGCGATAGATATTTAATATTATACAGAGAGGTTTTTAATGGCTCATGCATATACTCCGGGATTGAAAGTAACCGATAAACTGCTTATCAAAAAACGACGCATTCTCCCTCTCAAAGGAGAAGTTGTTGTCAAAGTTGGTGATAAGGTCAATCCCGACGATGTTGTTGCTCGCACTCATTTACCGGGAAATGTGGTCCCTTTAAATGTAGCTAATAAACTCAGCATCCCCCCTGAAGATTTAAAAGAAGTTATGTTGAAAAAAGAAGGGGACCAGATAAAAGAGGGGGAACTAATCGCTCTCAAAAAAGCTTTCATTAAATGGTTCTCCGGTAAATGTGAAGCTACTATTGATGGTACTTTAGAGTCTATTTCCACTATTACAGGACAGATATTGCAGCGCGGTATGCCCATTCCGGTAGAAGTAAAAGCCTATTTGAAAGGCGAAGTTACGGAAGTTATTCCCAATGAAGGAGTGGTAGTAGAATGTGTAGGAGCTTTTATTCAGGGAATTTTCGGTATCGGTGGAGAAACCTCAGGGACTCTTCATATTGCCACCGATGATAATACTACCATTTTAACTGAAGACTTGATTAACGAAAATATGGCCGGGCTGGTAATTGTGGGTGGCTCTCTGGTTACTGCCGGGGCATTGAAAAAAGCTATCGAAGTAGGCATAAAAGGAATCGTCATCGGAGGTTTTGACGACAAAGACCTTAGAGATTTCCTTGGCTATGATATTGGAGTCTCTATTACCGGTTCGGAAGATATTGGTGTTACTCTGGTCGTTACGGAAGGATTTGGCCAAATAAGTATGGCTCGAAAGACATTTGATCTTCTGAAAACAGAGGAAGGAAAAATGGTATGTATTAATGGCGCCACGCAAATTCGCGCCGGGGTTATCCGTCCGGAAGTAGTGGTACCTATGGCAGAAGATGAAACCCCCGGGACGATTAAACCAGAAACGACTATAGAAGGTTTAGCTATCGGTTCACAGGTAAGAGTGATTCGCTACCCATATTTCGGGAAAATAGGCAAAGTAACCGACCTCCCGGCGCCGCTTCAAAAACTTGAATCCGAATCAACGGCACGTGTTTTAGAGGTTGAGCTTGAAGATGGTAAACGAGCTACAGTACCACGCGCTAATGTTGAAATGATTGAAGGAAGTTAAATATAACCCCCTTATATATTTAATACCCTGAAAAAACCTCCCTTATATTACAAGGGAGGTTTTTTATTATAACTCTATTGTTGTAAACTCTCTGTCAGAATGTTATTTGGTCGAATCTACTGACAGGGTATCGTTTTTAGTTGAATCCAGAGGTGTTGAATCAAGGCGTGTGGAATCCATTTGCTCGGCTTTTTTAACTTCCAAGGGAACCTTATTGGATTCTTGAGCTTTCTTTTTGCCACAAGAAAAGGTTATAGCTAAAGCCAGCAACACAACAGAAAATAATATCACAATTCGTTTCACCAATCACCTCCTGTAATTAAAGTTATTAATTCGATTAAAATGATGGAATATTTTCGCTTTTAAGTCAAGATTTATTTCAACAATTCGTATATAACTAATAATAATCATTCTTTCCCAGTTTTTGTTGACGTATTGATAATGATAAACTATTATTTTAAGCTTGTAGAAAATAACATTCTGCAAGTTTAATAATATTGAGTAACTTTTTAATAAAAAATGTGTAAGAATTAATATGAACCAATTAATTATTCTGCCGGGTGTTTTTTCCGGCTCTTTATGGAAAATAGTAAGCAGTACTTCCTTATTTGGAGTTTTTATTCTATTTATATTGCTTATTATGTCAATTGTCTCCTGGGTGATTATATTTCACAAATGGCGTCAATTCAAAAACGTCGATAATGATAATTACCGTTTCCAACAACACTTCCACCGTTCTCCAAAATTGAAAGACGCCCTCGGCCAAGCCAAATCCAATTCATCTTCTCCTCTTTCGCAAATTTACCTCTCTGGTTTTAACGAAATAATCCAACTTAAAGAACAAAAGAATCAGGGAGGAGCTCTTCAGGAAAAGATTAATCCTTTAAACAACGACGATTATGAAATCGTCGAAATGGCAATGGATCGAACCTTGACGGAAGGAATCACATTCCTTGAAAAAAATGTAATATTTTTGGCAACAACCGCCAACGCGGCACCTTTTTTAGGACTTTTGGGAACCGTTGTGGGGATTATGAATGCTTTCTGGTCAATCGGTGAACGTGGCTCAGCATCGCTGGCTATTGTTGCTCCGGGCATTGCTGAAGCCTTACTGGCTACTATTGTCGGATTGGGAGCGGCTATTCCGGCAGTTGTCGCTTTTAACTGGGCAAATAACAAACTTAAACACTTTAACGACTTATCCAACAATTTTATTCTTGAATTTATGTCTTTGATTAAAAAGGAATCACGATAGTGCCTTGCCGTCAAAAAAGAACATATCAAGCTTTAGCGGATATTAATATTACCAATCTCGTCGATGTGGTATTGGTTTTGTTAATTATTTTTATGATTTCCGCACCGCTTCTTCAATCGGGAATTGAGGTCAATCTACCTCAGACAAAAGCTACAACTATCAGTGAACCATCGGAAGGCATCGTTGTTACCATTGATAAAAAAGGCGGTATTTATATTAATGATGTTTGGTCACGCCTTGATAATTTTGAAGATAATTTAAGAAAAGCAATGAAAAGCAAAAACACGTCTACCATTTATCTCCGTGCGGACTCGATGGTTTTATATGGAACGGCTATTGATGTTATCAGCCAACTCAAAGAAATGGGCATTGAAGACATAGGTTTGGTAACAGCCCAATATGCAAAGGAAAAAACCGGAAAATCCAAGAAGTAGCTTTTATGAAAAGAGATATTTTCTTATCAATATTTTTGCACATGATAATTATTACAGCCGTTTTACTCTCAGCTCCCTTTGAATCAAAAGGAAGTTTTAATTTCGATGAGGTTATCAAAATTAAAGCGGTGTCTATCCCCGATTTATCCCCTACTCCTTCTTCTATCACGACTCCGGTTACAATTCCTGAAATGCTGGCCGAAGCACCGGTAAACATTCCCATTGAATCACCATCTTCTATTAAAAAACCGAAAGTAATCAAACAGCGAAAGAAAAGACCCCCCAAGAAAGTAAAAAAAAGAAATCACTCTACTTCATCCCAGCGAGTTAATACTAATAATTCATCAAAAAAGATTGAAGTTGGCGCTACTGCTGTCGGCACCCCTTTTGGTGGGGCAACCATTGACAACGCTTCCTTTAATTATCCCTACTGGTTCGTCCAAGCCTTTAACAAAATCCAAAGTAATTGGCACAATACCGTTGCTATCGATGGTTCCGTTGTCTGTGTCGTTTATTTTCAGGTCATTCGCTCCGGACGCCTTATTGAAGTCAGGGTGGAGCAATCTTCGGGCATCCCGGCTTTCGATAAAACCTGTGTTGCCGCGATTGAACGATCCGCTCCTTTCCCCCCCCTTCCCAAAGATTTTCTCGACGAAATTATCGGCATAACGCTTCCTTTTAAATATGAACCGAGGTGAAGCAATGAAAAAAAGCTTATTGGCATTCATTCTATTATTTTTGATATCTTTCTCTTTAGTTTCTGCTCAAAGTAACAGG
>Ga0114931_10008385_pt1 | contig 12524 bp, 7 predicted proteins | sample 2SBtaG_FD_89579 | JGI IMG/M metagenome (GOLD analysis project Ga0114931, IMG submission 89579) | Deep subsurface microbial communities from Kolumbo volcano to uncover new lineages of life (NeLLi) - 2SBTROV14_V59a metaG | ecosystem: Environmental > Aquatic > Marine > Volcanic | place: Kolumbo...
GTCGAAGGTGAGCGTCGGGCCGCGCTCGTCGAGCCAGCGGTCGAGGCGCTGGGCGCCCGGATGGGCGGCGAACAGCACCGCCGGCCCGAGCTCGTGCTCCTTCAAATCGTGGGCCTTGATGATGCCTGGATGGTCGATGGCCTCGAGCATCAAGAGCTCACGCTGCGCCGCGCGCGTGAGCGCCGCACGGTCGCCGCCCACAGCGGCGTGGTAGAGCCGCACCCGGCGCTTCATGGCCGGCGCGCTCTGGTGGTGGGCGTGCCATTCCTGCCAGGTCCCGCGGTCGTCGAGCAGGTCGTCGAGCACGTAGTCGCCGACCTTGGCGAGGGCCTGGGCCGGCCGGATGCCGATCTCGTCCATGGCGCGCTCGAGGGCGCGCGCCGTGGCCGTGCCCAGCCTCGTGCGCGCCCGCCGCGACCAGGGCACCAGCGGCCCGAGACCCGGGATCGGCGTCGCTTCCTCGCCCCGCCGGCGCACGAGAACGCCCTGCGCGCCGCCCGCGTCGAGACCCGCCACGTCGAGATCGGTGGCCGAGAGAAAGACCACCGCATCGACGAACGGCACCGCCCGTTTGGCGAACGCCCTGGTGCGCGCCAGCCGGCTCTTCAGGCGCTTGGCCTTGCGGTTGGCGAGCAGGCGCGGATTGTCGACCACCCGCGTTCGCCCGTCACGGCGGAAGCGCCACGTCCCCGCATCGCCCGAGAGCGCGCCCGTATGGCTCTTGATCTCGACCAGGAAGAGCCCGTCCGGCACCAGCACCAGCGCGTCGACCTCGTTGATCGATCCGTCGTCCGCGGTCAACTCGAAGTTGGCCCACACCCGGTAGGGACCCTGATCCGGCAGCGCCTCGCGCAGGTGATCGAGCGCCTCCTGCTCCCACGGATACGCCGAGCGCGTGACGGTGATCCAGTGGGGCGAACGGGGATGCATGGCGCGGGTCGTCGATGGTGGAGCGGTAGGTCCCAAGCATAGCGCGAGCGGTTCGCGCAGGACGCTCGCAGCCGATGAGCCCGGCGCGCGCCCGATCGCGCTCGTTCTCATAACGCTGGAGAAACCGTGAACGCTGATTCGGATGCCAGAGGGGCCGTTGCGCCCGTCGACCTCGAGATCCGTGTCACCACACCGTGGGGACAAGGAGAGCGGGCGATCCGCTATGTGCTCACCTCGCATTCGGGCGTCGTCGACCTCTACGAGATGCAGATGGAAGGACCGCCCATCCACGCGCCCGAGGCCTTTCGCAAAGAGATTCTGTCGCAGGTCCACGGAATTGGCATCGGCCAGGATCCGGACGGTAAGCCGCTCGCGCCCGAGGAGCGCTGGGCCGAGATGGCGGCGATCGGTCATGACCTCTACCGCAAGCTCTTCCCCAAGCCGCTCCGCGCGCTCTATGGTCACGTTCGAGATTCGGTCACGAGCTTGCTGATCACCTCGGACGAGCCGTGGATCCCCTGGGAGATCGTGCGGCCGTTCGAGCGCGAGGACGACGACTTCCTCTGCATGGCTTTCGCCATGGGTCGCTGGATGGCCGGCGAGGCGGCGCTCGCCACCGACAAGCGGGTGACACGTGTGTTGGGCCTGGCGGCCGGGCCGGACCTGGCGTGCGCCCAGCACGAGATCGACCTGGTCGCCGGCCTGCTCGACGGTGCGGAAGGTACGGAAACGACTTGCCTGCGCTCGGCGACCCTCGAGGACATGGCCACACGCCTGGCTGAGGACGACTGGGACCTGATCCACTTCGCCGGTCACGGCGCCGGCCAGGACGCGACGCGTCCGGCCTCGGCGGGCATCGCCCTCGGCGACCGCACCTTTCGCCTGCGTCACATCTCTCCGGCCGCCGAGAAGCGACTTCGGGCCCGGCGCCCGCTGGTGTTTCTCAACAGTTGTCACGTGGCCCGGCTCGGCCACGAGCTGACCGAGGTCGACGGCTGGGCGTCGCGCTTCGTTCAGCGCTGCAGCGCGACGGCCTTCCTGGGTCCGACCTGGCCGGTCGACGACCTGCACGCCTTGAGTTTCGCCGATACCCTCTACGGCGAGCTGGCCGCGGGCCGTCCGCTCGGCGAGGCGGTGCGTGCGAGCCGGGTCGCCTTGTCCGACACCGAGCCTGGCCAGCTCGCCTGGCTCGCCTACAGCCTCTACGGCCATCCGGGCGCGCGCATCGCTTTCGGGCCGCAGGAAACGGCTGGCGAGGCCGGCGAGCATGACGGAGCCGCCCTTCCGCCGGGTATGCCGAGGGACGGCGCGCCACGGCAGATTCCGCGATCCACAACACAGCGCGGGCGCTGGCGCGAGAAGCCAACGCGAACCGGCCCGTGGTGGCGCCGGCGTCCGGCGATTGTGACAGGTGTCGCCGTCCTCGCCGTTACGGCGCTCGTCTCGGCCTTTGGGCTCCTTGGTCGTGACGAGGTCGATCCCACGCCAGCGCCAGTACCACCCCCGCTGGTCGAGCAGACGCGGTTCCCCCTCGCGCCGATCGAGGGCGACACCGTGGCCGTCATCGCACTGGACGCGGCGACCGATGCCGTGCTGCCGGCTGTCGGTCGCGTGCTGCGTAGCAGCTTGAGCCAGAAAGCCCCGAGCCTGAAGGCAATTGTCCGGTCGCCCGAACCGGGTCTCGTCGCCGCGCTCGACGGGCGGTCCGCGGAGGCCCTGCCGGGCGACGGCTCCGCGCCCTGGGGCGCCGAGCACCTGCTCGTCGCCCGTGTCAGCGAACGCGATTTGCCGCAGCGAGCGTCACACCTCATCGGCCTCGCGCTCAGCCTGAGCATCGAGGTCATTGCTTCTCGAACCGGCGAGGTCCGGTCGCTGTCGACACCCGCGCATACGGGTGCCGGCGTGACCCGCGACCAAGCCCTCACCCAGGCGGCGGAACGCTGCCTGTCGAACGTCATGATCCTCTTCGATCAACAAGGAGAATGATGATGAGCATCCTACGTACCCTCGGCTTCTTCCTCGCAGTGGGGTTCCTCCTCGTGCCAGCGGCCTCGGCCGACGGAGGCTCGGTCAAGGTTCTCGATGAATCTCAGATGATGAGCACCTGGATCGCGGTCAAGCCGCAGGTCGGTGAGTCCTTGCCACCCGGCTCGCGAATCGTGGTCAGCCGGGTGGTGGGCTCATTGGGCGGAGCCGATTGTGCGCAGGCGGTCAAGGATGCCCTGTTCCGCCGCCTGATCGACAACGGACGGTACACGGTCCTGTCGCGCGATGACCTGGAGCTGATCCTCTTCGAAGGCGACGAATCCTGGGGCGGACGATTCAATACCCAGACGGCGCCGAAGCTCGGCGAGCTGCTGGGTGCGGGCTACTTCATCGTGGGGCGCGTCTCGTACTGCGGGCCGACCGTTCGCAAGCGGGCCGACGGGGAGTGGGAGTCGCTCTTCAGCCTCTTCGCGACACTACAGGTCATCGACTCGGCCACTGCCGAGGTCGTCTTCGCCAGCGCCAGCGAGGGTTCCGCGATCCGGCCGCCGGAGAGCCTCAGCCTGGCCACCGAGGAGCAGCCCGGGTATGAATCCGCAAGCGTTGACCAAGCGGGCGAGAAGAAAGGTTTCTGGAGATCGATCTCGGCTGCCGACGTCGTCGAAACGGTGAGCGACGTCAAGGACAAACGCTCCCAGAGACTCCTCGGTCGCGTCATGGGCAAGACCCTCAAAGGGCAACCAGAGGAGAGCGTCGGCAGCGGGAGTGAGGAAGAGCCGCTCAAGCCGTACGGCCGCGGCGAGTTCGATGACTACCTCATCATCCGTGCGGCGGACTCCATGGTCGACAAGTTCGCGGACAAGCTCTTCGGCCGGCCGCTGTGGGAGCGTGTCGAGATGTGGTCCAGCAAGCGCTGGCGCTACGGCGACAGCGCCTACCTGGTCAAGCTCGGCGACTGCCCCCGTGCGGTGGCGCTGCTCGAGGGAAGCGCGGCGCTCCAAACCGACGAGATGACGCCGCATGACGTCGCGGAATACCTGCACAACTACGGCGTCGCCTTGCTCTGCGTCGGCGAGGTCGAGCCGGCGCTGCGCAAGCTGCGCTCCGCCTACCGCATCGATGGGCACAAGAGCACGCTGGCGATGCTCGGCCTGGCCGCCCGGATGGAGGAGTGGTCGCTGGTGACCGAGGTCGACGAAGGCGCCGAGATCAAGCGCGTGCGCGAAGAAGACACCTACTTCGGCTCCACCGTGCGTAACGTCGCCATGGAAGCCGCCGGCGGCAGCCAGCCGTGAGCGGATCGCCTCGCCGCCCGGTCACCGGCCTCGAATTCGTCAACCTCGGCATGATGATGCTCGGCGCCTTCCTGATGTGCATGCCCTCCTGCTTCACCGTCCCATCGGCGTCGGGCTCGTTCTGTACGGCATCTATCGGATCTCGCGAGGGCGGTGAGTCGAGAGCCGCTTGCACCTGCCCTCGGGTGTCGGTCGGACCGGCGGTGCTGAAAGAGCATCAACTGGAGAACAGCCATGAATGCACGCTCACGCAACCCCTGGCCTCTCATCGCGCTCGGCCTGCTTGCTGTCGGAATCTTCGCACTGCTCCTGGTACGAGTCGCGCACCATCCCGCCATCGGAACGTGGAAGGGCGCGTCACCCTTGCTCAAAGGCGTGCCGATCGCCGTCTATCCCCGCGGAAGGGCATCCCTCGCCGGGATCGCGTGCTCGTGGGATCGCATCGACCGGCGCACCATACGGCTCGAGCTTACCGGCAGCCTGGCCGAGAAGCTGCCGCTGGTCGCCGAGCTCCAGGTCGCGCCGGGCGGCGACAAGGCCACGCTCTCGCTCGCCATGATCGAGATTCGCCTCGTTCGTCTTCGATAGCGCATGAGGTATTTGCTCGGAGACCGGCAGCTCTCCGCTCAGAGTTGCACGGGACCCCAGATTCCGAGTCGGCTGACGATGCCACCGAGCGGCGCGCCACCGCGGATAGCGACGGAGAAAGGCGGCTGGTCGCGCAGCAGGTCGACGACGCGGGTCTCGGTGGGTGCTTGTCCGAGCGCGGCAGCGATTTCGATCGGTTGGCTGAGTGTAGTCTTATCAACCTTGAGCAGCACGTCGCCGACGGTGACCCCGGCCTGCTCCAGGCGACCGCCCGGATGAAGCTGGAGGACGACGAGGCCGCCCCCGCCGAACGCTTCTGGGCTTTCGAGCCTCTCGATACTCCTCTCGAGGAATTGTCGGCCGAACCCACCAATCCCGCACTGCTCGAGCGCCGCCTGGAAAAGCGCCCGAGCGCGCTCGGCCTTCCCGTCCAGGAAGGCTAGGCCGCCGTCGAGGATGAGCTCGGGCAGTGGTCTCTCGGTAGCGCCCGGTCTATCAGACAGGGCCGCGGCTCGGTCGACGGACGCATGCTCTGCTGTGCTGTGCTCGAGGTCCGAGCCGAGCTCTGTGGCGCGCTGCTGCTCGATTCTGCTTGCGAGCGCGCGGCTCTGCTGCCAAGCGGCCTTGCCTGGTGCCATCGCGAGCTCGATTCCGGCGCGTCGCAGCGACCATTCGAGGGTTTGCAGAATAGGACCTTCCTCGATGACGAGGCAGAGATCGCCGGCCGCGCAGGTCAGGTCTCTGCGTGCTTGGAGGACATCATCTCTGCGCTCCGCTGGCCGTCTGTTCGAAGGCGGTGGCGATGTGCCGGCGGCGAGGAGTGCCTGGTACGTTGCAGTGATCCGCTCCCTCGCTTCGACGAGATGGTGTCGACAGCGCTCGACGGCCTCGCGACGCCCTGTGTCGCCGAGAACCGCGAGATCCCGGCGGTGGCTGGTCAGCACCGTGAAGGCCAGGGGAAAGCGATCGAGCAGGAGTCCGATGCTCGCCCGATGCGCCGTCCATTCGCCGAGCTGTCGGCGTCGGTAGTCGGCGTCGGTCTCGAGCACATGCCGATCTGCAGCGACGTTCAGGCCGAGCAGCTCGACATATCCCGAAATCAGGGTCGCTGTGCTGACCAGATGGTCGACCAGCTCCTCGCCGATGGCGGCGAGCGCTGCGTACGCCCTCGCTTCGGCGTCGAGGCCGGGCAGGGCCGGAGGTGTCGGTATCACGAGGGGCTCGCCATCCGGCCTGACGGTCGAGCGCGTCGCGAACGGGTGGGCGAAGACGGTGTAGGCGAAGCCATGGACATCGTTCGGGTCGTTGCGGACGATCTCGAGGCGGCTTTGCCGGACCGCTTCGCCCAGTGTCGCCCCAGCCAGGAACCGGTCGTACGTCGCGTCCGCGAAGCTTCGCGCCGTACGGTCCGCGATGGCCCACCGGGTTGCGACGACGGCACCGGCCCCGAGCGCGACGAAGCGCTCGGCCAGTCCTCCCGGGCCGGCGAGCGAAAGGCCTGCTCGTCCGGTATTGCAGGCATTGAGAAAGACGAGGGGGCGCCTGCGTGCGAAGTGGCCGTTTGCCCCAGCGAGGTCGGCGGATGTGAGCGCGTCCGCGCCCTCGAGCTTGAACCCCGAGACATCGCTCGGGCTCCCGGTCCGATGGTGACCTGCGAAGTGCCAACCATCGTACGAGTCCGCCGTCAGGGCTGCCCGAATCCAGGCGTGCCGAGGAAGGAGGTGCTCGACCGCGAGGCCATCCCTTGCCCGCGCGAGCAGAGCCTCGGCTTCGGCCGGAACGCCTTCCAGGTCCGGGCTCGGCATTGCCACCACGGCCAGACGCGAAAGCGGCAGGGCGTCGACCAGCTCACGGTCGAAGCGCCCTCGGGTCATGGCGAACCGGTGCCCCAGGAATGTGGGGCCGTCGGCCGTGTCGATCGCGAGCATCTCCCAGGGCACCCAGGACTCGTTCGACACCACCAAGAGCGCGTCGCCGTCTTGGCTTCGCTCCGCGAGCCGCGCCCGTTGGGCGGAGGCGAGGACCGCCTGCGCGATCATCTCCCCGATCGTGGCGACGCGGTTCGCCAACAGGTCCGTGGTCGCCTCGCGACGGTCGACGAGCTCGGAAATGAGACCGTTGATCCAAGCGTAGGGCTCGAGCGCCAGCGGTCCTATGCGAGCCGGAATGTCCCCTTCGCCCGGCAATCCGGGGCGCCCGAGCGTCACGTCCAACCTGCGAGTCATGGGAACAAACACAGCCGTGATCATCCACATCCTCGCCCTGGATTCAACCTCTCGATTCATGGACTCCACCTCTGCCTTTGGCCCCTGTTGGCGATGGATCGATTCCGCGATCTTTTCATGATCCCCTTCGCAGCGGGAATGCGCTCGTAGGGATAGGCGCCTGATGTAGAGCGCCGCAGGCACATTGGATTCGAAGATCAGGACAAGCTGAAGTTAGGAGTTCTGCGGCCTCTCGGTGTGGACCGCTTCGGGAGTTTCCATCGCGGACGAATGCCGAGTACACAGCGGACGGTTCGAAAGAATGCGGAATCGAGCAGTGAGCAAACGACGACGAGCAGGTCGCGGAGAGATGCCGAGCCTGCTGCCATTCGCGTTCATCGCGGCACTGGTCCTTCTCGCGGTTTTCTGGTTCGTTCATCTCCGGCCGAGCCTCGAGCTGGGCAGGGTCGCACGTTGGTCCGAGCAGATCGTCGAGGAGTCCATCAACGACGGAGGAGAGATTCGTCGACCTAGACCTCCGTCGATGCCGCCCAGCTCTCCGATGATGGCCGTCGACATGACCTTGTCGATGGCGGGCTTTGTTTTCCGTGATGCCGAGCACTTCCGCATTCTCCAGGCGGTGAGCAGCGCTCTCGGCAGTCCCGAGGTGTTCAGCTACGGAAACACGCCAGACAGCTCGGCCGAGGCCGAGCTCGACGGGTTACTTCGGCCGCACGCGGGCCTCGATGCGTCCTTTACCGAGCGATCGAGCTACCAGGGAGGCTTCAACCGTGATGCTCGTCTCTTTGAAGCCATGCGCGACGAAGTACGTCCTCTCGTGCTCGTCACGGACGGTGTCTATTCCTCGCCAGACGGCAACGGAGTCGAGAAGGTTGTGGCTGCCCTCGATGCTCTGATCGAGGAGGGCTGGCATCTGGGTGTTTTCCTGTTCGAAGCGCCGTTTGCCTGTCGAGGTCGCGACGACGAGTGCTTCTACTCCGAAGCAGGCCGCAGGAAGCACCACCTTCCTTGCGACACTCTGCATCGTCCGCTCTACGTGCTTTCGCTCTTCCCGTCTCCGCATTCGGTCAGAGACCTCGACCGTCGATTTGCTCGATCGGTCGAGGATGGATTGGCCTACCTGGGCGCTTTTCAGATCGGCCCTGGGTTCGATGCGTTGATCGCCGAACCGCCGGTGGTGGTTACCGATCGGCGGGGCGACTTCGCGTCTGAGCAGTGGCTCATGTTCTTTCGCTCACTGGAGACACCTCTGCGGCTCACCGGCCAGGTCCGCCTCGCGCCCTACGCACCGGTCGAGGCGCTGGCGTGGCGCCCAGTCTTGGAGTACCGACCGTGGAAGGGGTCGGGCTGGACACAAGTCAACGGAGAGCTCGGATCGGTCGTCTCGTCGGCAACAGCGCGAACGCTGTCGGTATCCGAGACCGATCTCTGGCGCCGCCTCGACCGAACCATCGGGGAAGTAAGAAACTGGGCTTTCGGTAACCAGGGCCCCGCCACCGACTCGGCAGACGACTCGGAGGTTGTAGCGGTGATTGACGGCCTCCGATCGTGGGCAAGGAGGTCCCATGGATCAGATCTGCTCTGTGCACTCGTGAACGGGCCTGGGAATGACGTCGTGCTGCGGCGCGACGTCGACAGTTTCCGGACGCTGTATGCCCTCTGGGCCGAGGACGAGGGGCGGCTTGATACAGCAGAGCGGCTTGTGGCCGGCGTCTTGCAAGAACCTTTTCGTAAGGCTTTCGAGACACTTCGTAGTCCTTCGAGGCGGATCGAGGGCAGCGTCGAGCCCGTTCCCGTCCCGGAAACGGTTCCGAGTGCAAGTCCGGACCAGCCCATCCAACCGCAGCAATCGTTCATCTACGACCTCGAGCCCGGCCTGCTCGATGAGGCAGACGGTTTCGCGCTCTACCGGCTGCGGTTCGTTCCCGTGTCAGCGCGTCTTTCGGCACGGCTGCGCGCGCGCTCGACCGACGACGATAACGACCCTGCCGAGGTGCTGCGGACCTACCGTCTCGCGGACTGGATTACCATGCTGATGACGCGTCGAATGGCCCGAATCGCCGAGGATCCTCGGCTTCAGTTTTTCATCACTCATCCCGGCTCACCATGAGTGAAAAGGAGTTTTCATGGCACGGTTCGATCGTCGATTCAGCCGATGGTTGCTCGCTTCGTCGGTGATCTTCGTCGCGTTGCCCGCCTCGGCGCAGAATGTCGAAGGTACGCTCACCAGGTTGGCTGTCCCCCTATGGACCGTCATGGTCTTGCTCGCCATCGCTTGGCCTGTCGGCGTGTTTTTCTGGTCGCTGCGGCGAATCGAGCATCTACCCTGGCGCCACTACCCGACGCAGGTCCGGAAACAGGCACTTCGGTCGATCGGATGGAGTGTCCTACTCGCGCTCGGTGTGTACAGCGCAATCGTTCTCGTTGCGGGCGACACGGGGTTCGAGGCCGGCGTCTGGCTGAACCGGACAGTTGTTTGGCTGTTGATCGTATTCGTGGTGGTCCAGGTCGTCGTGCTACTCGCGTTGATCTGGCGACTACCCTGGTCGGGTCGCTATGCATTCGCTTCGAAACGGAGGGCTACCGATGACTGATTGGATCATCGCGATTGGTGGGACAGGGAGCCGGTGCGCGGAGTCGATCGGTCACCTGGCCGCTGCACGCGTCTTCCCCCGGCGCCTCAACATCCTCCTCGTCGACCTCGACAGGCGCAATGGCAACCTGCAACGTACCCACCAGGTCCTCAGCCGCTACCACGCGGTGAGCGAGCTGGTCGGCGGCGCCTCGATGTTCGCTAGAGGCGTGGAGCACGATGTGTGGAGCGCAGAGGGTTTCGAGGGGAACGGGGCCGGAACCTTCGGTGCCTTGATGGGCCGCGATACCGCCGCACCCGACGTGGCCAACTTCCTCGACACCTTCTTTCCTTCCAGCCACTACGATATCGAGCTCTCAGGCGGTTGCTACCAGAAGCCAGAGGTCGGTGCGATCGCGCTTCGGATGATGCTTCGGCAGAGCATCGACTCGAAGGAGAACGCTTTGCGTAGGGCATTGGAATCGATGGCCGACGATCTGCGGGCGGGGCGTGAGGTCCGCGTTTTCGTTGTCGGCTCGGTGTTCGGTGGCACGGGCGCCTCCGGGCTGCCGTTTTTTCCCAGGCTGCTCCGTGATGAGCTCCCGGAGCTGTTTCCCGAGGTCGACATCCAGGCAGAGCAGCTGATGCTCGGCGCGGTCCTGGTCGCGCCGTACTTTCAGTGGACCGGCGGCGGTGGCTCGCCGGAGCCGAACGCGCCCGATCCGAATCGCCTGCGACCTCACGCCAAGGACGTGTTGCTCCACTATGCGCAGCATCCTCCGGGCTACGAGAAGCTCTATGTCGTCGGTGCGCCTGAGCTGTTTCCGAGCGGTGCTTACGCGCCGAGCGGACAACGCCAGCTCCATGCCGCTCACTACACCGAGCTCACCGCGGGCCTCGCGGCGCTGGATTTCTTCACCCGCACGCACGGGCGCGGAGAGCAGGCTTTCTATTACGCCGAGTCGACGGTGGGTGGCGATGCCCGGGAGCGCCGGCAGCTCGGGGTCAATTGGAAGACGCTGCCGTTCGGTGAGGAGCTCGCCTGGAAGGTTCGAACCGCCCTGCTTCGGGTCGCGGTGACGGCACGCTTTGCGTCCGACTACGTTTTGCCTCGCCTCCGCGCCGACGCCTTCGAGCGCTACCCTTGGTTCGAAGATGGTGTGAGGGCCCGGCTACCGGAGAGCGAAGACGTTTTGATTTCCGAGACGTTTCAACAGCAATTGCGTTGGCTGCGCGAGATGTCGGCCTCGATCACGGACCTGGCCGACGGCCGGGACCATCCGAGCCTGTTCCCGTTGCAGCTCGACGAGCTCGCGGTGCTCGATCCCCCGGCACTCGATGCGCGCGAGGCCGAGACGGACGTGGATAGCCGATTGCGACGCCTCGTGCGCGGCGATCGGGCCGGCCATGACTTTCACTGGCTCTGCAACCTGCTCGACGACGGAACCGTCGACGCCAATGCGCTGGAATCGAAAGAGGCGGGCAAGACCGTTTTGGGACGCCTGCTTTTCTACCTCGAGCGCGCGGTCGCGCAACACCTGAAGGATGAGTCGGAGACCATTGCCCAGCTCGAGCCGGCCGTGCCCGGCGAAGAGCTCGGTGCTCAGTCAAGGTTTCTGCCGCGGATTCGTTGGGAGCCCGGGGTCGAAGCGCAGATCGGTGCATTCACGAAGGGTGGTCCAGAGCTGCTTCGCTCGCTCGCCGACCACCTGGACATCGGCGATGCCGATGGCGGCGCCAGCAACCCAATCTCGTCACCCTGGGCGCGCGTGTTCTTGTTCGAAACCGCTCTCCTGAGCTCGGACGGAACCCGGCGCCGAGCGGTCGAGGCCTGGCGCGGCCTCATGGGCATTCTGGCCTTCCGGCTCGATCTGGGCAAACCAGGCCTTGTCCGAGATGCTTCCGTCCGTCTCGACCGCGTAGGCGCGACGTACCAGGAGGCGCACTCGCTCCAGGAGTTCGCGCGCGAGGCCGCGAGCTTTGGCGGCGGCGGCTGGTTCGATTCTCGCCTCCTCCTGCTCGATGACGTACCGATCGCTGCCACCAGCCCGCTCACGTTGCTCGTCCCGTCAGCACGGTTGGAGAGGTCGGTCGGGCGTCGCCTCCGCGTCCCCTGGCTCGACCCTGGCTCCGGACGCTTGCACGACCCCGCGCCGTACCTCGACCGGCACGGTGCCACACATCGCTACTTGCCTCTGCTCAAGGCGTGGATCGAGCAGGTGCTCATCCGCCCCCCCGAGGCTCTGTTCCAAGCGCTGGCCGGGAAGCGGGCCGTCGAGCTCGTCCAGCGGGAGCTGCGCGACTGGTCGGACTCGCCGGCGCTGGCCGCGGTCGAGCCTGCTCGAGCGACGTTCGAAATGGCGCCGATCCTCGGTCCCTTCTTCCTGCCCGCCATCCCCGCACAGAAGAGGAACCTGTCATGAGCGACCTACGAATCGCAGCGCGAAACCTGGATCTCCTGATCGGCTACGCTGGTGGGGACAAACGGTGGCGTTCGGACCTGGTCGACGAGCACGGCCACCCGTTGCCCTCGGGTTCGCAGATTCACGTATCGGGAATCTTCGTCCAGGACGGGTCGAAGCCGCTGGCCTGGCAGCTCGGTGACATCGTCCCGGAGAACCAGGCAACGCTCGACGATCCGGCGACACTTTTTCTCGATCGTCTGTACGAGCTCACGGTGAGCGCTCACTCGAAGCGCCCCCCGCGGGTGCTCCACCTCGATGGAACGACATTTTTGCTGCCGATCAGCACGGCATTGCTCAGGAACTTCCCAGGCGTTCCGATCCTCGTCGTTCAGACCGAGGGGCTGCCACGGGAGGACGCCGTCACCATTCGCGGCCGCTCCAGTGATCATTCCCTGGACGTCGAGCTGTGGATCCCGGTCCAGCAGGGGCGGTTCGTTCTGGCCCGGCGGCGCTACGATCGCCA
>Ga0114931_10008386_pt1 | contig 12524 bp, 10 predicted proteins | sample 2SBtaG_FD_89579 | JGI IMG/M metagenome (GOLD analysis project Ga0114931, IMG submission 89579) | Deep subsurface microbial communities from Kolumbo volcano to uncover new lineages of life (NeLLi) - 2SBTROV14_V59a metaG | ecosystem: Environmental > Aquatic > Marine > Volcanic | place: Kolumbo...
CCCGGCCTTGGCGGCGGGACACGCGGGTGGAAATCTCGAGCGGTTCCTAAGGGATATCCAGCCGGAGGAGATATTTCCCGGCGCCGAGCGGCTTGAACGCGTCGCGGGCGATGCGCCGGTGGCCCGTGCCTTTGCGGGCGAGCAGGCGCTTGGATATGTGTTCCTCAATTCCGATTTCGCGAATTCGGTGGGCTACTCCGGCAAGCCGATCCGCGTTCTTCTGGCGCTTAACGAGGCCGCGGTCATCGTCGGCGCGAAACTGGTCGAACACCATGAACCCATCGTTTTGGTCGGAATCCCGGAACGCAAGATCACGGCCGTGATCGACAGCTATGTCGGCTTGGATGTCGCGGCGTTGGCGCGGGCGCGAGATGGGGACCGCAAGATCGATATCGTCAGCGGTGCCACGGTTACCGTCATGGTGATCGACGACAGTATTTTGCGCGCCGCTATCGAGGCGGCGCGGACCTACGGCTTGGGTGGCCTTGCGCCACGGCCGAAGGAAAAGGCCGGGCCGAAGGCGGTTCTCGATCCGAGCAAGGGGGCGGTCGAGGACTGGGAAGGACTGCTGGGAGACGGGTCCGTTCGGCGGCTGAAGCTGACCGTCGGCGAGATCAATCGCGCCTTCGTGGACTCCGGCGACCCCATCGCCGCCCAGCGCCCGGAACCCGGCGCCGATGGCGATGTGTTTCTTGAATTTTACACGGCTCTGGTTTCCATTCCGGCGGTTGGGCGCAGTCTCCTGGGGGAGAGAGAGTTCAAAAACCTGGAGGCGGAACTGGCTCCCGGCCAGCACGCGATCCTGGTGGCTGGAAGGGGGCGCTATTCTTTCAAGGGCTCGGGCTATGTGCGTGGCGGCATTTTCGATCGCTTCCAACTGATCCAGGGCGACCGATCGATCCGGTTTCGCGACCGCGACCACAAGCGCCTGGCGAAGCTTGCCGCGCAAGGGGCGCCGGAGGTCAAGGAGGCCGACCTTTTCCGGATACCGGCGGGGACCGAGTTCGATCCGGCCGCTCCCTGGCGCTTGAAGCTGCTGGTGCAGCGGGCGACGGGGCCAACAAAGAAGGCGTTTCTTACCTTCGATCTGAGTTACAGCCCGCCAGCGAAATATTTGAGGATCGAGGCTCCGACAACACCTGCGGAGACTACCGCCGCGCGCGAGGTCGTCGCTGGTGCATCGGACGGGCCACCGCTATGGCAGCGGTTGTGGCGCGACAAGATTTGGGAAATCGCGATCTTGCTCATCGCCCTCGTGGTGCTCAACGCCATCTTCTTCTTTCAGAATTGGCTGGTCAGGCACAGCCTCCTGACCGATCGAGTTCGGATTGGATATCTCCTCTTTACGCTGTTCGGGCTGGGTTTTTACGCCAATGCCCAACTGTCGGTGGTCAACGTCATGACCTTCTTTAATTCCCTGCTCACCGGATTCAGTTGGGACTATTTCCTGGTGGACCCGCTCATTTTTATTCTGTGGTCGGCGGTGGCGGCATCGCTGCTGTTCTGGGGTCGCGGTGCGTTTTGCGGCTGGCTCTGCCCATTCGGCGCGCTGCAGGAGTTGCTGAACCGCGTCGCCAAGGCGATCAAGATACCGCAAGTTTCGGTTCCCTGGGGGCTGCACGAGCGGCTTTGGCCGCTAAAATACATGATCTTTCTAGGCCTCTTCGGAATGTCGCTGTACTCGCTCGCCTGGGCCGAACAACTGGCGGAGGTGGAGCCCTTCAAGACCGCCATCATCCTCAAATTCACGCGCGACTGGCCTTATGTCCTGTTCGCCGTCTCGCTACTGGCGGCGGGACTTTTTATCGAACGATTCTATTGCCGCTATCTATGCCCGCTGGGGGCGGCGCTGGCCATTCCCGGCCGCATGCGCATGTTCGATTGGCTGAAGCGGTACCGGGAATGCGGCTCGCCCTGCCAGCGTTGCGCTAAAGAGTGCATGGTACAGGCGATCCATCCCGAAGGGCATATCAATCCCAACGAGTGTCTCTACTGCCTGAATTGCCAACAACTTTATTACGATGACCACCGCTGCCCGGTAGTGATCCAGCGGCGGTTGAAGCGGGAGCGGCACGCTGCCATGGCTTCCAAGAATCTACCACCGACTAAAAGGAAAAAAAACCGATCGGGGAAACGAACTGGCTGGCTTCAGAATTTGGTGAAATTTCAGTTCCACCGGCAGGCGGACAACCCGCCAAAAAAGGAGAGTTAAGATGTCCAAAGAAAAAATTAGCAAGCAGGATTTTTCAAGACGGGACCTGCTGTCTGGTTCCGCCAAGGCCGCCACGCTGGCTGGTTTGGGCAGCGCCACGGTAGCGGCGGGAGCCGCTGGCTTGGTTGGCGGTAGCGCCTTGACCCCACGCCAAGCCAAGGCCGCCGAGGCCGGCAAGGCGTTTGTCGGTCCCGGCGATCTTGACGAATACTATGGGTTCTGGAGCAGTGGACAGTCCGGCGAGGTTCGCATCTACGGTGTTCCGTCCATGCGCGAGCTGATACGCATCCCGGTGTTCAACCGGTGCAGCGCGACTGGCTGGGGGCTGACAAACGAGAGCCGGAAGATCCTCACCGAAGGATTGCTGCCCGGGACAAAGGAGTTCCTGTCCACCCGTGGCGGCGTTTGGCTGAATGGGGATGCCCATCATCCGCACATGTCGTTCACCGACGGGACTTACGACGGGCGTTTTCTCTTCGTCAACGACAAGGCGAATACGCGTGTTGCCCGCATCCGCTGCGATGTGATGAAGTGCGACAAGATAATCGAGATCCCCAACGCCGCCGACATTCACGGTATGCGGCCGCAGAAGTACCCGCGCACCGGTTATGTCTTCGCTAATGGCGAACACCGGGTTCCGATTCCCAATGACGGCATGATCTTGGACGAGCCGGACAAGTACCATTCGGTTTTTACCGCTATTGACGGCGATGCCATGACCGTTGCCTGGCAGGTGATCGTCGATGGCAATCTGGACAATTGCGATGCCGACTATCAGGGACTCTATGCTTTTTCGACCTGCTACAACTCGGAAGAGGGCGTGACCCTGGCGGAGATGACCGCTAACGAGCAAGACTGGGTCGTCATATTCGATATCAAGCGCATCGAGGCGGCGGTCAAGAATGGCGACTTAAAGACGATTGGCGGCGTTCCCGTGGTCGATGGCCGGCACGGGTCGAAGTTCACCCGCTATATACCGATTTCGACCAGCCCACACGGCTGCAACACCGCACCCGACGGGCGCCATGTGATGATCGCCGGCAAGTTGTCGCCGACCGTTTCGGTAATGGACGTGACCCTGCTACCCGACCTCTTCGACGACAAAATCAAGCCGCGCGATTGCATCGTGGCCGAACCGGAGTTGGGTCTGGGTCCGCTCCATACCGCCTTTGACGGCGAGGGCAACGCCTTCACCACGCTATTCCTGGACAGCCAAGTGTGCAAATGGAACATCGACAAGGCGGTCCGGGCCTTCAAGGGCGAGAAAGTAGACCCGATCGTCGAGAAGATCGACGTTCACTACCAACCGGGACACAACCACACATCCATGGGCGAAACCAAGGAGGCCGACGGAAAGTGGTTGGTTTCGCTGAATAAATTCTCCAAGGACCGGTTCATAAATGTTGGGCCTTTGAAGCCGGAGAACGATCAGTTAATCGACATCTCCGGAGACAGCATGGCGCTTGTTCACGACGGTGCTAGCTTTGCCGAGCCACACGATTGCATCATCGTCAAGACCTCGGTCGTGAATCCAAGAGCGATCTGGGACCGCAACGATCCCATGTGGGCGGAGGCCAGGGCCTGGGCCGAAAAAGACGGTGTCGACCTTGAAGAGGCCGAGCAAGTGATCCGCGATGGCAACAAGGTGCGAGTCTACATGTACTCGATCGCGCCGACGTTCAGTCTCGAGAAGTTCACCGTGAAGCAGGGTGACGAGGTTACTGTCTTCATCACCAACATGGACGATGTCGGCGACCTAACCCATGGCTTCACCTTGGCAAACTATGGCATCGCCATGGAGATTCCTGCCCAGGCGACAGTCTCGGTCTCCTTTACGGCCGATCGACCCGGCGTCCACTGGTTCTATTGCCAGTGGTTCTGCCATGCGCTGCACATGGAAATGCGCGGTCGCATGCTGGTCGAGCCACGAGCGACCTAAATGCCCTCGTGGCGCAAACTTCGAGGTGAGGTGCCGGCGGTCCAGGTGTTTTGGACCGCCGGGCTTCTTGTCCTCGTTCTGGTCTTCGCGCGTCCTAGCGCGGCGGAGATGCGGGATGTGGCTCCTGGTGGCAACAGCCTGGTTCAGGCCGCCGCCACGGCCGCGCCTGGCGATACCCTGCGCCTTCGACCGGGACGCTACCGGGGGCCGGTGATACTCGATCGACCAATCTCGATAGTCGGCGTGCGCGGCACGTTTATCGACGGGGGCGGGAAGGGCCGCGTCATTACCATTGCCGCCCCCGATGTTGTCGTGCGTGGGCTTACCATCGCTAATTCCGGCGATAGCTTGGCGGCGGAGGATAGCGGTATCTTCGTGACTCGCGAGGGCGACGGCGCGGTGATTGAAAACAATCGCCTGGAACACAATCTAATTGGCGTCTACCTCAAGGGTCCCGACAAGGCGGTGGTCAAGGACAACATTATCCTTGGCCGCCGCGACCTTCGCATGAACGAACGGGGTAACGGCATTCAGGTTTGGAACGCGCCCGGTTCGGTGGCCGAGGGGAACGATATTCGTTTCGGACGCGATGGAATTTTTGTCACCACCAGTAAGAACAATATATTTCGCGGCAACCGCATACGAGATCTACGTATCGCCGTTCACTATATGTATACGAATCGCAGCGAGGTCAGCGGCAATGTCTCGACCGGTAATCACGTCGGTTATGCCATCATGTATTCGCGCGATGTGGCGGTGCGCGGTAATGTCTCGGACGGCGATCGGGATCGCGGTTTATTCCTGAACTACACTAACGGATCGCGGATCGAGGAGAACGATGTGCGCGGTGCCGACAAATGTGTGTTTGTCTACAACGCCAACAAGAATAGCTTCCGTGGAAACAGCTTCCGGGAATGCGGGATCGGAATCCACTTCACCGCCGGCTCGGAGCGTAATGAAATCTTCGGAAACGCTTTCGTGAACAATCGAACCCAAGTGAAATATGTCGGGACCCGGCGGATCGAATGGTCGTTTCGCGGCCGCGGTAACTATTGGAGCGACAATGCCGCCTTCGATCTCGATGGCGATGGGATCGCGGACCGGCCCTATCGGCCAAACGGTATGTTCGATCGGGTGGTCTGGCGCACGCCCGTGGCCAAGCTGCTGGTCAACAGTCCGGCGGTTCAGGTTTTGCGTTGGGCCCAAACCCAGTTTCCAGCACTTCATCCCGGTGGCGTTACGGACAGTGCACCGTTGATGCGGCCGCCGGCGCTCAATCGGCCAGGGGGGAGTTGAAACGTGAGCGGCATCGCTTCCCCCATCATCGTCCTACGGGCAGTCTCGAAACGCTACGGCACCAAGGAGGTTTTACACGGCGTCGATCTTGGTATCGACGCGGGCGAATGCGTGGCCCTGATTGGGCACAATGGGGCGGGCAAGACCACGCTTCTCAAACTCTTGCTTGGGTTGACGCGGCCCAGCGACGGGGCGGTTCGGGTCGAAGGTCAAGACCCTGTATCGGCGCGCTCCGTGGCCGCGCGTCGCGGTATCGGTTATTTGCCCGAGAGCGTTGCATTCCATGATGCCATGACCGGGCGGGAGGTATTGAGGTTCTATGCCCGGCTCAAGGGAGAACCGCTTGGGGCTTGCGCCGACCTCCTGGCGCGGGTCGGTCTGGCCGAAGCCGAGACTCGGCGGGTCGGGACCTACTCCAAGGGGATGCGTCAGCGTCTCGGGCTGGCCCAGGCGCTTTTGGGCGAACCACGGCTTCTATTCCTGGACGAGCCGACGACGGGCCTCGATCCTTCGCTGCGCCGGCAATTCTACGAGCTGATTCAGGACGTCCGGAGCCGCGGCGCGACGGTGCTTTTGTCCTCCCACGCGCTGGGTGAAATCGAAGGTAGTTCCAATCGCATGGCGATCATGAAGGAGGGCCGGCTCGTGGCCTACGGCACACTCGACGAATTGCGGCGGGCGGCGAAGCTGCCGGTGCGCATTCGTGTCGCCGTTCAGCCGGGAATGGCGGCATCCATCGCCCACGATATTGGTGCCAAGGTGAACTTGCTCAGGGTCAATGACACCATGGTCGATCTGACTTGCGTTGCCGGCGACAAGATGGATGTGGTGCGCCAGATCGCCTCATTAGGCAGGCCGGTCACGGATGTAGATATCGTGCCGCCCAATCTGGATGAGGTTTATGCTCATTTTGTCGGCGACGGGAGGCCACTGTGAGCGTGCTCTTGTGTCTTGCCGGCAAGGAAATTCGCGATGGCATACGCAATCGCTGGATCGCCGCGACCATCGTGGTTCTGGCCGCCTTGGCCCTCAGCCTCGCTCTCCTCGGTTCGGCACCGGTCGGCGCGGTAAAGGCGAGCACGCTGAGCATCACCGTGGCGAGCCTTTCGAGTCTCAGCGTGTATCTGATACCCCTGATCGCGCTGATGTTGTCCTACGATGCGTTGGTCGGCGAATTCGAGCGCGGCACCATGCAGCTCCTGCTGACCTATCCCGTGGCGCGGTGGCAGGTCATTCTGGGCAAGTTTCTCGGTCATGTCGCGATTCTCGTTGTCGCTATCGTCGTCGGCTATGGTGCTGCCGGCCTGGTCGTGGCGTTGCGCGGTGGCGCCGATTCGGAAGGATGGCGCGCTTTTCTATTCTTGATGGGAAGCTCAGCGTTGCTTGGCGCCGTGTTCATCGGACTGGGATACCTTTTGAGTGCGGTAGTGCGGGAACGTGCGACGGCCGCCGGCTTGGCGGTGGCGCTGTGGCTCGGCCTTGTCGTCCTCTACGATTTGGCGGTGCTGGGCGTATTGATCGCGGATCAGGGGCGTATCGTGACACAAACGATGGTCTCCATCCTCATGGCGGTCAATCCCACGGACCTCTACCGGGTGTTCAACCTGACTAGCTTCGACGGCGTGGCCGCAACCGCCGGCATGTTGGGTGTCGAAGGTGGCCTTGGCCCCGTTTTGTCGCTGGTGGTCCTGGGCGGCTGGGTCGCCGCCCCCGTGGGCGCCACGATTGTCATCTTTCAACGTCGGGAGCTTTAGAACCGTGATGCGTATCTTGATTATTCTGGGCGCGGTGCTGCCATTACTCGGCGGGTGTGACGAGGAACCGGTTGCCGACGTACCGCGGCCGCAGGCGCTCACCCGTGAGGCGGTTGGTTACTACTGTAATATGATCGTCGCCGATCATGAGGGACCTAAGGGACAGATATTCCTTACCGACCGTGACGACCCCCTGTGGTTTACCTCGGTGCGTGACACTCTCGCCTTCACGATGCTGCCCGGGGAGCCCAAGAACATCGCCGCCGCTTATGTAAACGATACCGGGCAGGCAAGCTGGCCCGTATCGGTGCCGGGTGACTGGATCGATGCGAGAAGTGCCTGGTACGTGATCGGCGGCGATGTCGTAGGTGGAATGGGCGCACCTGAAGCCGTGGCCTTCGCGCGCCGCGCCGATGCGGAAGCCTTTGTGAAAAAGCACGGTGGCGCGGTGATGGCCTTTGCCGACATTCCCGAGGACGCGATCCTGGCATCCGGCGATGATCCCGAAGCCGGCGCGGGGAACCATGAGATGGATGATTCGAAGATGACCATGCCAATGACGAAGAGCGCGCCATGACCAAGCCTTACAACTCCGGCCGCAGGCGGGTTCTGCGCCTTGTCGCCGCGGCCGGTGGCCTGGCGTTGGCGCCCGGATTGAAGGCCTCGGCGGCCGGCCGGGGGATCGAACCTCGAGTCTGGCGAGGCACCGCCCTGGGCGCGGAATCTTCGATCACGCTTTATCATCCGGACGCAGGGCGGACGCGCTGGCTGATCGGCCGCTGCGTCGCGGAACTTCGCCGCCTCGAGGCAATCTTCAGCCTCTATAGGGCCGAGACAGCCCTCTCGATCTTGAACCGGCAAGGCTACCTGAACGCACCGCCGGTTGATCTCGTGCGTCTGCTCGCGCAAGCGCGCGGCGTAAGCGAGATCACCGACGGTGCCTTCGATATCACGGTGCAGCCCCTATGGACGCTTTACGCGGACCACTTCCGCGAGGCCGATGCGGATCCCGCCGGCCCGCGCCCCGAAGCCATCGCCGCGACGCTTGAGCGGATAGGCTATGGTGCGGTCACGGTAAGTGCCGGGCGTATCGTCTTCGAGAAGCCGGACATGGCGGTTACTCTCAACGGCATTGCCCAAGGTTACATCACCGATCGCGTGGCGGACTTGCTTCGCGCCGAGGGAGTTGAAAATGTTCTCGTCGATTTGGGCGAGGCCCGCGCCCTGGGACGCCACGAGGATGGACGGCCCTGGAAAGTTGGCTTGGCCGACCCCCTGCGGCCGGCGCACATCGCCCGCGTGGTGGAGCTTGCCGACATGGCGCTGGCGACCTCGGCGGGTTATGGCACCCGCTTCGATCCGCAAGGGCGCCACCATCACCTCTTCAACCCCGCGACCGGCCGTAGCGCCGGGCGGTACCTGAGTGTGTCGGTGATGGCGCGGACCGCCACGGTGGCGGATGCCTTATCCACCGGCCTCGTGAACGTGCCGCTGGAGCGAGTGGACGCTATTATGGCAAGGTTGCGTCCGCTCAATGCTATTTTTACCCTCGGAAATGGGAAAGCGGTCACCAAATCGACCGACGCCACATGACAAGCGAGGTGGTCCTTCCGCACAATGAAGCTCCACCGCCTTTAAGGTTATCTTGAAGCCGTGCAAGCGGATCTGTGAAGTTGCGTATGAGCTCTTGATTATCTGATGCTCTCGCCGTCAGGGCCGGGTCGCATGGGCAGCTTGCCGGCCTTGTCGAACCATTCGAGCACACGTTTCTCGATAACTTTGTAGAAAGGATTGTACCTCATGCGCCGCAGCTTGGCGCCTGAACGTCTGAGCAGACCCCGCTCACCTTGGATTGCCGCCTTTCCCAGGATAAGAGTGTCCTTGCTATCTGGTGGGTTCTGGCCGTATCGGTGGACCACCCAAATGGGGCGGATCACTGCGTGAAATCATTCGCTCGCCCGCAACTGCCGTGATCGTTCCTCGAACTCCGCCGTGTCGATCTCACCGCGGGCGAATCGCTGTTTGAGAGTTTCCAAGGCATCCTGGCTGGAATTCCGCCTGGGGGTTCCTCCAAGCCATCTGACGATAAGGACGATCAGTCCGATCAACAGAGCGAACCAGAAAAGCATCATCAGGCCGCCAAAGAACATTCCGCCCCAACCCCCCATGTATCCCCAGCCGTCCATCATTCCATAACTCATAACGTATCTCCGTTCCCATATATCGCGCTACTGGACGGTTGGCGGCCGAGCGCGTGCCAGACCGCCGCCGTCCTTCGCGATCCTTCGTTACTCGGCATCCGGTTGTGCGGTGCCATGCGCTTTCAACATGCTTTGCATCATTTTGGTGTGGGCCTCCATCATCTGGTTCATCTGGCCCATCATGTTCATCATGCTACCCTGGCCCATCATGTTACCCTGATCCGGCATGTTACCCTGGCCCATCATGTTATCCTGACATGGCATGTTACCCTGGCTCATCGGGGGAACTTGCGTGCCGGGTGTGTTCTCTGTGCTTTGAGCATAGAGCGCGGGGGCAGTGGCGATACCGGCAACCAGCGCGGAAGTAACGATGAGTGTTTTCAGTATCTTACGCATTTCAGTCTCTCCTTTGTGGCTGCGGGCCGCACACTATCGGCGGTCCGAACAACATCACTAGACCGCATATCGGTTGCACCGTGATGTCCACAAAGAGCGGTTTTGTAACGAAGTGTTTCAACTCCCCTCCCAGTAACACTCTGTAACCAATAAACTGGTCTCGCGGCCAATGCGCCGCATATAGTTCCAGCCATGACGGAGCAACCGCACATCCTAGTCGTCGATGACGACCGTGAAATTCGCGATCTCGTGACCCGATACCTGAACAAGCATGGGCTGCGCGCTCGTGCCGCCGCAGACGGGCGCGAGATGCGCCGGGTGCTGGACGATTGGTCCATTGACCTGATCATCCTCGATCTCATGCTACCGGGAGAGGATGGTCTATCACTATGCCGCAGGTTGCGGGCCGACTCGAAAATCCCCATCATCATGTTGACGGCCATGGGTGAGGAGACCGACCGTATCGTGGGCCTTGAGATGGGTGCCGACGACTACGTGGCGAAGCCGTTCAACCCGCGCGAGCTGCTGGCCCGTATCAAGGCGGTGCTACGCCGTGCCGAAGGGGGACACACGGGAAGACCGGAAGATGCCGATCGGCCGAATAAATGTGTCTTCGCGGGTTGGCGCCTCGATCTCGACAAGCGCGAGTTGGTTTCTCCGCGAGACGTACTCGTGCCCTTGAGTGCTGGGGAATACGATTTACTCGCCGCCTTCGTCGCGCGCCCCCAACGGGTCCTCAGTCGCGATCAGCTTCTCGATCTGGCGCGTGGCCGTGAGGCGCAACCCTTCGATCGCGCCATCGATGTGCAGGTCAGCCGTCTGCGCCGAAAGATCGAGGCCGATCCAGGCAATCCCATACTCATCAAGACCGTGCGCAGCGGCGGCTATATATTCACGCCGGCGATCGAGAAGGGAACATGACGATCATGCCGCGCACGCTTGCCGGACGCACCATACTGGTGCTGTTGGCGGGGCTTGTCGTGTCCAATCTGGTTGGTCTGCTGATCTACGCGGGTGAGCGCAACACGGCGCTGACCAGCGTCGCGGGCGTGACGGTCGCGGGACGGATTGCCGCCGTGGTGCAGACCATGGAACGAACGCCACCCGCCGCGCGGGCAGGTGTGGTGTGCTCTCAATTGGGGCCGGATTTTGCCGTGACCTTGACGCCGGAGACGGCCGTCGTGTCAAGCGAAGGCGGCTGGCGGTCGCGCCTATTGCGTTCCACCATCCGCGATTTGCTGGACGATCCGGCGCCCGAACGTTTGCGTGTAGCCAACGATGGTTCACCATTCCAGAGCGCCTTTACCGACGTCATGGAACGCTGCATGGGGTCGAGGATGCGGGCGATGCCGGGGATGATGGGTATGCAGGGCTCGACCATGACGCCGCGTATGGAACGCATGATGTGGACAGGGCGTAGTGGTAAAATTCTCCGAGTGTCTTATCGTCTTGACGATGGTCGTTGGCTCAACTTCATGACGATTTCTCCTCAATTCGACTCTATCTGGCGCTCGCGTTTTTTTCTCGCGTTTTTTGTCATGGCCGTGGTCGTCACCGTGCTTTCGATATGGGCGGTGCGCCGTTCAACGGCGCCTTTAGCGTTGTTCGCCTGGGCCGCCGAAAGATTGGGCCGTGACGTGAATGCCCCCGATTTGCCCGAGGACGGCCCGCACGAGGTGCATCGGGCGGCGAGAGCCTTCAACAATATGCAGCGGCGTCTGCGTGGTTTGATCAACGACCGGACTCAAATGCTGGCCGCCATATCTCATGATTTGCGCACGCCCATCACGCGCCTGCGTCTGCGCGACGAGTTCGTCGACGATGCCGAGCAGCGCGGGAAGATGCTCAACGATCTCGAACAAATGGAGGCGATGATCGCGGCGACGCTCGCTTTTGCCCGGGAGGACGGCACGGACGAGCCGCGCAGGGCTCTCGATCTGGCGGGACTCGTGCAAAGCGTTTGCGTTGACGCGGCCGATGTCGGGTGTGACGCGGTTTACGCGGGGCCGACACGGGCATCTTACAGCGGTAGACCGCTGGCGCTGAAACGAGCCTTCACGAATCTTATCGACAACGCCGTCAAATACGGCGGGCAGGCACGGGTCGTTCTCGAAGCGGTGCAGGAGCGGTTTGTCGTCACGGTCGAAGACGATGGCCCCGGTATTCCGGATAGCGAGATCGAACGCGTATTCGAGCCTTTCTACCGGGTCGAGATATCGCGCAGCCGAGAGACGGGTGGCGCCGGCCTCGGTCTTGCCGTTGTCCGCTCGATTGTTCGCGGTCATGGCGGTGATGTGACGTTGGCCAATCGCGCCGAAGGAGGCCTTCGCGCCACCGTCACTCTGCCTCAGACGTAAACCGCTGGGGGCGGTATCGGGGAAACTAACTTCAGTCGGTAGGACCCACTCCGTAACGTTCGCGGATGAGAAACCCATCTGACATTTCCCGAGACCATCCGCCTAGACGTTGTAGGACCTTAGGGCGGAAATCACGTGCAGGGTGTCTGACCTGCCCCCGAAGTTTCATCCAACCGGAACCAGAGTCCTTTCGGTTGCTGTGGTCAAGATCTCGGCATGGGCCACCGGGGTCAGGTAGCCGAGGGCCTCACGCCATACGAATACATCTGCAGAACCTGGACAAACGAGCCACTTAGATTCAGACTCAATCCGATCCATCAGATGCCGGGACTAAACGCCTAACGCGTGAGGGAGGGAAGCGATGCTGGA
>Ga0114931_10008387_pt1 | contig 12523 bp, 10 predicted proteins | sample 2SBtaG_FD_89579 | JGI IMG/M metagenome (GOLD analysis project Ga0114931, IMG submission 89579) | Deep subsurface microbial communities from Kolumbo volcano to uncover new lineages of life (NeLLi) - 2SBTROV14_V59a metaG | ecosystem: Environmental > Aquatic > Marine > Volcanic | place: Kolumbo...
CAGACTGCATTGGAGACGACCGAATGGCGCAACCAGCCACCGATACGGTACCATCCCTTTATGAACGCTTGGCGGGGCTGCCGGACACTCTGGTCGGAGAGATCATCGATGGCCGTCTCTACATCCAACCGCGGCCTGCCGGGCCTCATGCCGTCGCCAGCTCCTCGTTGGGTGCGGATCTTCATGGTCTCTATCAGCGCGGTCGTGGCGGGCAGGGCGGCTGGTGGATTTTGGATGAACCCGAGTTGCACTTCGTTCGGGACACCGAGGTCCTGGTCCCAGATATTGCCGGTTGGCGCCGCGAACGGTTGCCCCGCATTCCGCGCGATCATCGATTCGAGGTAGCGCCGGATTGGGTTTGTGAAGTGATTTCGCCGGGGACAGAGCAGAATGATCGTATCGTCAAGATGCCGGCGTACGCCAAATATAACGTTGCTCATCTTTGGCTTCTGGATCCTTTGCAACGCACGCTGGAGGTCTTTGAGCTTGAGGAGGGACACTGGACTGTCATTGGATTGTTCAAGGAATCCGATCGGGTCAGCGTCGCACCCTTTACTGAGATCACCCTCCATCTTGGCGATTTCTGGCTGGATGACGCGCAGTGAATCGAGGCCGGCGTTATGCCCACCGCTCCGGCGGTATTAACCTGTTGCGGCTTCAGCGGTCAATTCCCCGCCACCGTCATCGCTTCGATCAAGATCGAACCGGTGCGTATCGTCCCCCGGGTGTCGACATCACTACCGATTGCCACGATGCTGCCAAACATATCCTTCAGGTTCGCGGCGATGGTAATCTCTTCGACCGGGTACCGGATTTCACCGCCTGCAACCCAAAAGCCGGCTGCGCCCCGGGAGTAGTCCCCGGTCACATTGTTGACGCCCTGTCCCATTAACTCGGTCACCAGCAGGCCGGTATCCATCTGCTGCAGTAGGCCCGCAAGATCCAGCTCGCCCGGGTCGAGCGTCAGGTTGTGGACGCCGCCGGCATTGCCGGTACTCTCGAGGCCCAGTTTACGAGCGGAGTAGCTGCTCAATATGTAGGATTGGATCACACCGTCGCGCACGACATCATGCGCCCGAGTCGCCACCCCTTCGGCATCGAAGGAAGCACTGCCGAGCGCCTGTTGGATATGGGGCTGTTCATGAATATGAACGAACGGAGGAAAAATGGTCTGCCCCAGGCTGTCGAGGAGAAACGAAGTCTTGCGGTAGAGACTGCTGCCGCGGATGGCGCCGACCAGATGACCGAGCAGGCCTCTTGCCGCTTCTGCGGAGTAGACGACCGGGCATTGCCGGGGCGTCAACGATCTGGCTTCCAGTCTTCGAATCGTTCGTTCGGCCGCTTTTTCCCCCACCGCACGAGGCGACTCCAGTGCGTAACGGTCCCGCGCCACAGTGTACCAGTAATCGCGCTGCATACTGTCACCGCGCTGCCCCAGTACCGAGCAGCTCAGGCTGTGCTGACTGCTGGGGTAGCCTTGCAGAAAGCCGAGGCTGTTGCCCAACACTTTCACGCCGCTTTCGGTGGTCACAGTGGCCCCCTCCGAATTGCTGATCTCGGGGTGGTAGCTGCGTGCTGCATCCTCGCATTCGATCGTCAATTCGACTGCCTGGTCGGCACTTACCCGCCAGGGATGGGATAGGTCGAGATCAACTACATCGCTTGCCAACAGCGACGGCTCGGGCAGACCGGCATACTTGTCATCGGTGGCATAGCGGGCGATGCCGCAGGCGGCGCTGACCGTCTCCCTGACGGCTCGGGTGCTGAGGTCGGTGGTACTGGCCGACCCTTTGCGGCAACCAAAATAGACTGTGACCCCCAGCCCCTGGTCGCGGTGATGTTCGATGGTCTCCACATCGCCTAAACGAGCCGTGACGGACAGCCCCTGATCGATGCTGATGCCCGCTTCCGCTGCTGTCGCCCCCTGCTGCTCGGCTTCGCGCAGCAAATCCTCGACAATGGCTTTCAGTCGGGGCAGTTCATCATTTTTTTGGTTGGTTTCTGTCAAGTCGGTCATAACACGCTCACATTGCATCTGTCATACGCTGGTGCCGCCGACCGTCAGCCCATCCACCCGCAACGTCGGCTGGCCGACGCCGACCGGCACGCTCTGCCCGTCCTTGCCGCAAGTGCCGACGCCGGTATCGAATTTCAGGTCGGTACCGACCATACTGACGCGCGTCAGCACATCGGGCCCGTTGCCGATCAGGGTCGCCCCTTTGACCGGAGGGCCTACTTGTCCGTTTTCGATGAGATAGGCTTCACTCGCCGAAAAAACGAATTTGCCGGAGGTAATATCCACCTGCCCGCCGCCGAAGTTCTTCGCATAGAGGCCGTGTTCGACCGAGGCGATAATCTCCTCCGGATCATGAGGCCCGGCCAGCATATAGGTGTTGGTCATGCGCGGCATCGGCAGATGCGCATAGGACTCGCGCCGCCCGTTGCCGGTGAGCGGCACCCCCATCAGACGGGCATTCAGCTTGTCCTGCAGATACCCTTTCAATATGCCGTTCTCGATCAATACGGTGTTGTGAGTGGGCGTGCCTTCATCATCGATGTTGAGTGAACCGCGCCGTCCCGCTAATGTGCCATTGTCGACAACGGTGCATAGATTCGAGGCGACGCGTTCGCCGATGCGGCCGCTGAACGCCGACGTCTCCTTGCGGTTGAAATCGCCTTCCAGCCCGTGGCCGATCGCTTCGTGCAACAAAATCCCGGGCCAACCCGACCCCAAAACGACCGTCATGTTGCCGGCCGGCGCAGCGACCGCTTCCAGGCTGACGAGGGCCTGCCTGACCGCTTCCCTCGCATAATCCATGGCGCGATCCTGCTCCAGAAAGTGATGATAGTCCCTTCGGGCACCGCCGCCGGAACTGCCCTGCTCTCTGCGCCCATCCTGCTCGACGACCACGCTGACGTTCAAACGCACCAGCGGCCGCACATCGCCATGCATGGCACCATCCTGGTCAGCGACCAGGACAACATCATGCTCACCGGACAAACTCACGATCACCTGTTCGACCCGGGGGTCCAGCTCCCGGGTCTTTTGATCGATCCGCTGCAGCAGCCGGATTTTTTCCTCTTCGGAGAGGGAGTGCAGCGGGTCGACAGGCCGATAGAGCTGCGGTGCCGCGCCTGCGGCTGTCAGCCGGGTTTTTGCCTGCTGCCCGCTGCGACCGATGGCGCGCACGCTGTGGGCGGCTTCCAGCAGAACACCGACATCGAGTTCGTCGCTATAGGCGAAGCCTGTTTTCTCACCGCACACGGCGCGGACGCCGGCTCCCTGTTCGATATGGTGGCTTCCCTCCTTGATGATGCCGTCTTCCAGCAGCCAGGATTCATAGCGGCTCGACTGAAAATAGATATCTGCCGTATCGACCGGGGCGCTGAGCACTTGGGCCATGACTCGGTCGATATCGTTCGCACCAAGGCCCGCCGGAGCCAGTATCGATTGTTGTGCAAGCGTTAGATTGTCATTCATTGTTTTTCCTATTGGCAAATCAAACGACGGTGCTGTAGAACCGGAAACGTTTCACGAACCTTGTACAACCGGCTCAGATCGATCTCCGCACAGGCATGGCCTGCCCCGTTCGCCAGCCTGCTGAGCACCTCGCCCCACGGGTCGACGATCATACTGCCGCCGTATGTGCGGCGGTTGTTCAGGTGGAACCCGCCCTGATCGGCCGCAATGACGTAGCACAAGTTTTCGACCGCCCGGGCCCGCACCAATAGCTCCCAGTGGGCCGCGCCGGTTTCCGCAGTAAATGCTGCCGGAACGACGAGAATCTCCATGCCATCATCGAGCATGCTTCTGAACAGTTCCGGGAAGCGCAGATCGTAGCAGATCGCCACCCCCAGATTGCCGAACGGCGTCTTGAGCACAACCGGCCGGTCGCCTCCCTCTATGGTGTTGGACTCCCGATGCCGCTCATCGCTTCCCGGAACATCGACATCGAACAGATGGATCTTATCATAGCGCGCCACCCTGTGCCCTCGATCGTCATAGACCAAACAGCTGGCCCGCGCTTTATCCGGCGACCGGCTCGTCATCGGCACCGTGCCGCCGACGATCCAGGCCGAGTGCTGCTGCGCCATTCGGGCGAGGAACCCCTGAATAGGGCCGGAGTGATCATCCTCCCGAATCCCGAGTTTGTCGAATTCGCTCATCCCCATACAGGCAAAATTCTCAGGCAATACGATCAGCCTGGCACCCGCATCGGCCGCCGCCGTTATCAGCCGTTCAGCTTCGATCAGGTTTGCTTCCACGTTGGGGCTGGAAGCCATTTGAATCGCTGCGCACTTCGTCATTGTTTCCCGCTCAAATTGTTTCAATCCGCTTCCGGCGGTCAAGCCGGGAGATACATTGTGCATCGCTGCTCACTTCTGCCGCTTCTCCTAATCCGTTGTGGAAGAGTTCGTCATTCCCGACCAGGCTTTCTGCAGCCATCCACTTTCGACCGGCAGCCGCGTGATCACCGGGTCGTCCCAACTGCCGGTGATCGAATATTTTCGGCGAGCCATTCCTTTGACCGCGTTGGCTGTCAGTTGTTGCGCCAACAAGGCGGCCATACCCAGGGGCGCGCCGGTCTTGGATGTCACGGTGACAACATTGTCCAGCTTTTCGTCCTCCAGACCGATGCGTCCGACAATTTCAATGCGTACCGGCACACCTTCGATCACGAATCGCTCGATTGTGGCGCTGCCATCCGTCAATTTGATTGCTCCTTTGACTTGATCGTAGGCCAATCCCTCCCCGAACAGATGGCTCAAATCGAACAGCAACATTCGTTTCAATGCATCGAGGTTGAACATTCCCAACGCCCGCCCTATACCAGGCTCCACGGTCAATAACCGGCCCGCACCGAAAAGCATATGGACATCACCCGACAAATGGCTTGCAGTCAATCGATAGGGCGCCGCGCTCCAACTGAGGGAAAAATCGAAATGCCCTTTGGTCTCATTGATCACATTGGATTTCCCGAGTCTTTTCAGAAACAATCCAACATCCTCAACGGTCATCTCGCCGGTGATCTGGGTGGAGTCATAGAAGTCGGTATATTTCCAACGGCCTGAAAGCGTGAGCCGATGATTGTCCGAAAACAGTTTCAGATGATCGATCTGCTGACCATAAGGGCGTCGCTTCGTGATCAACTCGAGCCGGCCATAATCGATCCCCCCCCACAGCAGATGCTTGCTCGTTAACTGTATATCCGGTAAACGGCGCGGGTCGATCGACGCCTTTTTCTCATCCTCGCCCTGCATCTTGTCGGGGAATTTCGGGATGGAGAGAAAATCGAGGTCAAACGTCAATACTGAATCATCGTGCTGCGACGCCGGCCAGCGCAAACGGCCTTTGGCATAGGTGCTGTTCAGCGTCCCCGACCAGCCGGAGTCGGACCGTTGCAGCTGCAATGATACCATTCCCAGATCTTGCTCATCCAGATAAACACGGGGGCTTTGCAAATCAAGCCGGCGCACGCGCTGCAACCAGTCAGACCTGGTTTCACCGCCCGGATTCAGCACCCCGTACCATTGCTCGAGATGCGGATTTTTCATATGCGCGATAATGCTTAATCCGTCTCCCTGATCGAGCCGCGGATTACCTTTTCCCAAAACCACCGTTCCTTTCTCCAATGCCAGCCTGTTCGCACGCTCGGCAACAAGCAGTTGTGCCCGGAGGTGCGCTCCGTAGTCGATGCTGACCGGTATTTCCTCCGCATCGCTCAAGCGGAAGGAGAGGGAGAAAGGGAGTGCGACTGCGCTCTCTTTGCCGATGGGAGACGGCAGCAGAATTTCGACACCGATCAAGTCCGAGCGCAGCATCACCCGGGCCGACGCTCCTTTGTTCGAGGTCTGTTTCGCCATCCTGGCCTCGATCTGGTAGTTCGTGCCGCCCTTGAGATAACGCCATAAAGCGCCCGGCGCCATTACCTGCAGTTCATCAATATCCACATGGCTGCTGAGTCGAAGCGCGACCGAATCGTTTTCATCGACAATAGCGATCTCGGCCGGAGCACCCGCTATAGACGCTTTGACTCCCCGGGCATCGATGCCTTTGTTGCTGAAATGAATGGTGCCATCGATGGCGTCGATGCTCAGATCCCGATTCGAAAAACGCAACTGCGCCTGTTTGACCTGCACCATTCCATCGACCCGCACCTCCGCCCCTTCGCGCCTGATGGGCAGCTCCATGTTCAGGTCGATGTGATGCTTCCCACTCAACGCAACAAACGGCAGAAAACGATCGAGCCGCGCCCGCAACGGCGACTGTCGAAGAAGGTCGATGCCCTCCTTCAGATCACCCTGCAGCGATCCGGTCACATGCACAACCCGGGAACCGGTCAGACTTGGCAACTCGATTTTGGCCTTCAGCAACGAAGCACCCAGCAGCCGGCCATCTTTTGAGGTAATGGTCAGATGGTCGTTATCGAAAACAAATTCAGCTGTTACATCCTTCAGAGAAGGCCAGTCCTTATGATATACCGCCTTGAGCTTTTGGGTGCCGAACAAGACCTGGAACACACCATCGTTGTCGACAAAGGGAAAACGATCGAGCGGGCCGTAGATGAGCGCCCTACCCCGGTCTATCTTCCCGGAAACAAAAAGATGATCCAGCCAGCCAGCCAGTTTTTTCGGCAGAAGCGGAGCAGGAACATAGTGGCGGATCGTCCCGACGCGTTCGCTTTCGAATTCCGTTTGCAAATCGAGAAAAGGAGCTGCACCGTTGTTGGACAGCGCTAGCTGAAAACGGCTGTCAGCCGAGATATCCGGGGTCACAAGTCGCAATCGGTCCGCCCCGAACAGCCACCCGTCCGCTTGTCGCCGCCATTGAAGACGCCCTTCCAGAAGATTGATCGAGAGCGAACGGCGAAATACAGACGGCACAGTCAATTCCGCGTTGGATGTCGCCAACGTCACCCTTCCCTCCGTCTCATCGCCGCATATCCGGCCGGAGAGATTGTTCACGCCGGGCAGCCGACGCCAGGCGTTGACGCGAATATTCGTGAAATCACTGCATGCGGCAAAGTGATCGATTGCCGACACCGAGGCATCGGCAATCATCCGAAAATCATGCAGATCACCTCGCGGAGACACCTTTTTCAAGACCTTCCTTTGTGAGCGCGACAACAAATCGAAAGAGAGCAACAGCTCTTCGACGTCGCCCAACCGGAGATAGGAGGCCGCAATCCGGGTTCTGCCTTCATTCGAACCCGCACCGGTCTGCACCGCGACATTGAAGCGGCTTATCGGCCACGGCTCATCATTATTGACGGTGAGAGAAAAGCGATCCGCCGCCAATTGCCAGTGGTCTTCCGCCTTATGCCAGCGAAACCGGCCACCCAACTGCTCCAATGCAAACACATTCGCCGCTTCCGGCGCGCCATCCGTGCTGCGGGAAAAGACCGCCCGGGTCAGCTGAATTTCGCCGAACAGTTTTGTCAGATGCGCCTGCCGCCAGCGGCCCCACAGGCGAAAATGGCTGGTTCCTCGCCTGATCGCATAGCCGTATGCGCTTTCACCTTCGAGCAGTCGACCCAGCCGAACAGCGTTGCCTTCGACATACAGGGCACCCGCCCCATCCCGGGGTCGAAAGAGATCGCCTTGATAATCCAGCCGCACATCGATCGCTTGCCCCAGTTCTTCCGGCAAATCCAGCGCAATTCGGACCCGGTGACGCCCGTCATCGTTGACGATCCAAACATCGACATCCGAAAAGTCACGCTTCGGACCATCGCGCTTCAGATCCTGCCATTGAATATGGCTGTCGAGCAGCTCCCAACGTCCATCATCGGACAACCAGTGCGGCGGCCCATCATGTGCATTTAGCCCGCCAATCGTGATCGACCCATCGATCTCTTTGGTGATCGACAGCTCTGCGCCAACCACGGTTATGCTTCGGGGCTGAAACTCGCCGGCAGAGATAAGCCGCATCATGTTCAGGCGCAGCCGCATCTCGCGGAACTTCAGCATCGGCCGGTCAGCCCCGGGATCGCCACCGGCAACATCTCTCAACACCAGCTCCGGATGGAAACCCCGCATGCGTGCGCCCAACCGACCGATCGAAACCGGCCGGCCCAAGTACGCGCCGAGCTCGGTTTCGAACCAGCTCCGATACTCTTGGGCCATGGGCAGCAGCACCCGTGCAGCGCTCAGAAGAAACGCCGCAACGATCACTCCGATCAGCACCGCATACCACGTCGTGCGGGTAAAGTGGACGATCAGGTGCACAAATCAGAAAACAGTGGACAGAAGACAGAAAACAGGAAACAGAAGGCGCGCTGCGCGCGCACTGTTCGGATAGACGAATGATTGGTGTCCGATGGCAGGCACGAAGCGCACTCGACACCTGTCGTCTGTCCTCTATCTTCTGAAACCTGTCTTCTGACCTCTGTCTTCTGACTCTGCCTAAAGCAACACCACATCGAATTGCTCCTGATTATATTGAGCTTCGGCGCGAAACCGTATGCGCACGCCAAGAAACCTCTCGAGTTCCGCGAGATTGTCGGCCTCTTCATCGAGCAGCATTTCAACGACTTCGTTCGAAGCCAACACCAGCATATACTGTAAATTATATTGTTTGGCTTCACGGATGATTTCCCGGAAGATTTCAAAGCAGGTCGTTTCAGGTGTTTTCAATACGCTGCGGCCGCCGCACGCCCCGCACGGTTCACACAGAATATGTTCGAGGCTTTCGCGTGTTCTTTTGCGCGTCATTTCAACCAGACCGAGCGCAGACACTTCGCTGATCGATGTTTTCGCGTGATCTTTTTGCAAATGTTTCTCCAGCGCCTGCAATACCTGCCTTTTATGCGACGGATCCTGCATATCGATGAAATCGATGATGATGATCCCGCCCAGGTTTCTCAAACGCAGATGCCGTGCAATCGCCCGTGCCGCCTCCAGATTGGTCTTGAATATGGTCTCTTCCAGGTTCTTGCCACCGACATAGGCGCCGGTATTGACATCCACAGTGGTCATCGCCTCGGTTTGGTCGAACACCAGGTGTCCGCCCGATTTCAATTGCACCTTGCGCGCTAGCGCCTTCTGAATCTCATCTTCGATCCCATAAATATCAAAAACCGGGCGCTCCCCGGTATACAGTTCGATGAGAGGCGTAATTTCAGGAACGAACTCCGCGGCAAAACGAATCAATCGTTAATGGGTCTCTCGCGAATCCACGCGAATCTTTTCGATCTCTTCCCGATACAGATCGCGCAATGTACGGACGGTCAGAGGCAAATCTTTATGCACCAGCGTTTTGACCTCCGCCGATTGTATCCGTTCACTGATCGAATGCCACAGTTTCAGCAAAAACGCCATGTCCGAGCGGAGCACACGCTCCTCGACGCATTCAGCCGCCGTGCGCGCAATAAAACCGCCTGTTTGAAATTCCTGCTGAAACGTTTCCATACAAGACCTCAAGCGCTCCCGCTCATCTTCACACTCGATCCGCTGGGAAACACCGTTGGTACTCGAAAAGGGCATGTATACCTGGTAGCGTGAGGGAATGGACAACGCCGTCGTCAATCGTGCCCCTTTCGTCCCCAGCGGATCCTTGGTGACTTGAACCACCACTTCCTGATCTTCGTGCAGCAGTCGCTCGATATTGTCGCAACCGAACTGCTCGGCATCACGGATGTTGATGTCCGAAATATGGAGGAAAGCAGCACGATCCAGGCCGATATCCACAAAAGCCGCCTGCATCCCGGGCAAGACACGGCAGACCCGACCTTTGTAGATGTTCCCGACAAGCCCCCTCTTGCGCGCCCGTTCGATGATCAACTCCTGCAGAACGCCGTTTTCCACGACAGCGACCCGGGTTTCGGGCGGAGTCACATTGATCAAAATTTCATCGCTCATGATTCGTTCGATTCGCTCCTCAAGAGGGAAATACCGGCTTTTCTCAGCAAGTCCGCTGTTTCATAGAGAGGCAGGCCGACCACGCCGGAAAAACTGCCCTCGATATGTTTGACGAACAGAGCACCCAAGCCCTGAATCGCATAGGCACCCGCTTTATCGACAGGCTCGCCGGTTGCCCAATAAGCGTGCATCTCTTGCCGGTCAATCGGCCGAAAAGTGACCGTGTTGACACTCAACGCCTGCCAATGCTGTTGCGGGGAACGAACGGAGACTGCGCTTATGACCTCGTGCCGCCGTCCCGACAGTCGAGCGAGCATTGCCAGCGCATGATCGCGCCCTTGCGGCTTGCCCATGATCTCACCTGCCAGGACCACGGCGGTATCGGCGCCGACTACCGGCAGTCGGGTTCTTTCCGATCGTCGAGCCAACAGCGACTTCGCCGCCGCCAGACGCGCGACATACTGCTCGGGCGTCTCTCCTCGACGCGGCGTTTCGTCGACATCGACCGGCGAGCAGATATAACCCACGCCGATCTGATCGAGCAGTTCCCGACGCCGTGGTGAAGACGAGGCTAAAATGATGTCATACGTGTCATTCATCCCCGATGCCAGCAGTTATTTCGGACCGGGCAGTTGTCGGCACCGGTTCATACACGGCGATGGTAAGGGTGGTTCTGCAAAACGGTCCACGCCCGATAGAGCTGCTCCGCCACGATGATGCGCACCAGCGGGTGCGGGAAAGTCAAGCGGGAGAGACTCCATGTTTCCACCGTACGGCTTTTGCACTCGTCCGAAAGTCCGTCCGGTCCACCAATCAACAATGACAGATTCTTTCCCGAGTTCCGCCAGCGTGACAGCGCTTCCGCTACCTGCGCCGTGCTCCAATTTGGTCCTGCCAAATCGAGCGCCACGATGAGTGAAGAAGGCGGAATCGCCGCCAACATGCGTCTTCCCTCATCCCTGATGATGCGCCGCACATCGCTGTTTTTGCTCCGCTTTCCCGGAACGATCTCTTTCAGTACCAGTTCGCATTCGCGCGGCATCCGTCTGGCGTAGTCATCATAGCCCAGCTGCACCCACCCCGGCATGCGGGTACCGATCGCGATCAGATGAATGCGCATCCTACGAGGCTGTCCGAGAACAGGCTGATCTACTGCGGACAAGCCTGAGCGGCCAGATTTTCCGATCATTATCGTTAAATAGGCCCACTATTCGCCTCAAATAATCGAAAAATCTGACTCAATCAGTCTTGCCCTCGCTGCGATCGCTATCCTCGGACAGCCTCCTAGCTCGGTTGCCATTAATTTAAGTGTATTATGCCAGAGGATTCAAGAATCGAGCCGATTCTTTTACAATTTAGGCACCGCGCTGCTGAATCGCGCACAAAGTACAAGTATAATCTTAGCAGTGGATAGACCCGTCACATTTGCTGTGGCTGGAAAATAAATTACTTTCGGGGGACAGGGCATTGTGATCAGATGAATCAGCCGACCTGCAATTGAATGGAATAAACCTAACGACCGGTCTTTGCGATTTCGAAAAACACTGGAGCACACACGATGAGAACAAAAATTTTAAAGAGGCTTTCTTTGGTTGCGGGAACCACCGCCCTTCTCGCAGTCTCAGGGGTTCATGCGGAAGGCGATGCAGCGGCGGGCAGCATAAAATTTGAGACCTGCGCCGGCTGCCATGCCCGTCCGGGCTATGCCAATGCCTACCCGAGATACCACGTTCCCAAGCTGGCCGGCCAGCAGCAGAATTATATAATCGCTTCGCTCAAATCCTATGCCGACAATGACCGCAAACACGGCACCATGGACGGCAACGCAGCTAGCCTCACGCCCCAGGACTAGGAAGATATCGCGGCGTATCTGGCGCAATTCGAGCTGGTCGCAAACAACCCTACGATTACCGGCAACACCGAAGCCGGCAAAGAAAAGGCCGCAAGCTGTACAGCCTGTCATGGTGAGGCCGGGGACAGCGCTGATCCGAATTTCCCGCGCCTTGCCGGACAGTATGAAAGCTACCTGGTCAAGGCGCTGCAGGACTATAAGAGCGGTGCGCGCAACAATCCGATGATGACCGGCATGGCGAGCGGGCTCAGCGAAGAGGATATTCTCGACATTTCTGCTTATTACGCCAGCCAGGAAAAGGGACTGGGGACAGTCGAACGGTAACCGCTCACTATGCGCACAAAGGCAATCATCTGCCTTTTCTTACTGGTCGTCTTCCTGGCGGCTTCCGGAGCGTTTGGACAGAATGTCGGGAGCAACCGAGTGACGACGTTGAGCATCGCCGAGCAGCTCAAACGCCTTGCGGCCGATCACGGCATCACGATAGAAGGTGTTCACCGGGTGGAGCAGGCATTCATGCGGCCTGTTCGCGGTCCGACGATCAAGCGAATACAGGAACTCCTTGCGGATTACAACTACATTCTGACCCAGGATTTCGACGGTACGATCGAACGGGTCGTCATCCTGGAAAAGAAATCCGGCGGTCCGCGGCCGATCGTTCTCGAGACAACCCGGCGGGGCAATCACCATGTCGTCGAGGGCACCATCGGTGGCTATGGATCCGAGCGGCTCAATGTCTCACTGCTGGTCGACACCGGCGCCGATTATGTCGTGCTGCCCGAATCGATCATGGATGAGCTGAACCTCGAG
>Ga0114931_10008388_pt1 | contig 12523 bp, 17 predicted proteins | sample 2SBtaG_FD_89579 | JGI IMG/M metagenome (GOLD analysis project Ga0114931, IMG submission 89579) | Deep subsurface microbial communities from Kolumbo volcano to uncover new lineages of life (NeLLi) - 2SBTROV14_V59a metaG | ecosystem: Environmental > Aquatic > Marine > Volcanic | place: Kolumbo...
ACCCAGACCCACCGCCTGGAGCAGTCCATCATCCTCGAGGTGCGAGACGCCGTGCGCAACCTACGCTCCGCCCTGGAGGGCATCGAGGCAGCCAAACGCGGGGTCGATGCCGCGGCCGAGCAGCTGCGTGCCGAGCAGATCCGCCTGGAACACGGGGAGTCCACGCCCTTCGATGTCCTGCTCCGCGAGCAGGACCGCACGAGCGCCGAGACGAAGCTCATCACCGCCTACCAGATCTACCACGACTCCGTCGCGGCCCTGGATCGCTCCCAGGGGACGATCCTGCGAGATCGCAATGTGGTGGTCGAGCAGGCCTTGCCGATGCGTTAGGATGCCCCTCGGACGGGGATGGGAGCGGAGGGAGCCGTGAGCCTTTTTGGAAGGGGTCCGCGAGACGGGGAGCCGGGGCACGAGAGCACGTCTGTGCCGCGAGCGCCGAAGACAGTCGCCGGGACGGCAGGGGTGAGGGCCAGGCCCTTCAACGCGCCGCGCTCTGCGGCCGATCTGGCAGTACCGGCAGACGGCAAGCTCGGGGGCTCCAGCGGCAGCAGCGCCATGACGCACGGGGGAAAAATGGCCAACATTGGCAAGTCGATCACGATCAAAGGCGAACTGACGGGAAATGAGGATCTGGAGATCGATGGCAACATCGACGGCCGGATCGACCTGCCCAACAACCAGCTGACGATCGGCGCAGAGGGGCGGATCAAGGCGGAGATCACCGCAAAAGCGGTGGTGGTCGTCGGTCGTGTCACTGGCAACATTCTCGCGACGGATCGCATCGAGGTGCAAGCGACCGGAATCGTCGATGGCGACGTGAAGGCCCCGCGCCTGGTCGTCGCCGAAGGAGCCGTCCTCAATGGCTCCGTCGAGATGGGTGGCAAGAAGACGCCAGCCCAGCAGGCCCCGCTCGCCCCGAAAGTCGCCGCTGGAGGCGAGTAGACTCCGCCGCCTCCCCGCTGTCCCCGAGGCAGTGGGGGCGGCTACTTGCCGTAGCGGCTCTCGAGCCAGAGCAGTGTCGGCGAAGCGATGTAGATCGAGGAGTAGGTCCCGACGACGATCCCGATGGCCATCGCCAGAGCAAAGGGCCGCACGACCGTGCCGCCGATGAGCAATAGTGCTGCGACGGCGAGCAGTGTGGTCAGCGACGTGAGCAGGGTCCGCGAGAGGGTCTGGTTGACGCTCTGGTTGAGTACGTCCTTCAGGTCGAACTTCGTACGCAGCGCCATGTTCTCACGGATGCGATCGTAGACGATGATCGTGTCGTTCAGGCTGTAGCCGATGATCGCGAGCAGCGCGGCCACCACCCGCAGGTCGAACTCCAGGCCGAGCAGGATCCAGATGCCGGAGGTCACGAGCACATCGTGAATGAGGGCCACCACGGCTCCGGGAGCAAAGCGGGTCGAGAAGCGAAAGGCGATGTACACCAGGATCAGCAGGCATGCGATGCCGATGGAACGCAGGCCGTTCTCGCGAAGCTCGGCGCCCACCTTCGGCCCCACGAACTCCACCCGCTGGATCTCCACATGGCCGATCTCCCGGTCGAGGGCCGCCTCCAAAGCGAGGATGCGGTCGTTCTTCGCCGTGATCGCGCCTGCCCGGGCCGGCTTCGTGGGCTTCCCCTCGCTCGGGGTACCGGCCGGCGGAGCGATGTGCCGCTCCCCACGGAACTTGATCAGGAACTCATTGCCTGTCTTGCCGTAGCGGATGACGCTTGGACTGGGGATGTCCAGCCCCTGGACGACGCTGCGGATGGCCCCCTCGCCAGTTCGTGCGGCCTCGAAACGCACCTGGACCTCGGTTCCGCCGGCGAAATCGATTCCCATGCGCATCCCCTCGGTCGCGAGCCCTACGAAGCCCGCGGCCAGCAAGGCAAGCGAGATGGCGATGGCCACGGGCCACTTCCCGATGAAGTCGATGTGCGTGCCGGGCTTGATAATCTCGACAAATGAGGTGGACACGACTGGGCTCCTGGAGCGTCTAGATGGAGAGCGTGGCGACGTTCTCGTGGCCGGGACGCCACTCATAGAGCAGGCGCGTAATCACGAGCGCGGTGAACACACTGGTGAGGATCCCGACGGAGAGCGTGACGGCGAAGCCCTTGATTGGGCCGGTGCCGTAGTTGTAGAGAATGATGGCGGTGATCAGGGTCGTGATGTTGGCGTCGAGAATGGTCCAACGGGCCTTCTCGAAGCCGGACGCGATGGAGGCCCGCGGGGTCCGGCCCGCGCGGAGCTCCTCGCGGATGCGCTCGAAGATGATCACGTTGGCATCGACGGCCATGCCCACGGTGAGCACGAGCCCGGCGATCCCAGGCAGGGTCAGCGTCCCCCCAAAGAGGGACATCAGGCCGAGGAGCATCAGCAGGTTTGCGACCAATGCCACGCTCGCATAGGCGCCGGAAATCCGGTAATAGACCACCGAGAAGAGCACCACGAGCAGCAGGCCCACCCCCGAAGCCAGCAATCCTCCACGGATGGAGTCGGCGCCCAGGGCCGGCCCGATGGTGCGCTCCTCCTCGATGTGGATCTGGATGGGCAGTGCACCGGCGCGCAGGATGACCGCCAGATCCGACGCCTCCTGTGAGCTGAAGCGCCCCGTGATCACGCCCTGGCGGGCAATACGAGATTGGATGGTCGGCGCGCTGTACACGGAGCCATCGAGAATGATCGCCAGGGGCTTGCCAATATTCGCTTCGGTCAACGCGGCAAAGCGCTCACCCCCTTTGGGTGACCAGGTGAACGAGACCTCCCACTCGCTGCGCCGGTTGTCGAACTGCATCCGGGCATCCACGAGATCGTCCCCCGTCATGTCCGGGACCTGCGGCAGCAGATAGGCGTTCAGGACCCGATCCGACTGGCGGTCCTTCTCCACCTTGATCACGGTCCCCGCCGGCAGGCCGTCCGGGTACTTTGCCCGCAGCAGCGCTTCGGAGGACGCGGTATCCTGAACGATCTCGAACTCCAGGAAGCCCGTCTGCCGAAAGATGTCGGGCACACGGGACACGCCGGGGATCTGCACCATGATCCGGTCCCTCCCCTGCCGGGTCACGACGGATTCCGGGATACCGGTCGCGGGGTCGTCGATGCGACGACGCAGCACCTCGAGCGCCTGCCTCATGGCGCGGTCGCGCACCTTCTTGGCCCAATCCGGCGTGAGGGTCAGCACCAGGGTGCTATCCCCCTCCTGCTTCACCACGGTGGTCTGGTACTTGTCGATGATCGCTCGGACCGCTACCCGGTCGCTGGCCTCCTTGCCTCGACCCGCAGGGTGTCCCCCGCCACGGCCGTCTTCACGCCGGTAAGGCCCTTGCGCTGGATTGCATCGTCGAGCCCGCTGCGGATCGCAGCCAGCTCGTGACCGATCGCCATCTCCAGGTCCGGCCCGATCACCATGTGGATGCCGCCTCGCAGGTCGAGGCCCAGGCGAAGCCCCTCGTTTGGCAGATACCAGGCGGCCTCGCGCGTCTCGCGCGAGACGAAATTCGCCGCGGCCAGATAGCCCAGGAAGAGCACCAGACCCAATACGGACAGAGTGCGCCAGCGCAGGCTCACTTGTCCCCCTCCTTGCCCTTCTTCTCGTCGCCCGAAGCGCTGAGACGCCGATCCAGCTTCGCTCGATCTACCTTGATCCGCACCCGCTCCCCCTTCACGTTGGCAATCTCCACGGTCAGCACATCTTCGGCGGCTCCAGTCACCACGCCGTGGATGCCTCCGGAGGTCACCACGCGATCGCCCTTGCTGATGGCCTTCAGTAGCTCGTCATGCTCCTTCTGCCGCTTCTGCTGCGGGCGAATCAACAGGAAGTAGAAGATCAGGAAGATCGCGCCCATCGGGATCAGGAAACCCAGGGGCTCGCTCCCTTGCGCCTGGAGCAGGATGAGACCGCTCATCGTGCCGCATCGCGGCGCAACGCCTCGGCCTTGGAGGTTTCCTCCCAAGAGAAGCCCGCGCGTCCGAAGTGACCGTGGTAGGAGGTGGCACGATAGATCGGCTGGCGTAGACCCAAGCTCTCGATGATCCCCGCCGGCGTCAAGTCGAAGTGCTTGCGGACCAGCCGCTCCAAGGCGTCGCGGTCGAAGCGGCCGGTGCCAAAAGTGTCCACCCGGACGGAAACGGGCTCCGCGACACCAATCGCATAGGCGATCTGAACCTCGCAACGGCTGGCCAGCCCCGCCGCCACGAGGTTCTTCGCGACGTGCCTCGCCGCGTAGGCAGCGCTGCGATCCACCTTGGAGGGGTCCTTGCCGGAGAAGGCTCCCCCACCATGTCGGCCCATCCCCCCGTAGGTGTCCACGATGATTTTTCGGCCGGTCAGGCCGGCGTCCCCCATGGGCCCCCCCACCACGAAGCGGCCGGTGGGATTCACGTGGAAGGCGGTGTCCTCATCCAGCAGCTCGGCGGGCAGCGTGGGTCGGATGACCTTGTCGAGAAGCTCCGACTTGAGCTGCGGGTAGCTGACCTCGGGGTCATGCTGGGTGGAGAGCACCACCGCAGAGATGCGCGCCGGCTTGTCGCCGTCGTACTCCACGGAGACCTGGGACTTGGCATCGGGACGCAGGTAGTCGATCTCGCCGGATTCGAAATGAATGCGAAGGCACTCGATCAGCCGGTGTGCAAAGCGGATCGGCGCTGGCATCAGCTCGGGGGTCTCGTCGCAGGCATAGCCGAACATCATCCCCTGATCCCCGGCCCCCATTTCCTTGTGCAGCCCCTCGCCCTCCGTCACCCCTTGCGAGATGTCAGGCGATTGCTTGCCCAGGGCCAGGATCACTCCGCAGGTCCCCGCATCGAAGCCCATGGCGGAATCCGTGTAGCCGATCTCCTGGACGACCGAGCGCACCAGGCCGGTGAGGTCCACGTTGGCCTTGCTGGTGACCTCACCGGCGAGCAGCACGAGCCCTGTGGTCGTCGCCGTCTCGCAGGCGACACGGGACTGGGGGTCCTGGGCCAGCATGGCGTCCAGGACGGCGTCGGAGATCTGGTCGCACATCTTGTCCGGGTGGCCCATCGAGACCGACTCCGAGGTAAATACCGATCGGGATGCCATCGACCGTTCTCCTTCTCGTGCCCCGGCGTTCCCGGATCCACGCTGCAAGCCGCCATGAGGCCCCAGGCCCCGGCGGCGCCCCTGCAGGTCGGCCGCGGAGAGTACGGAAAGCCACCCCGGGGATCAATCGAGAACTGCCCCAGGGCCGCGAGCGCGCAGGGCTTTTCCTAGCCGGTCGGCGCCGGACGCTCGATCAGGCGCCCGAGTGCCTCCACGGCGCGGGCGGCGTCTGGCCCCTCCGCTCGGATCCGTATCCGCGTCCCCCGGGAGGCCGCCAGGGAGAGGATGGAGAGAACACTCCGTCCGCTCACCCACTCGGCGCCTGCGCCTCCTCGGGCCACATGGATGTCCGCCTCGAAACGCCCCGCCAGCGTGACGAACTCCCCCGCGGGCCGCGCGTGGAGACCCAGCTCCGCCGCCACCACGAACTCCTGCTCCTCCTGGAGAAGGCTCATGAAGCATCGTCCGGGAGGAGCTCGCTGGCCAGGGAGATGTTGCGCTGCCCATAGCTCTTGATGAAGGGAGCGAGCTCTTCGAGAGGCTGCTCCTCGCCGAGCGTAGCCAGCTTGATGAGCATCGGCAGATTGAGACCCGTCACCACCTCGAGGCGACGCTCGCCCAGGAACGAGAGGCTGATGTTCGAGGGCGTCCCGCCGAACATGTCGGTGAGGACCAACACCCCCTCGCCTCGGTCCGCATCATCGAGGCCTTTGGAGATTGCGGCGCGCATCTCGTCCACACCCATTTCCGGATTGATACCCACCGCGTAGAACGGCGGACCATCCGGAACAATCAGGCGCAGGGCCTGGAGCATCTCCTCGCCGAGGCGATAGTGGGAAACCAAGAGTATGCCGACCTTCATGGCGCTTTCTCCACATCCCGATGCGTCATGGTCACTTCCCTCTCCCAGCCAGTGATCTCCCGGCCGAGTGCCTCTACCAGCGCCACGGAACGGTGGCGCCCGCCAGTACAACCTACGCCGATCGTGAGGTAGGCCTTGCCCTCACCATCGTAGAGGGGAAGCAGGAAGCGCAGAAGGTCCCTCAGGCGATCCATCAGCGCCAGGGTGTTCTCGCTCTTCATCACGTACTCGGCGACCTCTGGATCCTGGCCGGTGCGTGGGCGCAGGTCCGATTCGAAGTGGGGATTGCGCAGGAATCGCACATCGAATACCAGGTCGGCGGCCTCGGGGACGCCGTAGCGGAAGCCGAACGACAGCAGGTTGACGACCGTCGGACGGCGGTCGCGCACCACCGCTTGGGTCACCGTCTCGCGCAGCTGGTGGACGTTGAGCTCCGACGTATCCACACGCACGTCGGCCAACCGCGCCACGTCCTCGAGCAGGCTGCGTTCTCGCTCGATTCCCTCGCCCACACTTCCCGCCGGAGACAGTGGGTGCACGCGCCGCGTTTCTCGGTAGCGGCTCTGGAGAACTGCATTCGTGCAGTCCAAGAAGATCAGCCACACCCGCGCCCCCCCACCCCGCAGCTCATCCAACACGCCGGGGATCCCCTGGAGAAATGCCGCTTCCCGTGCATCCAGGGCCAGGGCCATGCGTTCGATGGGGGGCCTCGACTTGGCACACAGCTCCACGAACTGGCGGGTCAGCTGCGCGGGCAGGTTGTCCACGCAGTAGAAGCCCAGGTCCTCGAGGGCAGCCATCGCCGTGGTCTTCCCGCTGCCCGATAGGCCACTGACAAAGACGACCTGGGGAGTACTCACGAGGGGCCCGCTCCGGGAAAGCGAGCGTCCAGACGCTCGGCCGCGCTGCCGCGCACCATGCGGTGGAGATGGTCGCGCACGGCCACCTCGACCAGGGTGGCCAGGCTCGCCGCGGGCCGTACCGGCAGCACCAAGGCCGGGAGGTCGACCCCCTGCCAGCGCTCCCGGGGGCGCGTGATGCCTACGCGCTCATAGTCGACCTCTTCGCGCCAGGGCTCGAGGCGGCAGATCAAGTCCACCGGACTCTCCTCGCAAACCGCGGCGGGCCCGAAGAGATCCGGGAGGTAGAGGATCCCGAGGCCGCGCACCTCGAGGTGGTAGCGGATCAGCTCGGGAGCGCAGCCACGCAGCTTGCCTTCCGCGCAGTGCAGCTCCACGACGTCGTCGGCGGCGAGCTTGTGGCCGCGAGACACCAGCTCGATCGCCGTCTCGCTCTTGCCCACACCACTTGGGCCAAGCAGCAGCACCCCGACGTGGAGAACGTTCACCAGGGCTCCATGCACCTGCATCCGCGGCATGGTAGCGCCCGGCGAGGCGACCCGGGAGCGTACGCCTAGGCCCGCGGCCTCCCGCGCAGCCCTAGAACTTGGCGTCCTCTTCCTCGATGGCGAGGAAGACGTCCTCGAGGCTCCCCACCTCTTCGAGGGCCTTGCGAAAGGCCGCATCCCGGAAGAAGCGCGAGACCCGGGCCAGTGCCTTCAAGTGCTGCCCTCCGGAGTGCTCTGGAACCACCAGAAGGAAGAAGAGGTGGGTGTCCTGGCCATCGATGGACTCGAAGTTCACTCCGGGCCGACTGCGCGCAAACGAGGCCACTAGCCGGGACAGCCCAGGCATCTTGCCGTGGGGAATGGCCACGCCGTCGCCGATGCCGGTACTCTGCAGCTCCTCACGCTCCTGGAGCACCTGGAGGAGCCTCTCCGCCTCCAGATCCGGCAGGGCACGCGCCAGGGCGCCCGCCAACTCCTCCAGCACGGAGGCCTTGTCCTTGGATGCCAGGTCGAGGATCACGGCGTCCTTGACCAGGATATCCATGATCTTCATGGGTGGGTCTCCCAGGCGGCGGCGGAAAGGCTAACCAACCTGGCGCCGCTTCGTCGAGGACAGGATATTCAACGATTCCCGGTACTTGGTGACCGTCCGCCGGGCGATGTCGATATTCCCGGCCTTCAGCATCTCGGCAATCCGCTGGTCCGAGAGCGGCCGGTGGCCGTCTTCACTGGAGATGATCTTGCGAATCCTCTCCTTGACGCTCTCGCTCGCGATGGCCTCGCCGTCCACGCGATTGATGCTGGAGTTGAAGAAGTACTTCAGCTCGAAGATCCCCTGCGGTGTGTGCGCGTATTTGTTCGTCGTCACGCGGCTCACGGTGGATTCGTGCATTCCGATGTCATCCGCCACGTCGCGCAGATTCAATGGCCGGAGGTGCGCGATGCCCATCTCGAAGAAGTCTCGCTGGTAGCGGATGATGCTCTCCATCACCTTGTAGATCGTGCGTTGGCGTTGATGGATCGACTTGATCAGCCACAGAGCCGCGCGCACCTTGCCCTGTACATACTCGCGGGTGTCCTTGGCGACCTGGCGGTCCTTGGCGAGAACGTCCCGGTAGAGGCTGTTGATGCGGAGCTTGGGCAGACCATCTTCGTTCAGCACGATATGAAAATCGTCGGCTACCTTGTAGACGTAGATGTCGGGAATAATGTAGATCGGCTCTTCACCACCAAAGCACCTGCCCGGCCGAGGCTCGAGCTGACCGATCGCATGGGCTGCCGCAGCCACCTCCTCGACGCTGACCCCGGTCTCGCGAGCGATGCGTCGGAAGTCGCGCCGCTGAAGCAGGTCGAGATGGTTGTCGACCAGGCAGCGGACCAGCGGATCATCGATCTGCAGGGCATCGATCTGGAGCAGCAGGCATTCGCGCAGGTCGCGCGCCGCCACGCCCGGGGGATCGAGGCGCTGGATCTTGCACAACGCCCCCGCCACGGCTTCTTGTGGCACCCCGGACTGCCTCGTCAGCTCCTCCGCCGTCGCCTTGAGGTAACCGTCGTCATCGAGATTGCCGAGGATCCAGCCTGCCGCATGCTTCTCGGCATCCGTAAAGCTCGACAGCTGCAGCTGCCACTCGAGGTGCTCCTGGAGAGTCGGCCGGCGGGTCGCCGTCGCCTCGAAGCTGGGTCGCTCATCACTGCTCCGAGCCACGGACATGCCAGTCTGGGGATAGGCATCCATGTAGTTCTGCCAGTCGATGTCTTTGATCTTGTCGATGTCCGAGGTGTCGCCGGCGGTCTCCCGGTCTGCGGAAGACTCCGCGAGGGACGGATCCGGCCGCTCGGTCTCCTGGGAAACCTCCCGCGGAAGGTCCTCGTCGATCTCCAGCACCTCCTCCAGGACCGGGTTCTCCTGGAGTTCCTGCTGGATGGTCGTCTCGAGCTCGAGACGGGAGAGCTGCAGCAGCTTGATGGCCTGCTGCAGCTGCGGCGTCATGACCAGCTGCTGGGTCAGCCGGAGTTGCTGTTTGAGCTCGATTGCCATGACCTACCCGAGCTGGAAGTTCTCGCCCAGATAGATCTCGCGGACTTCGGGGTCCGCGGCGATCTCTGCGGGGCTGCCGTGTCGGATGATCCGACCATCCTTGATGATGTAGGCCCGATCGCAGATTGCGAGGGCCTCACGAACCTTGTGCTCGGTAATCACGACGCCAATTCCACGTGTCTTCAGTTGGCTTACGATCTTCTGGATGTCGATCACCGCGATCGGGTCGATCCCCGTGAAGGGCTCGTCCAGAAGCAGGAACTTCGGCTTCAGCACCAGCGCCCGGCTGATCTCGACCCGGCGGCGCTCGCCACCGGAGAGCGAGTCCGCCCGCTGCCTGGCCTTATCGGCCAGACCGAGCTCTGAGAGAAGCTCTTCCAGGCGAGAACGACGCAGCCGGGAGTCCGGCTCGACCGTCTCCAGGATGGCCATGATATTGTCCGCCACACTGAGCTTGCGGAAGACCGAGGGCTCCTGCGGGAGATAGACCACGCCGAGACGGGCGCGGCGGAACATCGGTAGCTCGGTGATGTCCCGTTCCCCCAACAACACCCTGCCCGACGTGGGGCGAATGCCCCCGACGATCATGTTGAAGGTGGTGGTCTTGCCGGCTCCATTGGGGCCGAGCAGGCCGACCACCTCTCCGGGACCCACCTTCACGTCCACGGCGTCTACCACGTCCCGATCGCCATACCGCTTGGTCAGTCCTACCGTCGCGATCGTGATCGGAGCGCTCAAGGGGCCCCCTCGGCCGCGGAAGTCTCGCAGCGCGGATCGTCGGAGTTGAGGTCCACGCCTGCGCCCCCCTCCACCTGGAGCAGGTCGGAATCCAGGTGGAAGGTAATCGTCGACCCGCGCACTTTGTCGCAGCCACGGTCCAGCTGGGCAGGGCTTCCCACGCAAACCACGCGATCTTCGCGGCGGTAGAAGGTGGCCTTCTGGCATTGTGCCTCGTCGTCTCCCTGGTCCATGCGCACGCTGCCCGTCGCCACGAGGCGCTCAGGCGAGCTTCCACCCGGGGGGTAGAAGGCCTCCAGCCGGTCCGAGTGGAGATCCAGGTCTCCCTGGCGGGCATGGACGTTTCCGCTGAAGACGAAGTGCTTGCGCTCTGCTTGCGTGCGATGCTCGAGCTCATCGGCCTGGATCGAGATGGGCTCCTTGGAATCGAAGCGCGTGGCGCCGGGCTTGGCCGCGGCCCCACCCGCCGCGGAGACCTCCGGCGGTCCTGCACCCAGATGCTGGATCACCCCATCCGCCAGGTCGTCGATGCCGCGCCCGAGCTGCTCTGGCTGGGCGATATCCACCACCAGCGGTCCACCCAGAGGCCGTCCCGTCGCGCCGTCGAGAACCCTCGCGTCCACGCTGAGACTGCGGCCAATGCGCGTGGTGCGGCCCACGACCAGGGCCCCCACCGCGGCGTTCTTCGCCAGGCCGGTGGCCGCCCGGGCACCCGGCGTCGGTCCCGGATCTGCTCCCAGCTCCGCAGGCCCCACGACGCGCTCCGCTCCCCGCGCCACCAGCCGTTGGGCCAGACGCTGCGCCAGGTCGGGAACGCTCTGCCCCGGCTCGGCGACGGCCTCGAAGCGAGCCACGGCGATGCGCAAGGGCGCCGGCGTCGCCGCGCTGGGCCACGCGAACGCGAGGACCAGGAGCCCGAGGAGCCCTGTCGCTCTCACGATTCCTGCACCAGCTCGGCGCCCCCGACCATGCGGAAGCGATTCTCGCGGACGTAGTAGACGAAACCACCTCCCTTGTAGGTGCCCGTCTCGTCTTCGATCTGCACAGGCCGATCCGTGGAGACGATGCCCGCCGTATTCTCATAGCGGAGCCACTCGGTGCGGAAGCGGCGCCCATCCGCGGTCGTCCCGTGCACGTCCCCCGAAGCCACGAAATCGCCACTGGCGAGGGCGAAGGTGCCGCGATTGCAGCGCAGCTCCAATCCACCGCGGCCATCCGGGGACGTCATCCGCGCCCGCACGTGTTCGAGGATCGCCACATGCGCGGCCGGCCGCACATGCGCCTGCTCCGCATCCAATACCAGCTCGTTGCGCGTACCGGCGCTGGCCACGTAGGTCATGCCGAACAAGCGCATCGCGGCAGAGCCGCTCGAGCTGGCCGGCCCCCCAGCCAACGCGGGCCCCGCGACACAGAGAGAAGCAGCGAGCCCGATCAGCCACACCCCCCACGAGGAGGCTCTAGGCAGCCGCCACGCCTCGGCCGTTTCCCCTGTCGTATGCGGCTGGCCCGGCATGAATGCAAGGATCATACCGATAGAGCCTACAAGGAACCAGAGAGAGCGGACAGAAACCCGCCGGCGCGGCCGATCAGGAGCGCTCGTCCCCGTAGCGCTCCTTGTGGCCGAAGATCGTCCTGAAGGGCTCGCGCGAACCCAGCCAGTGCGCGGGGCGCATGATCAGGTAGTCCAACGCCACACCGACGGGGTTCAACACATAGGCGACCACCCGGAGCGGATGGCCGGCAAGAGCCGGGTCGTACGCATCCGCGCGCGCCGCCTGGGGCAGCGCCGCCTGCAGCAACAGCGCTGCCACAACAGCCAGCAGCCCGGCCCGAACCCTGCGTCGAAGCGTCATTCACACCTCCTCGGGCAATGGCGGAGAAGGTACCATTCAGCCGTGGATCCAGAAAACGCCCGCTCCCCTGCGGGGAGCTTGGATTCGGCAAGGAGACCTCTATGAAGGTGACCCGTTTGAATCATGCCGCAATCAATGTCCACGGGCGTTGGAAGGAGAGCGAGCGCTTCTATTGCCAGCTGCTGGGCATCGGGACGACCCCGAGGCCGGGCCAGATGGACAAGGCCATCGGGGGCTGCTGGCTCCAGCTCCCTCACGGGCAGGTGCACCTCATCGACGCCCCCTATGACGGAAGCCCGGGAAATCCGGTGGGCCCACACGTTTCCTACTACGTCGAGGATCTCGCAGCCGCGATGCGCGAGATCGAAGCCAAGGGTCTGAAGGCCAGGCACCTCGAAATCGATGGCCTGCAGATCGTCTGGATCACGGATCCCGCTGGCAACACCGTGGAGCTGCAGCAGGACCCGGAAATCTGCTGACCCCGCGCTGCAATCAGGACCCGGAAATCTGCTGACCCCGCGCTGCAATCAGGACCCGGAAGCAACGTGGCTCCCCTGCATTCCGGTCAGGCCCAGCTCGGCCACCACGGGCAGGTGGTCCGAGCCGTGCGGAGCTCCCAGTGTCCGCCGGGT
>Ga0114931_10008389_pt1 | contig 12515 bp, 13 predicted proteins | sample 2SBtaG_FD_89579 | JGI IMG/M metagenome (GOLD analysis project Ga0114931, IMG submission 89579) | Deep subsurface microbial communities from Kolumbo volcano to uncover new lineages of life (NeLLi) - 2SBTROV14_V59a metaG | ecosystem: Environmental > Aquatic > Marine > Volcanic | place: Kolumbo...
GAAACCGAAGATACAACCATTGCCGATCTGGCTGTCGCGACCAATTCCGGTCAGATTAAGACCGGCTCGCTGAGTCGCTCTGATCGCGTTGCCAAATACAACCAGTTATTGCGCATTGAGGAACAATTGGGCGACAAAGCAGTTTATCCTGGTCTGAGTGCATTTCCTCACCTGAAGTAGCTGAGCGCTGTGAGCAAGCTCATCATCCCCATTTTGTTTACCCTGTTGCTGGCATTGCAATATCGGTTATGGATTGGGGATGGGGGCTTGATGCAGATCCATCATTACAAGCGTCAACGACAAAAACTGACTGGTATTTCCAGGAAAATTGAGGCAGAGAACCAACAATTGACAGTTCAAATCAAGTACATTCGTCATAGCCTGAAGGCGATTGAGTCACTAGCCAGGCATGACTTGGGAATGATTAAAAAAAACGAAGAGTTTTTTTTGTTTGATAAACCATAATTTTTCAATCTGTCGTCTTTGTCGTGGCGTTTTCAAGCGCTGCAGCTGATTCTGCCGTGAGTAGCCAAGCCAAAAACGCAAACTGCTGGGCTGTCGTGCCGGCGGCAGGTGTCAGTCGGCGCATGCAAGCGGATCGTCCCAAACAGTATTTACCACTGCTCTCAAGCACGGTATTGGAGCAAACTCTGTTGAGGTTATGGCGTTCTGGCCTTTTTAGGGCGATCGTTGTTTCGATCTCGGTTGAAGACCAATACTGGCCGACGCTCGCTGTTGCTAATAATGACTGGATTGTGCGGGCGAATGGTGGCGAACAACGTGCTGACTCAGTGCTGTCTGGTTTATCTGCCCTGGAAGGGTTGGCTGATCCGTCTGACTGGGTGTTTGTCCATGACGCAGCGCGCCCATGTTTAACCAGTTCAGATATTCACAAGCTTAAAAGGCAAATCAACAATGATCCGGTTGGCGGCATTCTCGCCTTACCGATTCATGATACGCTTAAGCGTGCCGATCAAGGCAGAATTGTCGATACCCTGGATCGATCCACAATCTGGCGCGCTTTGACTCCACAAGCGTTTCGCTTGGGGATGTTGAAACAAGCGCTGAGTGATGCAAGTTGTCAAGGTATCACAGTGACTGATGAAGCCAGTGCCATTCAAACAATGGGCTTACAACCAATACTTGTGGAAGGGCGTGCTGATAATCTCAAAATAACCAGACCAGAGGATTTGGCGCTGGCGCATTTTTACCTGGAGCAACGATGATACGCGTGGGAACGGGCTATGATGTCCATGCTTTTAAAGACACAGGACGCCTGGTGTTGGGTGGAGTTGAGATTGCTTATGAAAAAGGCATGGAGGCGCATTCAGACGGTGATGTGGTTCTGCATGCGCTCTGCGACGCCTTGCTGGGCGCCGCTGCTTTGGGCGATATCGGCAAGCATTTTCCGGATACAGATAACAGTTTCAAAGGCATTGACAGTCGTGTGTTGCTGCGACACGTGATAACACTGCTTGGCGCTCAAGGCTTTAAGGTTGGTAACGTGGATCTGACCATTATTGCTCAGCAGCCCAAACTGGCAGGCTATATCCAGAGTATGCGCGAGTGTATTGCAGTTGACCTGAACGTTAATCTTGGTCAAGTGAATGTTAAGGCAACCACGACTGAAAATCTTGGCTTTGAAGGTCGAGGTGAAGGCATTGCGGTACAAGCAGTGGCTTTGATTCAATCCAGATGACACAGACGGACTATTCGATACTTGACTGGCCGCGTGCCAGCGGCGAATCAGTCGCAAACTACAAAATCCGCTCTCAACCAGCGGATTTTTTTGTGCAGGAGGAATTAAGCTTTGTCCAGAGTGGCGAAGGTGAGCATGTGTATTTGCTGCTGGAAAAAACTGGCCAGAACACTGTTGCTATCGCAGAGCGGCTCGCTGCGCTCGCACAAGTTCCTTTGCGAAATATCGGTTATGCCGGACTGAAAGACCGTCATGCGGTCACTCGTCAATGGTTTAGTGTTCAGCTACCAAACCTTAAGCCTGGAGGCTGGCAACAACTGGAGTCTGATGATTTGCGGCTAATCAAGATTGGATTGCATGCCAGAAAGCTAAAAAAAGGCGCTGTCAAATGCAATCGTTTCAGGTTGCTGTTGAAAGATGTGCAAGGACATCGCGCCCGTATCAATGATCGACTCAAGTGGATTGATCAGCATGGCGTGCCGAATTATTTCGGTGAACAACGCTTCGGGCAGCAGGCTGAGAATGTTAACAACGCAGTCGCATGGCTGACCGGAAAACGCAAATCACCAGGACGATATTTGAAAGGCATTTACATTTCCTCGATTCGATCCTATCTTTATAACCAGATACTTGGATTCAGAGTTGCTGACAACACTTGGAGTCAAGCTGTTGCTGGAGATATTTTCATCTTGAATGGCAGCAATTCATGTTTTCATTGCCACGATCTGTCAGATGAAATTCTGCAACGTATTCAATTGCTTGATATACATCCTGCATTGGTGCTCTTTGGTCAGCAAGGTGGTCTTGATAATTCAGGGAAGGCCAAGCAATTAGAGCAGCTGATACTAAAACAATATCCGGATTTGACCAATGGTCTGGCGGCAATTGGAGTAAAAAAAGCATGGCGTTCTTCACGTTTAGCAGTCACCAAACTTGACTGGAAATGGGTTGGTGCTGAAAATTTACAGCTAAGTTTTGAATTGCCTTCAGGTGGATATGCAACCAGTGTTCTTGCGGAGTTATGATTGTGTCTTTTTGTAACGTTTGATGTAGTGATTTAATTCGCCTCTTATTGATTCATTTTGATTCATTGTGATGTCAACGATGTCAATGTAGTCAGCGATAGACTGTCTGTTTTTCTCTTGTGTTCAATCATTCAGGGCCAGTTTGAATCGCGGTAATGATATGCTGGAAAGTCGAAGCGGAGTAAAAAATCAGGCATGTATCAATGTGTGTTTAGATGTCATCAAAGATCAATTAAATATTGTAATTCATATAGTTCTTCTCTAAACTGATGGTAACTAATTAGAAATTATCAGTATCGCAATGAAATATAAGGGTCAATTTGCTATCGGTAGTGTGTGAAATCTGTTGAGTGGTTGGCGCATCTATCATCTTGTTGATTCTAAAGATAAAATCATGACATGCTGAATGTTCGGGAATCACGTCTCTGATACACTGCTGAAAAATGGTCATGATTTGTTACATTTAGACGATTTACCGTACATTGGTTTGCGCTATACAGTACTCAAGTCAGTCAATTGTGATAATCAGTATTTTTTTGTACGTGATCAGTTAGAAAGCTGGCTGGAGTTGTGTCTGCTGACAATTGTCATGAGAAATTCTCAGTAACTATTTAGATACTCCTGGCTTGATTGCAGCGTCATAAATGCTAATTTACTCATGTAAACCCAGCTTTCGAAAACGAAGGCTGGGTAAACTGCGCTTTTTGCTTGCGCTTGAACCATCCAGGCAATCAGAGCATTCGCCTGGATATACTGAATAATGACTATTCTCATTGCTATTGAACAGTTTGTCAGGATCAGCAGGCAGTTTGTCAGCTACAAACTTAAGAGCAACGAAATTCTAGCTACTCGGCTTGCCCGCTATGTCCCCCAAGAGCAAGCACGCGGAATTTACATTTGTCAATGAGTACTTTCAAGGCGGCTATTGGACAATATAGTGGGTAAGTTGAGTTGTTACAATTTTTGTTAATTTAATTTGGTTATATAAGGGTAGTCATGACAGAACACGATTCACCAAAAATTGCACTTGTCGGCCTGGGCTATGTTGGTCTGCCGATTGCGGTTGCTTTTGGAAAAAAACAACTTGTTGTCGGATTTGATATCAGTGCTGAAAAAGTCAGTGAATTAAGGTCGGGAATTGACCGTACAGGTGAAGTTTCCAGTGAGGATTTGCAATCGACCAATATTAATTATACGGCTGACCCTGAACAGTTAACGCTGTGCGATTTTATTATTGTGGCAGTGCCAACGCCGATAACAGAATCATTGTCACCTGATTTTACTGCCTTGAAGGGTGCCTCTGAAATTATCGGCAAGAACTTGTCCAGGGGTACGATAGTTGTTTTTGAATCAACTGTTTATCCAGGTGCAACTGAAGAGATTTGTATCCCGATTCTTGAACAGATGTCTGGCCTGCAGTGTGGAGCTGATTTCAAGGTAGGCTACTCCCCTGAACGCATTAACCCTGGAGACAAAGTCCATACTTTGCAAACAATTGTCAAAGTCGTGTCTGCTCAGGATAGCGAAACACTTGACAAGATTGCATCGGTTTATGAACAAGTGGTTGACGCGGGTGTTCATCGGGCGCCGAGCATTAAAGTCGCTGAAGCAGCAAAAGTCATTGAGAATACCCAGCGGGATTTGAATATCGCTTTGATGAATGAGTTGGCCCTCATTTTTAACCGCTTGAATATTGATACCCAGGCAGTCCTTGAAGCAGCGGGTACCAAGTGGAACTTTCTGAAATTTTTCCCGGTTTGGTGGGTGGGCATTGTATTGGTGTCGACCCCTATTATCTTACCTATAAGGCCGAATCGGTTGGTTATCACCCTGAAGTTATTCTGGCTGGCCGACGTATTAATATCGGCATGGGTAAATTTGTCGCAGAGCAGACAGTGAAGCATTTGAGTCGATTAAAGTCTCGGGGGATAAGCATGGATGTCGCAGTGCTTGGGCTGACATTCAAGGAAGATGTGCCCGACCTCAGAAACAGTCGTGTCCCGGATATTATTGAAGAACTCAAGGAATATGGCGTTAATGTCCATGTCTGTGATCCAATGGTCGAATCTGAAGATGCAGAACATGAGTATGGCTACACTGTGGTGGCAAAAAATGATTTACCCAAAGTGGATGCTGTTGTTGTTGCGGTGGCTCATTCAGATTTCGCGAATATGACGGTGGCAGATTTGACAGCGCTCTACAAACAGACTGGAGAAGGTATTTTTATTGATGTGAAAGGTGTGTTTGACCCGAGCCAGTTTCCAGAAACGATTGCATACTGGCGCTTATAGCAATGAATGAAGGCTGAATGATCGATTGCAACAACATGTTAGACCCGCTACCCGAATAATTTTACGTTAAGCACTGATTAAGCAGGAAGAAGTATCATCAGAAAGTTTGACATTGATGCGATGTAGGTTATGAGTCATGCCATTGAGAGCGACTGTCTGTTGCTTATGGCTAAAGTTAACTTATTGAAAATATAGAAATAAGGTGAATAGTATTTTAGGAGGCACACGTGTTTGAACCATTACAGTATCTCGGTCGTATTGCCATGGTGGTGGCCATTCTCGCGCTCAACGTATGTTCAAATACTGCTATGCTTGAGAGTGAAGATATTAATGTGCCGTCAGATTATACCTACACGATTGGAGCGGGAGACAAGCTTGATGTGTTTGTATGGGGAAATGATGAGTTAAGCACCAAGGTGCAGGTGCGCCCGGATGGAAAGATTACCTCTCCACTGGTTAATGATCTGAATGCCACTGGCAAAACGCCGTTTGAGCTTGCGCGGGATATCGAAAAAGTACTTGCCAAATATATTCGTGATCCAGTCGTTTCTGTTGTTGTGACAGATTTTGTCGGGCCATCTGATAAACAGATTCGGGTGATTGGTCAGATCAGGGATGAGAATCAGCAGTCGCAACAAAATGGAAATGTGTTTGTCAGGGAAAACGAGGCAGTCTCAGTACCCTACAAGGCAAATATGAGAATGCTTGACTTGCTGGTAGAGATCGGCGGGATATCTCCTTATGCGGCTGGAAATCGCACCAAGATTATCCGCATGGTGAATGGCAAGCAACAACAGGTGTTCGTGCGATTGGCAGATTTAATCGAAGATGCTGATATGTCAGCAAATATACAATTACTTCCTGGAGATATTGTTTTTATTCCAGAAAGTTATTTTTAGAGCAAGTGCAACGATTCAGCGTGTACAGGTAACAATTCACAATTCATTCATACAAATGGAACACTTTACATCATGTTAGATTCTATCTTTCCATACATCAGAGCCGTGATGCGTGACAGGTGGTTGGCTCTGTGGGTTGCCTGGGTTGTCTGCGTACTTGGCTGGACTGCCACTCTTTTCTGGCCGGACAAATATGAGTCCAGCGCCAAAATACATGTTGACACTCAATCCATTCTGGAGCCTTTGCTGAAAGGCATGGCGATCCAGCCTGATATCAGAGCCAGAGTGGAACTCATGTCCAAGGTGTTGCTAAGTCGTCCAAAACTTGAGCGCGTGATCAGAATGGTTGATCTGGACATCGATGTGGAGACAGAAGATGATCTTGAAGAATTGGTCAAAAAACTGCGCAAGTCGATTCAGATAAAAGGCACAATCGAGACCAATTTATATACATTGACAGCGCGTTATACCACGCCTGATGAATCGAAACTGATTGTACAGTCGCTGCTTTCGATTTTTGTCGAAGAAATACAGGGAAAAGCCAGGGAAGAATCAGACCAGGCAGGGCGCTTCCTTGACAGCCAGATTGAGTCTTATGAACAACGCTTGTCAGAAGCTGAAAAAAATCTTGAAGCATTCAAGCGCAAGCATATTGGCGTACTTCCTGAAGAAGGTGCGAGCTATTATCAGGACTACCAGAAAACAAAAACCTTATTTGATAGTTCGAGCTTGAAGTTACAGGAAGCATTGAATAAAAGAGACGTGCTGAGAAGGCAGATGGAAGGAGATGAGCCAACGTATCTGGGGCTGGGTGAGAAGAAATCATCAGGCAACGTGGTTGAAGGCAATTTTGCTTCAAGAATTAAACAGTTGCAGGAGAAGCGAGATAATTTGCTGATCAAATATACAGATCAACACCCAAAAGTCAGAGCAGTTTCGAGAATGCTTGAAGAGCTGCAAGCGAAACAATCACAAAAAGCAGCCTCCTTTAAACCTGCCGACGCTCCCTTGTTGCTCGGTGACAAGTTAACACCACTGCAGAAAAGCACTTTCTTTCAGCAATTGACTGTGGCACTGGGTCAGGCTGAGGCGGAAGCAGCGGCAATGCAAGCTCGCGTGGTTGAATATTCACATCGTCTGGCACTATTGAAAAAACAAATGAATTCTGCGCTTGATGTTGAAACTCAATTGCAGGGATTAAACCGTGATTATCTGATTATCAAGAAGCGCTACAGTGATTTGCTGGCTCGCCGCGAAACAGCAAGGCTATCAGAACGTGTCGAACAGACCAAAGTTGTCAAGTTCAGGATCGTAGAGCCGCCAAGTTTGCCACTGAAGCCGGTTTCACCAAATCGTCCACTGCTGGCGACACTTGTTCTGATACTCGGGTTATTGGCAGGTATTGGTGTGACGATATTGCGCTCATTGATACATCCAACGTTTAGTTCTGTCAAACAACTTGCTTCGACGCTGGGGAGGCCTGTTTTAGGTTCGGTTCGGAGTATTGTCATGCCTGAGCAGGAGAAAAAAGATGTTTTGTCCAGATCCATTTTTATAGCGGCATGTATTGCTTTGCTGATTTCATATAGTGGGGTGTTGCTACTATCAATATTGTCATCGCACGATATAACATCTGAATTATCAACTTTCGATAGCGATGCCTGGGGGAAGAAAAAACTGTGAGTATATTGCAACGAGCTATTCAAAAAAGCAGAGACGAAAAACTGGTTATTTCCGGAGCAGTTGATCGTTCAACAGATTCTCCGAAAACCACATCCAAGGATTTTCCGACCCGCAAGTCGGAACGCATTGAAATCGATTTTAATGCTTTGCAAAAACAAGGTTTTTTGAATCCATTTATGCCAACTGTCGGGTTATCTGAACAATTTCGATATATTAAGCGACCGTTGCTGGCCAATGCATTTCCTGAATCGGATAATGGAATAAACAATCGCAACCTGATTCTGGTAACGAGTAGCTTGCCAAAAGAGGGGAAAACCTATACTTCCTTAAATCTGGCTTTAAGCATGGCGATGGAAAAGGGAAAGAAAGTGTTGCTGGTTGATGGTGATGTGGCAATGCCATCAGTTGCCAGGCTGCTGGGTATTTCACAGCGACGTACTGGTTTGATTGATTTGCTGGATGGTAAAGTCTCGAGTCTTCATGAGATAATTTTGAAAACAAATGTCCCGGGATTCTCAGTGATCCCTTCTGGCGCCTCGCACAGTTATAGCACAGAATTACTGGCAAGCAGTACCATGAGGCGTTTGGCGGGCGACTTGTCATCACGGTATTCAGATAGAATTGTTATCTTTGATTCACCTCCAGTACTTGCTGCAAGTCAGGCGTCAGTACTTGCCCATCTGGTTGGTCAGGTTGTGATGGTTGTCGAGGCTGAAGCGACACCTCAATCGGTTGTTCAGGACGCATTGCAAAAGCTTGATGGCTGTGATGTTGTCGGACTGTTATTGAATAAAGCGGTATCTGGTCGAGGAGATGGTAGCTACTACTATGGTTCATATTACGGATAATCGATGATCACCAGTTAACCCGGCTTTCGATTTGAAATTGATAACTCATTGAGCGATAGTGAAGAACTATATTTTATTGCACTGTAATCCGATTTTTTGCATGATTATTAACTATTATTTCAATGTGTTATGCGAGACGCAAACGATTGGTCAGCATTTTCGAAGGCTGGATTAAGTCAGTATAATGACCAGGAATTGGTACAGACTGTTGTTGTGCTTGCAGTGCGTGTTTGCGCTTAATCAAAACTGCTTTGCGAAAAAACTGACAATACGCCCGGGAATTTCCTTTCAGGAACTATACACTGACAACATCAATCTCTCTTCCGGAAGTCAACAGCAAGACGCTTTTGTCACTGATGTCAGTCCGTATCTAAGGCTGTTTGCCCGTGGTGCCAGAAATCAAGTGAATACAGCGCTTCGTGTTCAGAACCTTTTTTTTCATGGTGTCAATAGAAATCCCAAAACGTTTTTTCAGGGCCAGTTACAATCCACCACCAGGTTATGGGCGAATTCTTTCTTTATCAATTTAAGAGGGACTCACTCCCAGGCTAATACCAGAAACAGAGGGCGTGTCGCTAACGATAATATTTCCCTAACCGGCAGCCGGGTGGATGTATCGACGTATACGATCAGTCCTTTCTGGCGGGTACGGTTTGGGGGTTATGCGCAAGGCGAGGCACGCGTGAGTTATTCGGGTGTCATCATTAATAACAATAATGATGCAAGTTCGACTGTTTCCAATTCACGTATTCATGAAGAAAAGATTACCCTGAACAGTTCAAACCGGTTTGATATCTGGGGCTGGAAACTGGGCGTCTCAAACAGGAAAGAAGTCAGGACGTCAAGCGCGAGTAATAATATTCATTACTTTAATACCTTTGCTGAGCTGAATTTTCGCCTGGCAACACACTGGATGTTGTTTACCAGAGCCGGGTACGCTGACAATGATCTTGGTGCGAGTCGGCTTAATTCCAGGAATGGTGTTTTTTATCAGGCTGGGGTGCGCTGGAGACCAAGCAGTGGGTTCGTGTTGAGCGCAGCTGGCGGAAACAATAGTTTTATCAATGTTTCCATGGTTCCCTTTCAACGCGCAAAACTGGATTTTGGTTTTCGTCATAATAAGATAGGTTTGAATACGGGTTCTCAATGGAACGCTGATTTTCTCTATAGCTCAAATAATCTGGTGTGGCGCGCTGGTTATTCGGTTGCAACTGTGACAACTCAGCAAGTGTTGTTGGAACGCGACGTGTTTGCAACCGGGTTTAACAATCTGAATTCGTCAGGGTTGACCGTCAACAATAATTTGGGCGGAATACCGACATTGCGTAACGATGTATTCGTACGCAAAAGGGCTCAGGCATCAGTGCAGGGAACAGCAGGTAAGAGTACTTTGCGACTCACAGGTTATGTTGAAAAAAGAAACTACGAGGGACTTAGGCAGAATGGAGATGCGAAAGGTGCTGATTTGTTATGGCGCTGGCGTCTCGACGGGCGAACCTCAAGTTTGTTGAGCGCGAGTGTACAACAATTTGACGGTGGAAATATTCCGCTGGAGATTGGCGACCAAAATACACGTTGGAGCGTGGGCGCGCAAGTCAGGCGTTCGATTATTAAATATTTTACGGCAACCTTAGGCTACGGCTATACTCGTCAGTTGGCAGATCTATCGGCAAGCGAGTACACTGAGAATCGTGTGTTTGCCCGCGTTAACTTTATTTATCGATAATTACCTCTGTGTACGAATCATTTTATAATCTGACTAAAAATCCTTTTCGACTCAACTCTGATCCGGATTTCTTCTTTACCAGCGCAAGTCATAGCCGTGCCTTGGATTATCTCCGCTACGGCGTCGCCGAGGCTGAAGGTTTTATTGTGATTACAGGATTACCGGGCATGGGCAAGACAATGTTAGTCAAGGCCTTGTGTGAAGAACTGTATGATCAGGATATTGTTGTCGCTCAATTGGTGACAACGCAAGTTGATCGGGATGATATTATCAGGCTGGTTGCTGGTGGGTTCGGGTTATCTCATTATGGATTAACCAAGGCGGCATTGCTGAATGCTCTGGAAAATTACTTTATTTCAAAGATTCGAAAGGGTAAACGGGTATTATTAGTGGTTGATGAAGCACATTATCTGTCACCACAATCAATCGAAGAGCTGCGTTTATTAATGAATCTTGAAGATCAGGGACGCCAGTTGTTTCAGTGCTTTTTGTTAGGTCAGGAGCAGCTTAAATCAACATTACAGCTTGCTGAGCTTGAGCAAGCCAGGCAGCGCGTGATCGCTGCCTACGATTTAAAACCATTGAATGCGCAGGAAACGCAGCAATATGTTGAATTTCGTCTTGGCAAAGCAGGCTGGTCAGGCACCCCTGAATTTCTGTCACAAGCTTTTAAGAAAATCTTCCAGTATTCAGAGGGTGTCCCCCGGAAAATCAATTTAGTCTGTAATCGCGCGCTTGCATTTGGTTACCTAGATGAACTGAAAACGATTAATGAAAAAGTGATCGAGCTGGTGATCAAGGAGCTGAATGAAGAATTATTTGCAGGTAACTCGACACCAAAATCCACGCATAGCAATGTGATTAATTTCGACCGGGCTGTTGAAGCAAGGCTGCGGCGTTTGGAATCCAAAGTGGATGACTTGAAAGATCGGTTGCGAAAAGAGCGGCGCTTATTACGTCAGGTATTGCTACACATGGAAGTGCAATCCGGAGAACAAAGTAACGATAACTATCAGCCAAAGGATGACTCAAGTGACTGAGAATAAAAAGAAAAAAATTGTTTGTGTTGTTGGGGCGCGTCCGAATTTCATGAAAATTGCGCCAATTATGCGGGCAATCAAAAGTCGTCAGACTGTTCTTGAGCCTTATCTTGTTCATACGGGCCAGCACTATGGGGCTGATATGAAGAGTTCATTTTTTGATCAGTTGGATATTCCTGAGCCAGATGTTGATCTGAATGTTGGTTCAGCAAGCCATGCAGTGCAAACTGCTGAGATCATGAAACGATTTGAGGCAGTATTGGATGGGGATGACTATCGTGCCGTGCTTGTGGTTGGCGATGTTAATTCAACCATTGCCTGTGGTCTGGTCGCAGTCAAAAAAAACACAGCACTTGTCCATGTCGAGGCTGGATTACGCTGTTACGACAGAACCATGCCTGAAGAGATCAATCGCGTTCTGACAGACCAGATCTCCGACTTGTTGTTTACCACGGAGCGGTCCGCGCATGATAATCTTGCCCGGGAAGGTATTGACAGAGCCAAGATTCATTTTGTAGGTAATGTGATGGTGGATACTCTGCTGGAAAATCTGCAGCGGGCTGTACCGTACCAACAAACATTGGAGGCTGCACCTTTATGCGCTGGTCATGATATTAAAGAAGCTCAGTATTGTGTGTTGACTTTACACAGACCGGCAACTGTTGACTACCCCGTCCACTTAAAGAAGACCCTGGAAACCATTGTCAAAGTATCTGAGCACACGCCGGTTATTTTCCCGGTTCACCCTCGCACAGTAAAACAAATTCAGCAACAAAATCTCACTGACCTTGTTGCTTCAGGGAATATTCTCAAATTACCTGCATTAGGCTATCTGGAAATTCTGGGCTTGATGAAGTCCGCCCGGTTTGTGATGACAGATTCAGGTGGCTTGCAGGAAGAAACCACTGCGCTGGGGATTCCGTGTTTAACATTAAGGCCAAGCACAGAACGTCCAATTACCGTAACTGAGGGAACCAATACGATTGTTGATATTGATCCAGAACGCATTGTTTCCGGCGTCGACAATATCCTGTCAACAGGAGGAAAGTCTGGCCGTATTCCTGAGTACTGGGATGGCAAAGCGGCAGAACGCATTATTGACGTTCTTGAAGGTTGGGTTCGATAATTGGGAAGTAGGCCAAATCTGTGACGATTGAATTTTCGACAGATGCGTTTCGTACCTCATTTATCCAGCACATCAAAGACGGTGCTGGAACACATCCTATGCTTATTTTAATCACAATAAGTTAACTCTTTATACGAAAGACTGAATGATCGACCACAACATTTTTGACGCCGCAATC
>Ga0114931_10008390_pt1 | contig 12512 bp, 14 predicted proteins | sample 2SBtaG_FD_89579 | JGI IMG/M metagenome (GOLD analysis project Ga0114931, IMG submission 89579) | Deep subsurface microbial communities from Kolumbo volcano to uncover new lineages of life (NeLLi) - 2SBTROV14_V59a metaG | ecosystem: Environmental > Aquatic > Marine > Volcanic | place: Kolumbo...
ACGATCAGGAAGACCCCGGCCACCATCAGGGCCCCCGCCGCCAGGTGCTGTGCCAGTCGCTCCTCCTTGAACAGCGCCGCCCCGTACAGGATCCCGAACAGTACGCTGGTGCGCTTCACGGCGATCATATAGGCCACCTCCACGCGCTGGATGGCGAGAAAGTGGGTCACCACCATCACCGCCATGGTGGCCCCCACCAGCAGGTTGGGGCCGGGACGTCGCCACAGCGCCGGCAGGTTCCGGGGGGCGCTCAGCCCAAAGACCAGCAGGGCGGACAGCCCCAGAACTCCGAAATAGAAGGGCCCGAAAAAGGACGGCGGGGCATACTGCAAGGCCCCCTTGCCCATCACCGAGGTCAGGCTGTAGAGGGCGGCCACGACCAGCATCAGACGCGCCCCGGGGGAGCCGGCGATCGCCTCGAGCGGCCTCAACAGGGCCCACCGTCCCCCCTTCAGGGCATGGTGCACATTGAGCAGATAGGCCCCCAGGCTCACCAGAACAATGCCGGCGAATCCCTGGAGCGAGACGATCTCGTCCAGCAGCCACAGCCCCGTGAGGGTCGCAAACACCGGGGTAAAGGCCAGGTAGGGCAGGGTATGGGAGAAGGCCCCGTCGCGTATGGCGCGCATATACAGGGCCATGGCCACCAGCTCCAGGGGGATGAGCGCGAGGACCCACAGCCAGAACCGTGGCGGCAGCACGGGCCATGGCTCGAACAGCAGCAGGGGGGCGAGCAACGCACCGCTGAGCGTGAACCGGATCAAGACCAGCTCCCGGGCCGGATAGTCGCTCAGATACCACTTCGTGGCCGCATCGGCGCTCGCCAGGCTGAAGGCGCACAACAAGGTCAGGGCTAACCAGTCCATGGTCGGCCATGCTACCTTATCCGTGGAGCCCGCGAGGCTCCACTCGAATAGTCGGGTCTGGCGACGGGGTGTCCCTTCCGGGCGGCGCCTGTGACGTCGCCCGCCCGGCTGCGCCGCCGATGGAGCACGAAGGGGTGTCCGGACCGTGAAGACGCTGAAATATCTCTTTGCCAGAAACCTGGCGTGGGCGACTGCGATCAAGGAGAGAGACCCCGAATTCTTCTCGTCCCTGTCCAGGCAGCAGGCCCCCGAGTATCTATGGATCGGCTGTTCGGACAGCCGGGTGGCGGCAAACCAGATCGTGGATCTGCCCCCGGGGGAGATCTTCGTTCACCGGAACATCGCCAACGTCGTGGTCCATACGGACCTGAATTGCCTGTCGGTCATGCAGTATGCCGTCGAGGTGCTCAAGGTCGGCCATATCATCGTCTGCGGCCACTATGGGTGTGGTGGCATCAAGGCGGCAATGGAAAATCAGGAGCATGGACTGATCGATAACTGGCTGCGTCACATCAAGGATGTGATCCGCTTCAATGCGGAAAGGCTCGAGGGTCTGAGCCGGGACGAGCGCTTCGATCTGCTGTGCGAGTTGAACGTGAGAGAGCAGGTGGCGAATGTATGCAATACGACCATAGTCAAGAATGCATGGAGGAAGGGCCACGCGCTCTCCGTTCATGGATGGATCTATAATCTGCACAATGGCGTCCTCAAGGACCTCGCGCCCTGCATCACCTCGAGCGAACAGCTGGAAGACAGGCACAGGAACCTGTAGGCATCGATGCCATGGCCGGGTCTTCGGCGCGTGTCTGCCCCGCCGCGACGACTGCCTCGCGCGGTGGCCCGTAGAGCGCGCGCTGGCGCAAGCCCGTGTCGGCCACACCGGGCGACCTGGGTCGTGGAGGCCGGGTCTGGCACATCCGTGACCGCCTGCGCACCCCGCGCCTGTGACCAGAAGGACGGGGACTTCGGCCATCGACGACCCCTCAGGCGGACACGGGTCGACACTCGCACCAAGGCAGGATGGACACGTGTATCTCGACCAAGACCAAATCGAGTTTCTGGACAGGCGACGCAGGCTGTTGAGGGCCTGGCGCTATGTGGGACCGCTGACCCTGCTGGGGTGGCTGGGTCTGCTCGCCTATCTTGGGGCGAACTCTCCCTTGCTGGTAGATCCCCGTACCGTGGCCTCGCGCATAGACTCCGGGGCCATACAGCAATCGACGCTGGAGACCATGGCCACCCTCTTGCCGGTGATGTCTGTGATCGTCGGGGTGCTCATGGTGGCGATCGTGGCCTTGATCTATGTGGCGCTGTCCCATGAGAGAAGGTACCTGGAGATCATAGCGGACATGGCGCATCGCCGATCGGGGTGACAGGCTCCCCGGCGGGGCATCACGGCCCAGTCCGGACGTCCCGCGGGCATCGCGCCTGGGTCGAGGCGAGGGGTGCAGCCGGTTGGGCGGAGGCGGCTCGAGGGGGCGCCGGTGAGGGCGGTGCGGCCCGTCTAGGCGGGCAGGCAGCCGTATGTTATAAGGTATCTCCGCCGCACCCCGGTCTGCGCCTTTCTTGGCTGCGCGGGTCCGGGTGCGGGACACGACCGTCGCGCAGCCATGTGACGCGACCGCTCGTCGACGATCAGGAGCCCGTACGATGCAGATCTGGGTGGATGCCGATGCCTGCCCGAAGGTGATCAAGGAGATCCTGTTCAGGGCCGCGGAACGCACCGGGGTGCCGTTGACCCTGGTGGCGAATCAGCCCTTACGCACACCGGCATCGGCCCTGATACGAAGCGTTCAGGTGGCACCGGGTTTCGACGTGGCCGACGATGAGATCGTCAAGCGCGTGGCGCCGGGCGATCTCGTGATCACCGCAGACATTCCACTGGCGGCAGAGCTTATCGAACAGGGTGCGCATGCCCTGAGCCCGCGCGGTGAGATGTACTCTTCCACCAATATACGCGCCCTGTTGAATATGCGGGATTTCATGGATACGCTGCGTGGCAGCGGGGTGCATGGCGCAGGGCCGGCGGCCCTCGGCCCGAGCGATCGGCAGGCCTTCGCGAACGCGCTGGACCGTTTTCTGACTGCCCACGCAGGCCCGGGGCAGACCTGACCGGAGGCAGACTCGGGACACCTGGAGCCGACAGGTCCGCCGGAGGCCTTGGCTGTGTGCAGAGATGTGGACATGGGGCCCAAGATCCTGGGGCACCGCGTCCTCGGCGGCGTCGGATAGAAGGCGTCTTTTCGAATAGATGGAGGAGGGAACTTATGGCAAACGAAGGCTACCACGAACCGATCGGTGAGCTCTCGGACGAGACCCGGGATATGCACCGGGCCATCACCTCGTTGATGGAGGAGCTGGAGGCGGTGGATTGGTACAACCAGCGGGTGGATGCCTGCAGGGACGATGAACTCAGGGCGATTCTGGCCCACAACAGGGACGAGGAGAAGGAACACGCGGCGATGGTGCTGGAATGGATCCGCAGACGGGACCCGTCGCTGGACAAGGAATTGAAGGACTATCTGTTTACGGAGCACACGATCGCCCACGATTGACCGCGGCCACAGCGGTGGTGCGACTTGCGTAGTGTCTGGAGGGAGTGCAGGCCACTGCGAGGGATAGGCAGGGGTCTGGGGCCGTCGGGGCACGACCCGGCTCCAGGCCGGTGCACTACGCAGGGTCATTCCTGGAGCTTTCGGAGGAATTGCTGATGAGCAAAGAAGAGATATTCGACCTGACCCGCATGATGGAGGGATTCGTCGGCGAGGAGATGCCCGCCATAGACATCATGCGCGAGTTGTTGAAGATCGCTGAGGAGGCCCACATCAACAACGGCTATAATCAGTTCAGGATCGGTGACCATGTCTACACGTTGCAACAGCTCAAGGAGATCCAGAGACTCGAGGAGCATGAGCAGCTGGTCGCACGACACCTGGGAAGGCCCCATGACTGAAGATGCCCGCATTCGGGAAGATATAGAGAGGCTGCGGGCCGAGATCGAGTCCCTGGAGGGGGCGGATCCGGCCACTCGAGAGAAGTTGCGGCGCCTGGTCGAGGACCTCGAGGGCCGGCTCGAGCACGCGGACCAGGCCCCCGGGCACGAGGACCTCGCCGATCAGCTGAGAGACACGATGCTCCAGTTCGAGACCTCTCATCCGACGTTGACGGGGATCCTCAACGACATCATGATCAAGCTGGTCAATATGGGCATCTGAGAGATCCCGGGGCTCCGATCTATTCGGGGCCGGGCCGCGGGTGAGGCGCCGTCGTCCGGACCAGGGCACGAACCACCACCACCCGCCCTCGCCACGGGCAGGTGCGACGCTCCGTGGGGTGATGGCGGTCTGTCGCGGAGCCGCGTACACGACAGCAGCGGTGTTGGGCGGTCTCTCTATGCCCCGCTCCAGCCGCCGTTGTGGACCGGACGCTCGGATCTGCGACCGCCGGCGTGCTGTGCAATGAGGAGGATCTCCGTTATGAACCTGTTTTACAGCTCGGTCTTGATGGCCGCTATGATTCTGGCCGGCCTGTTCCCGGCGGCGCTGTTCGCGGAGGCGAATGTGGATCCCGATGCCGGATTCCTGAACGCCGTCGTACTCGCGCGCCCGGGGATCGAGGATCTGGATGACACCACGGTGGCTGAATTCGTGGCGGCCGTGGGGACGTCTGAGACCCGAGCGGGGCGCCCCTATCGGGTCCAGGGCTGGACGCGTATCCCGGATGGCTATGCCCTGCATGTGATCGGCGATCACCCCTTCAGCATCGAGTTTGTCTGGACCGGGGGTGGCACTGCACTGCTGCGGCCGGTGACGATAGGGGACAAGGGGATTCCCTCGGTCCTGTACATCAAGGCCTATATGGACCAATAGCATACGCCTTTTACCGCCCCCGCCCGGGGTGCATACCGGCCATAGCTCACCGGAGCTGGGGTGGGGTCGCGCCAGCCCGGTGGGGTAGGTGGCTACGCTCAGGCGGCGCGCACCGCCCCATAGTGTTCCTTGGCGCGCCGGGCCTGCTCCGCCTCTTCTTTGCTGTAGGCCTTGCCGGACCAGAGCATCTCGTAGGCGATCTCCTCGTTGCCGTTCTCACACAGCTCCAGCACCTGTTGAAACAGGGGCTGGAAGGTCTCGCTGCGATGCGAGCGCTCGTGATCCTCGAAACTGCGCCAGAAGGTGACGATCAGCGCCTCGCGCCCCGCAAGGGGGTTTCCCACCGCCTGGCCGACCGTACTGCCTTCGTTCGAGATCCGGCCGCTGTTCAGGGCCACGAAGCCACCCACGAATCCGGTATCCGAGTGATAGGTCTTGACGTTCTCACACAGCAACGCCACGCGTTCCTGGAGGTCGTCCACCGTATATTCGGGCTTCAGTATCACCCGGTTGACTGTCACCACCCCGTTTGGAGGGAACTGGGGAATCAGGCCTGTCATCGTGCATCTCCTTTAATAAGTTTGTTAGAAACTGCTAATTAATACCATAGGACCAGGCTATTGGCCCATAGGTTCCCTTGATGGCCAGGAGTGTCCGCCGGGTGTATCACGAGCCAGATCGAGGGCGCGGCATACTGGCGGCCGTGCCCTCGGAGCGCCCCAGTAGGGGCCTGGTGGGCAATCCGGGTGAGACGGTGGGCGCGGCGGGAGCCGGGTGCGACAGGCGACTCAGGGGCAGGGATTCGGGTAGGCCCGGTGGATGGCCTCGATGCCGGAGAGCAGCTCCTCGGACAGGCTCAGATCAATGCTGTCGATGTCCTCCTCCAGCTGCCCCAGGGTGGTCGCCCCGATGATATTACTGGTGACAAAGGGGCGGCTGATGACATAGGCCAGGGCCATCTGCGCAGGGCGCAACCCATGGTCCCGGGCGAGGGCGACATAGCGCTCCGTGGCGCGTGTGCCGGGTTCGTTGCTGTAGCGGTCGAAGCGCGTGAACAGGCTCAGCCGCGCATTGGGGGGCCGTGCCCCGTGCAGGTACTTTCCGCTCAGGACCCCGAAGGCGAGCGGTGAGTAGGCCAGCAGGCCGGCATGCTCGCGGTGAGAGATCTCCGCCATCCCGATCTCGTAGCTGCGATTGAGCAGGTTGTAGGGGTTCTGGATGCTCACGATCCGTGGCCAGCCATGTTCGCGGGCCAGGCACAGGTAGCGCATGGTGCCCCAGGGGGTCTCGTTTGAGATCCCGATGTGGCGGACCCGCCCCTGAGCCACGAAGCGGGCCAGGACCTCCAGGGTCTCCTCGATCGGTGTCGCCTGTGGTTCCGGCCCCGGCTCGAAGCCCAGCCTGCCGAAGAAGTTGGTATGGCGTGCCGGCCAGTGGACCTGATAGAGGTCGAGATAGTCCGTGCGCAGCCGGCGCAGGGAGTCGTCCAGGGCGCGCTCCAGGTGGTCGCGGTTCAGGCGGGGCCCGCCCCGTAGCTGGCGCATCCAGTCCCCCGGGCCCGAGACCTTGCTCGCCAGCACGAGGTCTGCGCGGTTCCGGCGGGCCTGCAGCCAGCTGCCGATGTAGCGCTCGGTCAGGCCCTGGGTCTCCCCACGGGGCGGGACGGGGTAGATCTCGGCGGTGTCGATGAAGTTGATGCCCCGTGCCACCGCGAGATCGAGCTGTGCGTGGGCCTCGGCCTCCGTATTCTGTTCACCGAAGGTCATGGTCCCGAGGCACAGGCGACTGACCCGTATGTCGCTCTCGCCGAGGCTCGTGTACTCCATGGTCTGTCCCGTCGTCGGTTGTCGGTCGCCGCCGGCTCAACTGAATACGGCGAGCACGCCGGTATAGCCGTAGAGCCAGTGGTGGTAGATCTCGCCATTGGCGAAGAAGCCGATCAGTGGCAGGGGCCCGAGTTCGTCGCGGATCATCCCCAGTTCCTCGGAGTGCTCCCCGAACTGGTGCCGGCCGCGGGCGAGGCACGAGAAGTAGAGCGCCCCGCGGGGACGCAGGTCACCGAGGCGGCGCCGGGTCTGGGCGAGCATGCGCAGCAGGTCGTCCCGGGCGCTGTTGCCAGCCCGGCGGCAGAACAGGACCGACTGGCCCTCGCTGACCTCCTCCCCGATGGCGACCAGGCCCCGGGTGGCGTCGAAGCCAAGCAGGTTGCGCACCACATAGTCGCCAGAACGCGAGTCGGGGACGGGCAGGCCGGCAAAGATGTAACCCGCGGCCCGCTGCAGGTCCTTGGAGAGGACCTCGCCGATGTCCTCCTTCAGGACCTCCAGGGCGGGGCGGCCCTCCAGCTCGATCAGGACATTGCGCTGCGCGCGCGTGATGACACGCTCGCAGCCGATGGGAGTGCAGCCCTGGGTATGGGTGACGGTGATGGGGACCCGGGAGGAGAAGAGGACGCCGGACAGCCCGCCCGAACCGACCTCCCCGGCGACCTGATACTGGGTGCCGGCGGAAGAGGTCAGACCGCCCGCGAAGAAGGCCTCGGGCAGGGCCCGATTCAGCCCCTCCAGGGCCTGGGGGGTGTCCGCCACCGTGGGATCGCCATGCACGATGCCCACCAGTCCACGCTGCCCATGGAGCCAGGTGCGATGTGGCTCGACGAACGGCCGGGTGTCCGCGCCGAGGCTCGGTATGATCCGGAAGCCCTCACTGGGGAACCGACCGGCCAGTATGGCCGTGGCCGGGGCGTCGTAGTGCTCGCAACCCGTGGTGCAGATGCCGACGCCCACCGTCCCCACCCAATGGCGGATACCCGAGCGCTCGCGCAGACGGGGCACGAGCTGCGGCAGACGGGACGCGAGGTGGTCCGTGGCGTAGATGAAGCCCAGATTGGGCCGCTGTCCGGAGGAGAGGACAGGCTCGAGGCACTCGTCGACGATCCGGTCGATCTCCCCGGATGGGCTCGTGCCAAGAATGAGCGGTTCCATGTGACCGGAGGTTGGGGGCGCACAGGCCCCCGGCCCGGGCTACTTGTTCCGTTCCTTGAGTATGCGGTGGATGATGGGGGTGAGGATGATCTCCATGGCGAATCCCATCTTGCCGCCCGGGACCACCAGGTTGTTACGCCGGGACATGAAGGAGCCCTGGAGCATGTTCAGCAGATAGGGGAAATCGATGCAGAACTTGACCGGGTCCTTGAACCGGATGACCACGAAGCTCTCATCCGGCGTAGGGATGTCGCGGGACATGAACGGGTTGGAGGTATCCACCGTGGGCACCCGCTGGAAATTGATGTCGGTGTTGCTGAACTGGGGGGTCACATATTTCACGTAGTCGGGCATGCGGCGCAGGATGGTGTCCACGATCGCCTCTGCGGAATAGCCCCTCTCGGCAGAGTCCCGATGGATCTTCTGGATCCACTCGAGGTTGACGATCGGGACCACGCCGATCTTCAGATCGACATACCGGCAGACGTCCACGTCCTCGGTCTTGACGCAGCCGTGGAGGCCCTCGTAGAACAGCAGGTCGGTGCCTTCCAGTATCTCTTCCCAGGGCGTGAATTGCCCTGGCTGCAGGCCGGGATAGGCCGCGGCCTCTTCCTTGCTGTGGAGATAGAAGCGCCGCTGGCCCCGGCCGGTCTCGCCGTAGGTGCGGAACAGGTCCTCGAGTTCCTTGAACAGGTTGGCATTGGCACCGAAGTGACTCATGGTACGCCCTTCCTGGTCGGCAAGCCGGATCTGTTCCTTCATCTCGTTGCGGTCGTAGCGATGGAAGCTGTCTCCCTCAACGACCACGGGCTTGATGTTCTCTCGCAGGAAGATGTGCTCAAAGGCCCGCTTGACGGTGGTCGTGCCAGCCCCGGAGGAACCGGTGACTGCAACGACGGGGTATTTCTTGGACATTCTAACCTCCTGTAGATATTTAAGAAGTGACCCGCAGTCGGGCGGCTCTCGGGCAGCAGGCGAGGGCGTCTCGACAAGGCCTCTCTAAGACTGAGCCTACATATATCAGGTCTGTATCTGGATAGGAATACCACCCTGGTAGGGGCCGCTACGCGCCCCGTGCTCAGAATTGGGCCGCATTGAGCCCCATGTGGGCCAGTATGCTGGCGGCATAACCCAGGGCGATGGCCGGCGTCCACTTGAGATGGCCGAAGAAGGTGTACTTGCCCCGGGCCTGCCCCATGAGGGCCACACCGGCCGCGGAGCCTATGGACAGCAGGCTCCCGCCCACACCGGCGGTGAGGGTGACCAGCAGCCACTGCCCCAGGGCCATGTCGGGGTTCATGGTCAATACGGCGAACATGACCGGGATGTTGTCCACGATCGCCGAGAGCAGGCCGATGGTGACGTTGGCCTGGGTGGGGCCCCACTGGGTATACAGGAGATCCGAGACCGATGACAGATAGCCGATGAACCCCAGCCCGCCGACACACAGCACGACCCCGTAGAAGAACAACAGGGTGTCCCACTCTGCCCGGGCTACCTTGGTGAAGACATCGAAGGGCACGACGTCGCCCATCTGGCTGTCGTGGACGATCTCCTCGCTATTGGCGGGGGCTCGCCGGGCAGGGCCGTGGTAGGTCTTCTTCAGGTAGTAACCGAACAGCTGCAGGTAGCCCAGCCCGGTCAGCATGCCCAGGACCGGCGGCAGGTGCAGGAAGTTGTGGAAGCTCACGGCCGTCGTGATAGTCACCAGGAACAGGACGACGATCCGCTTGGCACCCCGGCGCATGAGGACCTGGTCGTCGGCGGCGGCAGGTTTCGCGCTGGGTACGGCGAAGTGCATGATCGCCGCCGGGACCAGGAAGTTGATCGCAGCGGGGATGAACAGAGCAAAGAAGTCCCAGAACTGGACGATGCCCTTCTGCCAGACCATCAGCGTGGTGATGTCACCAAAGGGACTGAATGCGCCCCCCGCGTTGGCGCCCACCACGATGTTGATGCAGGCCAGGGTGACGAAGCGGGTGTTGTCTGCCCCCACGGCCAGGACCACGGCGCACATCAACAGCGCGGTGGTCAGATTGTCCGCCACCGGTGAGATGAAGAAGGCCAGGATACCCGTGAGCCAGAACAGGGCGCGGAACCCGAAACCCTTGCGGATCAGCCAGGCGCGTAGGGCATCGAAGACCTGTCGCTCCTCCATGGCATTGATGTAGGTCATGGCCACGAGCAGAAACAGCATCAGCTCCGCATACTCGAGCAGGTTGTGGCGCACGGCCTGCTCGGCCTCGTGGGGCATGCCGTGGGAGACATAGACCCAGCCGATCATGGCCCAGATCAGGCCGGCGGCGATGATGACCGGTTTGGACTTGCGCAGGTGGGTGAACTCCTCCGCCATGACCAGGAGGTAGGCGAGGATGAACGCCGCCAGCGAGGCATAGCCGACCAGGCTGGTGGTCAGGTCCAGGCGGTGGGATCCGGCGGCGCCTGCGGCCCATACGACCCCCGGAGGGATCGCCACGGCGGCCAGGAGCAGGCGGCGGATGCGGCGGCTCATGGCCGCTCGAGCAGGGTCTTTGGTGTGGGTCATGGGTAGCTCTTGAGGCGTGGATTCCGGCGCATCGCTGGACACCCGTGCGCTGCGTCGGGGTTGGAAGGTTGTCTCTGGGGCCGAGTGTCAGTGCGGCAGGTATACATGACGCTGTCAGGTGGAGGCGCCGTGGCCCGCCAGGACCAGCCTGCGACAGGCGCCTAGAACACCAGTCCCATCACGAGCATCATCACCACCAGGAACAGGAGGGTCATGACGCCGCCTGCCCGCATGTAGTCGGGTACCCGGTAGCCGCCGGGCCCCATGATCAGGGCATTGACCTGATGGGTCGGGATCAGAAACGAGTTCGATGTGGCGATCGCCACGGTCAGGGCGAATACGGCCGGATCGGCCTCCGCACCAATGGCGATGTTCACCGCCAGGGGCACCAGCAACACGGTGGCACCCACGTTGGACATGACCAGGGTGAAGAAGGTCGCGAGCAGGGCGACGGCCCCCTGGAGGACCCAGACCGGGACCCCTTCCAGGGTTGCCAGTACCTGGTCTGCGATCCACTTGGCGGTGCCGGTGCTCTCACGGCCAGCCCCAGGGGGATCAGGCTGGCCAGGAGGAACACGGTCTTCCAGCTGACGGCCCGATAGGCCTCCTCGACGTCCAGGACACCGCTCAGGATCATACCCAGTGCACCGGTGAGCAGGGCCACCGAGAGGCGGATATCGGTAAACAGCACCAGGGTCAGGGCGATGGCGAAGAATACCAGGGCTGGCAGGACCTTGTGCGGACGCAGTTCCTCGTGGGGGAAGTCGGTGACCACCGCGAAATCCGGGTTCTTGGCCACGGCCGCCAGATCGTCCCACTTGCTGTGTACGACCAGGGTGTCACCCGCCTGGAGGGGCAGATTGCGCAGGATCCCGGTGATGGGTTCGTTCTCCCGGTAGACCGCCAGCACATTCATCCCATAGCTCTTGCGCAGCCTGAGTTCGCCGATGGTCCTGCCGATCAGGTGGGAGCGAGGCGGAATGACCACCTCGGCGATGCCGGCGCGGGTCGGGTTGATGGTCTCCAGAAAGACCTCCAGATCGGGCTTCTTGGTCAGCTTGAAGCGCTGCACCAACTCGTCGATCTGCTCGGTGGGTCCCATCACCGCCATGACCGATCCTGGGGCGATCGAGACGTCACGGGGCGGGGCCAGACGGATCTGATCCCCGTCGTAGACCCCGAGGATGAAGGGGACGTTGTACATCTGTTCCAGATCGCCGATCTGCTCCCCGACCAGGGGGCTCTGCGGGGGGACCTCGAGTTCGTAGATGTCACCCTTCAGACCATAGAGCTCCTCGAAGTAGCGGGCCGTGGGGCCGGCGGTCTCACCCTCGGAGCTGACGGTCGGCAGGACGAAGCGCCCCGCCACGATGAAGTAGAGGACGCCCGCGGCCACGAGGGCCAGCCCGATCGGGGTTACGGAGAACAGTGAGAAGGTGCCCATCTGCTGATCGGGCGGCAGGGCGGTATTGGAGGTGAGGATCAGGTCGTTGAGGAGGATCAGGGGACTCGACCCCACCAGGGTGACGGTGCCCCCCAGGATGGCGCAAAAGCCCATGGGCATGAGCAGTCGGGAGATCGGTATGCCGGTCCGCGAGGCGATGCGTCCGACCACCGGAAGGAACAGCGCGGCGGCCCCGACGTTCTGCATGAAGCTGGAGATGATGGCCACCGTGCCGGAGATGACCGGGATGATGCGGCTCTCGGTCTTGCCTCCGACCCGGAGTATGAAGCCCGCCACTCGACCCATGACCCCGGTCTTGTCGAGCCCGGCCCCGATGATCATGACCGCCATGATGGAGATCACTGCGTTACTCGAAAAGCCGTCGAACAGGTGTTCGATCGGGACCAGGGGGCCCGGCAGACCGAACAGTGGCGCCACCAGATAGGTGAGCCCCAGAAGGACCATGATGCTGATCGCAGCGACATCCACCGGTACGATCTCGAAGGCGAAGAGATAGATCGTCAAGAGCAGGATGAAGACCACCCAGGCGATCTCCTGGGTGGGGACGACGAAGCTGAGCCCCAGGCCCATCCCGACAAAGATCAGCGCCGCGATCAGCCGTTTCAGTGCCTGCGCGGAAAATATGCCGGCCCTGACCTCGCTGCCTTCTTGCATGTAGACTCCCCCAATGGTCTGGATCGCCAAGCCTGGGAGCCTGGCGCGCTGCGACGCCCGGTGCGGGCTTGATGCGCAATGTTCCCCGAGCCCCACCCCGGGGCAGAAAAAGCAGGGTAGAATACAGTA
>Ga0114931_10008391_pt1 | contig 12511 bp, 10 predicted proteins | sample 2SBtaG_FD_89579 | JGI IMG/M metagenome (GOLD analysis project Ga0114931, IMG submission 89579) | Deep subsurface microbial communities from Kolumbo volcano to uncover new lineages of life (NeLLi) - 2SBTROV14_V59a metaG | ecosystem: Environmental > Aquatic > Marine > Volcanic | place: Kolumbo...
CCCGGCAGTAATTGCCCCTTCGCCAGCCGGCTGATTTTCTTTTTTACCGCAGGATCCAGTTTACCATCTGCGGCCAGTTCGAAAAGCAGCGCCTTAACATTCCCGAGATCAAAAAAATCGTGCTGCCATTCCCATTTATTGTCACCACCATAACGGAACCAGGATCCACCTATGCCTGCAACTTGATAATGACTGCCATCCTCGCGTTTAACCGGGGCGACCTGACGCCAGAAACCCACCACTTCACCTTGCTTTTCGTCTATTAATATCCGGTCATAAGGGTATCGCCATTGCTCGAAGCCTTCCATCTGTGCACCCAGCGCCCATTCTTCAATCTGCTTGCGGCCTCTGGCAACAAATTCTTCATTAGGACCGATGTTCCAACGATATTCAGCTGTTTCAGTATACATGGGTCCTAAATGACGCGCCCAGGCACCGTCTTTTTCGGATTGCCGGTTAGCTTCCAGCCAGCGTTCAACCATTGCTTCAAGTTCTTCTCTTGGGTATTCGGCCATAATACTCTCTATTATTATTTTGACTGTGATTACAGACTTACGGGTTCAGGTTCAATGTCGTTACCGTGATAATACCCTGTAAAAATGTATTGGGTTGTTTTATAAGCAACCCTACCAGTAATGGCATTCGTTTCAGCATCAAATTTAATGACTCTTTGGCCGCATCTGCGGAAACAGCAGCACATCCCGGATGGAAGGCGAGTCCGTATACAACATGACCAGGCGATCTATGCCGATGCCTTCGCCGGCAGTCGGGGGCATACCATGTTCCAAAGCCACAATATAATCCGCATCATAATGCATGGCCTCATCATCGCCGGCCTCTTTTTCTGCAACCTGTTTCCGGAAACGCTGCGCCTGGTCTTCTGCATCATTTAATTCCGTAAAACCATTGGCAATTTCGCGCCCGCCGACAAAAAATTCAAAGCGGTCCGTGACATTTGGATCGTTATCATTGCGCCTGGCCAGTGGCGAGACTTCCACCGGATAAGCGGTAATAAAGGTTGGATTCAACAAACGATGTTCGACCGTTTTTTCAAATATTTCAATTTGCACCTTACCCAGTCCGTAACTTTCTTTGAGCGGAATTCCCAGGCGTCCAGCAACGGCTATGGCAGCCTCCTGATTATCAATATCAGCGCGATTCAATTCCGGATTAAAGCGCAAAATAGATTCCACTACGGTCATCCTGGCAAAGGATTTTGCAAAATCATAGTGCTCGCCTTGATAAGTGATCACTGTCGTCCCCAACACTTCAATGGCAAGACCGCGCATCATTTCCTCAGTCAGATCCATCAAATCCTGATATTCCGCATAGGCCTGGTAGAATTCCAGCATGGTGAATTCGGGATTATGACGCGTCGAAAGCCCTTCATTGCGGAAATTGCGGTTGATTTCAAAAACCCGCTCAAAACCACCCACCACCAGTCTTTTTAAATATAACTCCGGGGCCACCCGTAAATACAGCCCCATATCCAGCGCATTGTGGTGTGTGGTAAACGGTCTGGCCGTCGCGCCACCCGGTATGGTCTGCATCATTGGGGTTTCAACTTCCAAAAACTGACGTTGATCAAGAAACTGCCGGATAAAGGTGATTATCTTGGAACGCGTGGCAAATGTCTTGCGCGATGCGTCGTTCATAATCAAATCAAGATAGCGCTGACGATACTTGATTTCCTGGTCGGCAATCCCATGAAATTTTTCCGGCAACGGACGCAAGGCTTTAGTTAATAATCTGATATCATCAACCTTGATGCTAAGCTCGCCGGTATTGGTTTTGAACAGAGTCCCCTCAGCCCCGATAATATCGCCTATATCCCATTTTTTGAATTGCGTGTTGTAAAATCCTTCCGCCAGACTGTCGCGGGTTACATACAATTGAATTTTGCCGGACATATCCTGTAAATGACAAAAACTTGCCTTACCCATGATCCGGCGGGTCATCAATCGTCCTGCGACTTTGACTCTTATCGGCTTATCCGCCAGTTCTTCCTTATTTTTGTCGTCATATTCGGCAATTAATTCGCCGGCAATCGCATTGCGGCGAAAATTTGTTGGAAAGGCAATGCCATGGTCCCGCATTCCGGTTAATTTTTCCCGGCGTTGTTTAATCTGTTGTTGTTCGTCCTGTTGTTTTTCTGACATATTATGTTCCGATTCAAAAAAATTGCGGCCACCCGGGTGATTATGCAGGCCGCGCCCTCTCGACCGTCCGGAGACTGGAGAATGGATGATTTTAGTAACTCTTCTGCTAAGGCAACTCGCAATAAATAACCCCCATCTTACTTATTTTTTATCCGTCTTCTTTGTTGTAAAAACAGCCTGCTATGCTGTGCACCTGTTTATACGTCTTAAAGACAAACAAAAATCCTGCCTGCGCAATAAGGGCAGATTATTTACTGCGCGTTAGCTAACGATCAAGAAGAACAACCATACCCCTAAAAATGGAAGCGTCATGGAATGCGCCGACAATAGCGGGAATCAATCACCCACGCTGCGCTTCGTACCTTAGCACATCGAATCTGCAACTTTCACGGTAATTTTGTAGCTTAATGATTCATCCGCTACAAGCCATTTTTCAGGCTGGCTTCTATAAAGGGATCCAGTTCACCATCTAAAACCGCCTGGGTATTACCGGTTTCAACCTGGGTGCGTAAATCCTTAATCCGCGCCTGGTCAAGCACATAAGAACGAATCTGACTGCCCCAACCGATATCAGATTTGGTATCCTCCAGCGCCTGTTGCTGTTCATTGCGCTTCAGCATTTCCATTTCGTATAATTTGGCCCGCAGCTGCTTCATTGCCGTATCACGATTTTTATGTTGTGAACGGTCATTCTGGCATTGCACAACAATGCCACTGGGATTATGGGTAATCCGCACAGCGGATTCAGTTTTATTGATATGCTGTCCGCCCGCGCCGCTGGCCCGATAAACATCAATGCGTAAATCAGCCGGATTAATTTCAATATCGATATCATCATTGACTTCCGGTGATACAAAAACTGCGGCAAATGACGTGTGGCGCCGATTTCCTGAATCAAACGGTGATTTTCGCACCAGGCGGTGTACGCCGGTTTCAGTACGCAGCCAGCCAAAAGCATAATCACCTTCGAATTTTACCGTGGCGCTTTTGATACCGGCCACCTCGCCCGCCGATTCTTCTATTAATTCAGTTTTAAAGCCTTTGTGCTCCCCCCAGCGTAAATACATACGCAGCAGCATCGCCGCCCAATCCTGGGCTTCGGTGCCACCTGACCCGGCCTGAATGTCCAGAAAAGCATTATTGGCATCCATTTCCTGACTGAACATACGCCTGAATTCCAGCGCTTCAACCTTAGCCTGAAAATTTTCAAGATCGGACATAACACTTTGTAAGGTTTCACTATCCTGCTCCTCGACAGCCATCTGCAGTATTTCCTGCGCATCGGCCAAACCACTAAGCAATTCTTTTATCGTTTCAACAACAGTTTCCAACTGACCGCGTTCCTTTCCAAGCGCCTGCGCCTGTTCTGGATTTTCCCATATTTTCGGGTCTTCCAGTTCCCGAAGCACTTCGACCAAACGTTCGTGCTTGGCATCAAAGTCAAAGATACCTCCTAAGTGCAACAGTACGGTCATTAAGATCGGTGATTTTATGTGTGATCGGATTAATTTCTAGCATGGTGTTGAACAACAAATTCATTAATTTAAAAATGTCATTATACTATCAGCGGGCAATATCCGCGATAATAACCAACCGCTTTGTTACGCTTACGCATAATGAATTATCACTCAAAGATAAAGCCAGATAAATTATGTTGCAAGTGAAGACACCCCTATTTTGTTTATGGTAAACTGTGCGGGCGCATAGCAGTTAGGTAATAAGTAAAGCTGCTATGAATGATAATAATACTTAACAACAATACAGGAAAATTGATGATGAAGATCTTAAAAAAAATTCTACTAGCACTGGCAATCGCCTCATCAATAGGGGTATTTTCTACTCAGGCTCTGGCGGGAGAAGGAAGGGTCAGCTATAAACCAATCGATGCTATCAACAATATTCTAAAACAGATCAGAGCGACGATCGATGCTATTGAAGCTGGTGCTGAAGGTGAACAAGCAACGGCTATGATCAAAAAATGCCTGGCCATGAGCAAGGAAATCTATGCCAATGACAAAGTGGATAGAGCGCGGAGCAGGGCCAACAAACATCTTAAAGCTGCACGCACTGAAGCTAAAAAAGAAGAGCTGCAAATTGCCGACGAACATCTCAGAAAAGCTTACAAAGGGTTTGAAGGCCTGAAAAAACTGCTGTAATAATAAAAAATGCACAGGGTGACAACCATGCACCCTGTGCAAACTTCGATTAATCATCCCAACGGTCATCTCTGACCCAGACCTTGCCTTGCTCCTGCTTTACCGGGAAACTGGCGATATCCTCATAAGCCGGCGCCGTTTTAAACTGACCGGTTTTAATACAAAACCGTGCGCCATGCCTGGGGCAGATAATCTCCTCACCTTCCAGCCTGCCACTCGCTATTTCAGCGCCATCATGTGTGCAAACATCTTCTATGGCAAAAAAGCTGCCTTCCAACCTGAAAACTGCGACCTCTGTGCCATCGACATCGACAACAACATGCTCACCATCAGCCATAGACTGTACATCGGCAACGTAAACCCAATCCGACATGGAATTCCTTTGATTATAAAACTATTCCGTGGAAACAGATTGCTGCTCATTTTTCAAAGCCGCCTCCAGGGTATGCCAGGCCAGGGTTGCGCATTTAACCCGGGCAGGATAATCCCGCACCCCCGCCAACACGGCGAGTTTGCCAACCGACTCCAGATTAATCGCATCTTCCTTACCGGTGGTCATGGCATGAAACATTTCAAACAACTGGTTCGCTTCCTGTTCGGTTTTACCTTTCACGATTTCAGTCATTAAAGACACTGAAGCGGTTGAAATCGCGCAACCTGAACCTTGAAAACTGGCATCCTGAATAACTCCCTCTGTAATTTTCAAAAATAACGTCAAACGATCACCGCAAAGCGGATTAAACCCTTCCACTTTGCGATCCGCATCCGGCATAACCCGAAAGTTACGTGGATTACGATTATGATCAAAAATGACCTCCTGATAGAGATCACGCAAATCATCAAACATTAACCAAATACCTCAATCAGTTGGGCAATACCTTGCATTAACACATCAATTTCCTGTTGGGTATTATACATGGCAAACGAAGCCCGGGCCGTCGCCGGCACCTGAAAAAAATCCATCACCGGCATCGCGCAATGGTGCCCGGCCCGGATAGCAATACCGATACTATCCAGCATGGTACCAATATCATGCGGATGTACGGTTTGCAAAACAAAAGACAGGATAGCACCCTTTTGCCGTGCTTCACCGATAATCCTTAAACTCTCTATTTTACTGGCCTGCTGCGTCGCATAACTCAGCAGCTCCGCTTCATAGGCGGCGATGTTCTGCATACCAATTGCCGATAAATAATCCAGCGCCGCACCCAATCCGATAACACCGGCTATATTGGGCGTTCCCGCTTCAAATTTATACGGCAACACATTATATTCCGTGGCTTCGAATGTGACTTTGCGAATCATATCCCCTCCGCCCTGATAGGGTGGCATCGCCTCTAGCAGCGCCTCTTTGCCATAAAGCACACCCACACCAGACGGGGCATAAAGCTTGTGCCCTGAAAAAACATAAAAATCACAATCCAACCCCTGCACATCCACCGGCATATGGGGCACGGCCTGTGCACCATCGAGTAAAACCGGTATGCTGCGGGCGTGCGCTGCCGCAATGATTTTTGCAACCGGATTAATACTGCCCAGGGCATTGGACATGTGTACAACAGCTACCAGCCGGGTGCGGTCATTCAGCATAGCGAGCATGTCATCAAGGAGCAGTTCACCCTGCAAATTAATGGGCGCAACCTTCAACACTGCACCAGTCTGTGCACATAACATCTGCCAGGGAACAATATTGGAATGATGCTCCATCGCGGTAATTAAAATTTCATCGCCTTGCTTGATTTTGGCTTTACCGAAGCTTTGTGCGACTAAATTGATGGCTTCAGTGGTACCCCGGACAAACACAATTTCTTTATCACTGCGGGCATTGATAAATTGTCTGACTTTTTCACGCGCCCCTTCATACGCGGCGGTGGACCGTTCACTCAGCGCATGCACGCCGCGGTGCACATTGGCATAATCACAGCTATAAACCTGGACTATGCTATCAATCACTGCCTGTGGTTTCTGACAAGTCGCGGCATTGTCCAGATAGACCAAGGGCTTGCCCCGAATTTGCTGGTCCAGAATAGGGAAATCAGCGCGTATCTTTGTTACATCAAAGCTCATGACAGCCATTCCTTACGCATGCCGGTTTGTGGAAAACGGTGCAGCAATAATTTCAGCAACAGCTGGCGCAGACTTTGCCATGCAACTTTGTCAACCATCTCGTTGGCAAAGGCAAAGGTCAATATATTGCGCGCCGTTGTGGCATCAACACAACGCGATTGTAAATAAAATACCGATTGTTCATCCAATTGCCCTACCGTTACGCCATGAGCGCATTTAACATCATCCGCATAAATTTCCAACTGCGGCTTGGTATCCACCTCGGCATCATCTGACAACAGCAGGTTGCGGTTTTGCATATCCGAATCGGTTTTCTGGGCATCCTCACAAACCAGCACCCGGCCCTGAAAAACACCGCGTGCCCGTTGATCCAGTATGCCTTTGTAGGTTTCACGACTGCGGGCATTGGGCTGCAGATGATTAATGCGGGTATGATTGTCTATCAACTGGCGTTTTCTCCCCAGATACAGACCATTGAGTTCACATTCCGCAGCCTGCTGCAGATCGCAATGAATTTCGTTCCGCGCCAGCAATGCGCCAAAGGAAAAGCTATGCTGCAGCAGGCGTGCATCGCGCGCCTGCTTAACATAAGTGCCGCCAAAATGATAAGCCTTATCGGTTTCATCCTGTATTTTCGTCAGCGTTAACTGGGCATTTTCCGCGATCAACACTTCATTGACCGCAGACAGTAAATACGAAATACCTGCATTGCCAATATAAGTTTCAATGACTTCAGCCTGGGCATGAGCGTCAATCAACAACAGACTGCGTGTCGTTATCAGGGCCGCTTCACGCGTAGTCACCTGGATAATCTGCAGGGGTTTTTGCAGTACCGTATGTTCCGGCACATGCAGAAACAGCCCGCCACTGAACCAGGCGGTATTAAAATGGATAAAGCCATGCTCCTGACCGGCGAGTGTTGTCCCTAATCCGGCCTGCACCTGCTCCGGATGACGGTGTAAAGCTTCCGTCATACTGCATACAGTAACCGTTTCCGGCAAATCCTGCAGGACAGAAAGCTCGGCTTTGAAATGGCCGTCAACGATTACCATAACCCAGGCATCCTGCAAAGTATGGTCCGCTAATAATTGTTCATCCAGACGGGATTCTTCAGCACCGGCCAGAACAGCAAACTGCTTTTTTTCAAGCGCCGACACATTGGTATAGCGCCATTCCTCTTCCCGCGGCGAAGGAAAGCCCTGTGTTGAAAATTTTTCAAATGCCGCCTCCCGTTGCGCTGTCAGCCAATTTAGCTGCTGACCGGGCAGCACTTCGGCAATATTTTGATATTCCGCACTATAGTTTTTGGCCTGTATTCCGTTGTTCATTATGCCGCCTGCTCTTCAACCCAGCCATAGCCTTTTGATTCAAGTTCCAGGGCCAATTCCGGACCGCCGGATTTGACAATCCGCCCATGCGCCAACACATGCACGAAATCAGGCTTGACGTAATCCAGCAGGCGCTGATAATGCGTAATCATTACAAATGAACGCTGCGCTGTGCGCAGTGAATTAATACCGGCCGCAACAATTTTCAACGCATCAATATCCAGGCCGGAATCGGTTTCATCAAGAATGCACAGCAAGGGTTCAAGCACCGCCATTTGCAGAATCTCATTGCGTTTTTTTTCGCCGCTGGAAAAGCCTTCGTTGATCGCCCGGTAAAGGAATTTTTCATCCATTTCCAACAAGCGGGTCTTTTCCTTAACGATACTCAAAAAATCTATCGCATCCACTTCATCCAGACCCTGGTGCTTACGAATTGAATTGAGTGCCGCTTTTAATAAGTAAATATTACTGACGCCGGGAATCTCAACCGGATATTGAAAAGCCAGAAAAATACCTTCGCGCGCTCTGATTTCAGGTTCCATAGCGGTTAAATTCAGACCTTTGTAAGTGATTTTACCGGTCGTTACCTGATAACCTGCCTTGCCGGACAGCACATGTGACAAGGTACTTTTTCCGGAACCGTTCGGCCCCATAATGGCATGAATTTCGCCCGGATTTACGTCCAGACTGATACCTTTGAGAATTTCTTTATCTTCAATTGCTACATGAAGGTTTTCTATGCTGAGCATTTTGCACCTAAAATAACTGTTAAAAAATAGCATCTATTCAGCACCCTTTTCAAAGAGGCTGCAGGTTGTTGATATATCAGGCTTCTGCAACAAGGCTGTTGCAACAGAGCTTACCGGAACGTATTCACGCATCCTGATAAATCAACGCCCTGCATCCTAACCGATAAAGACCTTGAATAGTTACAAAAAATAATAACTAAAGCCCTGGATATCCGGGCTTTCCACAATGCGGCAAACAAGCCGGTCAGCCCACCGAACCTTCCAGACTGATGCCTAATAATGCCTGGGCTTCAACGGCAAATTCCATCGGCAGCTCTTTAAACACTTCCTTACAAAAACCGTTGATGATCATCGACACGGCATCTTCCGCTGACAAGCCACGCTGCTGGCAAAAAAACAACTGGTCCTCACTGATTTTGGACGTCGATGCCTCATGCTCAATCTGGGCGGTAGGCTGTTTGACCTCCATATAGGGAAAAGTATGTGCGCCACATTGATCACCCACCAGTAAAGAATCACATTGGGTATAATTGCGGGCATTTTCCGCGCTCTTCAATACCTTGACCAGGCCACGGTAGGTATTTTGCGCCTTGCCGGCCGAAATGCCTTTGGCAATGATGGTGCTGGAGGTATTTCTGCCGATATGAATCATCTTGGTACCGGTGTCGGCCTGCTGATAATTATTAGTCAGCGCTACAGAATAGAATTCACCGGTGGAGTTATCACCTGTCAAGATGCAGCTAGGATATTTCCAGGTAATAGCCGATCCGGTTTCAACCTGAGTCCAGGAAACTTTGGAATTTGCGCCGCGGCAATCTGCCCGCTTAGTGACAAAATTATAAATCCCGCCTTTGCCTTCTTTGTCACCTGGATACCAGTTCTGCACCGTGGAATATTTAATTTCCGCATCCTGCAAGGCGACCAATTCAACGACTGCAGCGTGCAATTGATTTTCATCCCGCATAGGCGCCGTACAGCCCTCCAGATAGCTGACATGACTCCCTTCATCCGCAATAATTAAAGTCCGTTCAAATTGACCGGTATTAGCGGCATTGATACGAAAATAAGTGGACAATTCCATCGGGCAGCGGACACCTTTAGGGATATAAACAAACGAGCCATCGGAAAACACGGCTGAATTCAACGCTGCAAAAAAATTGTCCGCAGAAGGCACCACAGATCCCAAATACTTTTCAACCAGTTCTGGATATTCCTGCAACGCTTCTGAAATCGGGCAAAAAATCACTCCGGCTTCTTTCAGTTTGTCCTTGAACGTCGTGGCGACCGAGACACTATCAAATACCGCATCGACTGCCACACCCGCCAGGCGTTCCTGCTCATCCAAAGGAATACCCAGTTTTTTATAAGTTTCCAATACATCCGGATCTACCTCATCCAGACTTTGTGGCCCGTCCTCTTGCTTTTTCGGTGCGGAATAATAACTGATGGCCTGGTAATCAATGGGCTTGAATTTAACAAACGCCCATTCTGGAGTCGGTATCGTCAACCAATGCCGGTAAGCCTTGAGCCGGTATTGCAACATAAACGCCGGTTCGTTCTTTATGGCGGACAAGCGTTGAATCACCGCTTCATTCAAACCCGGTGGAAAACTATCAGTTTCCAGATCGGTCACAAAGCCCTGTCTGTATTCCTGGCCGATTAAATTCTCAATTTCTTGTGTACTAGCTGACATTTTTAATCTCCGCAATTACCGGTACAAACTGGCAACCGGTATTTTAATTTCTTCGGGCTGCAGGGCAGGCAATATCATATCCGCCAAGGTAATAGACTCCAGCGCATCCAGTATGGCCTGGTTAATCAGATGCCAGTTCCCACGAATTTTACAGTCGGAAGATTGCTGGCAACTGTCGTCGGAAATACTGCATTCGGTAATAGCAATGGGGCCTTCCAGCGCACTGATCACCGAAGCTACGGAAATTTCCCGCGGCGCTCTGGCCAGGCCATAACCGCCCTTGGCGCCGCGCAGCGAATTCAATACCTTGGCTTTAACCAGTAATTTCAATATTTTACTCACGGTAGGCAACATAATACCCGTCGCATCGGCAATTTCCATCGCGGCATGAATGCGCCGCTGATCCCGAGCCATATAGCTCAGGATGACGGTGGCATAATCAGTCAATTTACTCACACGCAACATAGATCGCTCCCTTTCATAGTGGACTATTCTAGTACTATTTAATTCCATAGTAAAGCACTTGGTTATATAAAATCTAATTTACGCCCAGCCATGCTCGTGCAATCATGGGTTTGCTGAGTGCTAAGACACACTATATAGCATGAGCGATTGCTACGCCTTATACAGACATATCCTGTAACACTACCCTTTTGCAGGATGCTACCTGTTCTTCATGATCGTTTAGTTGCAATAGAAAAATGCAAATGCTGTTTTAAGGCAGAAAATTCCAGTATTTACCCCGCGCCAACAACTGACTTTTTACTTTCAATGTTTTTGCTGGTAATTCCACCGACAAGGCGCCCAGCGATGCCACATTAAAAATTTTCGCGCCAATCCTATGATAACGCTGCAAAACCTCCTGATGAGGGAAACCAAAACGGTTTCTGTATCCTGCTGGAATCAAGATATTACCCGGCCGTACATTGTCCAGAAACACAGCGGATGAGGAGGTTTTGCTGCCATGATGCGGTGCAACCAGCACATCAGCCTTTAAGCGCTTGCTGTAAACCTTCGCCAGCCACTGTTCGGCCTCGGCCTCAATATCACCGGTCAGTAGTATCGCACCCGGTATGGAATCGATCTTCAGTACACAGGAATTATTATTTTCACCCTGAAATACACCCGGCTCCGGTGATAACATATTAAAGGAAACACCATCCCATACCCAGTGCTGTCCGGCCTTACAGTAGCGCGGACCAAACTCGGGCAATTTTTCCGGCACACTGGTCAAGAGACGCCGCACGGGTAATGCTTCCAATATCGCCTTGGCGCCGCCGATATGATCATTGTCAGCGTGACTAATCAGCAGGATATCAAGACGTTCCGCGCCCTGATTATGCAAAAAAGGCAGCACGACATCCCTGCCCCTATCAAATTGTGATGAATATTTTGCCCCGGCATCAAAAACCAGCAGATGATTTTGTGTCTGTACAACGGCAGACAGCCCCTGACCAACGTCCAGCAATGTCAACCTGACATGGCCTTCCGGCAATTGCTGTTGTTTTGCAATCAACACGGGCAGTAACAACACACCGGCCAGCCAGCGTCCTGGAACACCGCGCGGCAGCAGTAATAATAATATCGCAATTCCTGCCAGCATCAATGCCCCGGTACTAGCCAGTGGTTTTGTTAATACAGCAAACGGCTGCGCCGCAAGATAAGCCAGTATTTGCTGCAACAGATGCAACACCATTCCCACACTCTGCAGCAACCATCCGGACACTTCCGGCAACCCGTACAATAACAGCACACTTAATAAGGACAGAGGCACTACCACTAAACTGACAATCGGCACTGCGATAAAATTTGCCACTGGCGAAAACAATGCGAATTGTTGGAAATAAAACAGTAATAACGGCAGCAACCCAATGGCCGCCACCCAATGCACCTTAATAATAGCCAGATAATGACCCGGTTTGCGCAACCGTCCGGAAACCGCCAGGACAATTATGCCAACAGCTACAAACGACAACCAAAAACCCGCCGATAAAACGGCCATAGGGTCTAACATAACCACAACGAATGCAGCAATGGCCAGGGTATTGTATATTTTCACCTGACGCTGCAGGACAACCGCCAGCATTACCACAGCCAACATCAGCAAAGCTCTTTGTGTGGGAATTGAAAAGCCGGCAAGCGCTGCATAGAATCCGGCCGCGAGCAAGGCCGCAACAGCCGCCACTCTTGGCGGCGGCCATTTCAAAATACCGCTATAAGCCCAGCCGCGCAGTACCAAAAAATAGATAAGCGAGGCAACCAGTCCAATATGCAAACCTGAAATCGCCATCAAATGCACCGTACCGGTACGCCGGAACAGGTCCCATTGTTGTTGCGACACGGCCTGCCGGTCACCGAG
>Ga0114931_10008392_pt1 | contig 12511 bp, 11 predicted proteins | sample 2SBtaG_FD_89579 | JGI IMG/M metagenome (GOLD analysis project Ga0114931, IMG submission 89579) | Deep subsurface microbial communities from Kolumbo volcano to uncover new lineages of life (NeLLi) - 2SBTROV14_V59a metaG | ecosystem: Environmental > Aquatic > Marine > Volcanic | place: Kolumbo...
CACCGGCGAGGACGGCTTCGAGATCTCGCTTCCCGTCGAGGCCGCCGAGGACGTCGCCCGCCGCCTGCTGGCCGAGGACGAGGTCGCGCCGATCGGGCTCGGCGCCCGCGACAGCCTGCGCCTCGAGGCCGGGCTCTGCCTCTATGGCCACGACATCGACACCACCACCACCCCGGTCGAGGCCGGGCTCGCCTGGAGCATCGGCCGGCGGCGGCGCGCCGAGGGCGGCTTTCCCGGCGCCGCGGTGATCCTCGGCCAGCTCGCCGAGGGCCCGTCGCGGCGCCGCGTCGGCCTGCGACCCGCCGACCGGGCACCGGCGCGCGACGGCACCGAGATCACCGATCCGGGCGGGCGGCGCGTCGGCAGCGTCACCAGCGGCGGCTTTGGCCCCACCGTCGGCGGGCCCGTCGCCATGGGCTATGTCGAGGCCGCCGTCGCCGCCCCCGGCAGCGAGCTGGCGCTGGTCGTCCGCGGCCGCCCCCGGCCCGCCCGGGTGGTGCGGCTGCCCTTCGTGGCCCACCGCTATCACCGATCCTGAGAAGCAACGTCGAGGACCCGATCCATGAGCGACACCCGCTATACCAAGGACCACGAGTGGATCCGCGTCGAAGGCGACGAGGGCACCGTCGGCATCACCGATTATGCGCAGGAGCAGCTCGGCGACGTGGTCTATGTCGAGACCCCCGAGGTCGGGCGGACCTTCAGCAAGGGCGAGGAGGCCGCGGTGGTCGAATCGGTCAAGGCGGCGAGCGATGTCTACGCCCCGGTCTCGGGCGAGGTGACCGCGGCCAACGAGAAGCTCGCCGACGAGCCCGGTCTGGTCAACAGCGAGCCCACCGGCGACGGCTGGTTCTTCAAGGTCAAGCTCGCCGATCCGGGCGAGCTCGACGACCTGATGGACGAGGCCGCCTACCGCGCCTACGTCGAGAGCCTCGCCTGAGCGGGCTCGGCCCACCCCCCAAGGAGATGACGCCATGACCGAACCGGCACTCGCCGAGATCGAGAGGCGGCAAAGCTTCGCCCGCCGTCATATCGGCCCGCGTGAGGGCGACGTCGCCGAGATGCTCGCCTCGCTGGGGCTTCCCTCGCTCGACGCCCTGCTCGAGAAGACCGTCCCCGCCGCCATCCGCGGCGCCCGCGCGCTCGAGCTCGCGCCGCCGATGAGCGAGCGCGAGGCGCTCTCCTACCTGCGCCGGATGGCGGCCCGCAACAAGGTCTTCGTCTCGATGATCGGGATGGGCTACTACGGCACCGTCACGCCCAAGGTCATCCTCCGCAACGTGCTCGAGAACCCGGGCTGGTACACCGCCTACACGCCCTATCAGGCCGAGATCAGCCAGGGCCGGATGGAGGCGTTGCTGGTGTTCCAGCAGACGATCGTCGACCTCACCGGGCTCGAGTTCGCCAACGCCTCGCTGCTCGACGAGGCGACCGCCGCCGCCGAGGCCATGGCGATGGCCCACCGGGTCTCCAGGAACCCGTCGAACACCTTCTTCGTCGATGCCGACTGCCACCCCCAGACCATCGCCGTGGTGCGCACCCGCGCCCGGCCGCTCGGCTTCGAGGTCGTGGTCGGCGATGCCGCCAGCGGACTTGCCGGCCACCGGCCCTTCGGCGTCCTCCTCCAGTACCCGGGCTCGTCGGGGGCGGTGCGCGACCTCGGCCCGGTCATCGCCGAGGCCAAGGCGGCGGGCGCGATCGTCACCGTCGCCACCGACCTCTTGGCGCTCGCCCTGCTCAAGCCGCCCGGCGAGATGGGCGCCGACATCGCCGTCGGCAGCGCCCAGCGCTTCGGCGTGCCGATGGGCTATGGCGGACCCCACGCCGCCTTCCTCGCCACCCGCGACGCTTACAAACGCCAGGTGCCGGGGCGCCTGATCGGGGTCTCGATCGATTCCCACGGCCGGCCCGCGCTCCGGATGGCGCTGCAGACGCGCGAGCAGCACATCCGGCGCGAGAAGGCGACCAGCAACATCTGCACCGCCCAGGTCCTGCTCGCCGTGGTCGCGGCGCTCTATGCCGTCTATCACGGCCCCGAGGGCATCCGCCTGATCGCCGAGCGGGTCCATCGGATGACCCGGATTCTGGTCGCCGGTCTGCGCCGGCTCGGCTTCGAGGTCGAGCACGACGCCTTCTTCGACACCGTCACCGTCTGCGCCCCGGGCCAGGCCAACCGGATCGCGGCCAAGGCGCGCGAGGCCCGGATCAACCTCCGCGTGGTCGACGGCGACCGGCTCGGCATCGCCTTCGACGAGACCACCCGTCGGGAGAGCCTCACCACGCTGTGGCGGGTGTTCTCGTCGAAGGCGGCCAAATTGCTCTCGATCGACGCCCTCGACGCCGAGATCGGCGCGGTCATCCCCGAGGGCCTGCGCCGGACCAGCGCCTATCTCACCCACCCGGTGTTCCGGAGCTACCACTCCGAGACCGAGATGATGCGCTATCTCAGGCGGCTCGCGGGCAAGGACATCGCCCTGGACCGGGCGATGATCCCGCTGGGCTCGTGCACCATGAAGCTCAACGCCACCACCGAGATGATCCCGGTCACCTGGCGCGAGTTCGGCGCCCTGCACCCCTTCGCCCCGCTCGATCAGGCGCAAGGCTACCAGCAGCTGTTCGAAGAGATCGAGGAGATGCTGTGCGAGATCACCGGCTTCGACGCCGTCACCCTGCAGCCCAACGCCGGCGCCCAGGGTGAGTACTCGGGCCTCTTGACCATCCGCAAGTACCACGAGGTTCGCGGCGAGGGCCATCGTGACGTCTGCCTGATCCCGGCCTCGGCCCACGGCACCAACCCGGCGAGCGCCCACATGGCCGGGCTTACCGTGGTGGTGGTCGATTGCGACGACCACGGCAACGTCGACGTCGCCGACCTCGAGGCCAAGGCCGCCGCCCACGCCGACAAGCTGGCGGCGCTGATGATCACCTACCCCTCGACCCACGGGGTGTTCGAGGAGGCGATCCGCGAGATCTGCCGGATCATCCACGAGAACGGTGGTCAGGTCTACATGGACGGGGCCAACCTCAACGCCCTCGTCGGGGTCTGCCGGCCCGGCGAGATCGGCCCCGACGTCGCCCACATGAACCTGCACAAGACCTTCTGCATCCCCCACGGCGGCGGCGGCCCGGGGGTCGGGCCGATCGGAGTGCGCCGCCACCTCGCGCCGTTTCTCCCCGACCACCCGGTGGTCGAGGGGGTCAACCCGCTGGCCGGCCCCGAGGGCACCATCGGCACCATCGCCGCCGCCCCCTGGGGCTCGGCGAGCCTCCTGCCGATCTCGTGGGCCTACATCGCCATGATGGGGGCGATCGGGCTCAGGCGGGCGACCGCTCTCGCCATTCTCAACGCCAACTACGTCGCCCACCGGCTCGACCCCCACTTCCCGGTGCTCTACACCGGGGCGCGCGGGATGGTGGCCCACGAGTGCATCGTCGATCTGAGGCCGGTCAAGGAATCGGCCGGCGTCACCGTCGACGACGTCGCCAAGCGCCTGATCGACTATGGCTTCCACGCCCCCACCACCTCGTTCCCGGTGCCGGGCACGCTGATGATCGAGCCGACCGAGAGCGAGCCCAAGGGCGAGCTCGACCGCTTCTGTGAGGCGATGATCGCGATCCGCGGCGAGATCGCTCAGATCGAGGCCGGCACGGTCCCGGCCGACGACAACCTGCTCCACAACGCGCCCCACACCCACCATCTCTTGCTCGCCGAGACCTGGGATCACCCCTACTCGCGGGAACGCGCGTTCTTTCCCGTCGCCGGGCTGCGCGACGACAAGTACTGGCCGCCGGTGGGCCGGATCGACAACGTCTATGGCGACCGCCACCTCCTCCTCACCTGCCCCCCGGTCGAGGCGGCGCGCGAGGCCGCCGAGTAGCGGCCCATCCGGCGGGCCGAACGACGGGTTCCGAGGCGTTCCGGGTCGGCTGCCGCTGTACATCGCGCCGGCGCTCGGCGATACTTGGCCCGCCCGGAGGAGCCCATGGACGAGCTGACACGCAAGACCGCGCGCGAGGTGGTGGCGCTGCTGTGCCGCGGCGAGGTAACGCCGGTCGAGCTGATCGAGGCCGCGGCGGCGCGCATCGCCGCGGTCGAGCCCGCCGTCAACGCCTTGCCGACGCTGTGCCTCGAGCGTGCCCGCGACCGGGCCCGGGCCCTGATGGCGCGCCCGCCCGAGGAGCGCGGGCCGCTCGCCGGCCTGCCGCTCGTGGTCAAGGACCTCGATCCCGTGGCCGGGGTGCGGACCACGCTGGGCTCGCCGATCTACGCCGACAGCGTGCCCGAGCGCTCCGACATCATGGTCGAGACCCTCGAGGCCCGCGGCGGGATCGTCATCGGCAAGTCCAACACGCCTGAGTTCGGCGCCGGCGCCAACACCTTCAACGAGGTCTTCGGCAAGACCCTCAACCCCTGGGACACGCGCAAGACCTGCGGCGGCTCGTCGGGCGGCTCGGCGGTGGCGCTGGCAAGCGGGGAATGCTGGCTGGCCACCGGCTCGGACCTCGGCGGCAGCCTGCGAACGCCGGCAAGCTTCTGCTCGGTGGTCGGCTTCCGTCCCAGCCCCGGCCGGGTCGCCGAGGGCCCCAACCCCTTTCCTTTCAACTCGCTCGCGGTCAACGGGCCGATGGCGCGCACCGTCGGCGACGCCGCCCTGATGCTCGACGCCATGGTCGGCCGCCACCCCGAGGACCCGCGCTCGTTCGACCCCCCGCGCCAGCCCTTCGTGGCCGCGGTCGACGAGCCGACGGCGCCACGCCGGGTCGCCTTCAGCCCCGACCTCGGGGTCATGCCGGTGGACCCCGAGGTCGCCGCGATCTGCGCCCGCGCCGCCGCCCGCTTCGCCGAGACCGGCGCCGCGGTCGAGCAGGCCACCCCCGACTTCTCGGGCGCGGGCGAGGCCTTCCAGAGCTTGCGTGCCGCCGGCTTCGTCGCCTCGTTCGGGGCCCTCTACGAGACCGACCGAGATCGGCTCAAGCCCGAGATCGTCTGGAACATCGAGGCCGGGCTCGCGCTCTCGGCCACCGACATCGCCCGCGCCGAGCGCCTGCGCGGGGCGCTCTTTCACCGCATCGCCGGATTCTTCCGCGACCACGACCTGCTGCTCTGCCCGGCCGCCGCGGTGCCGCCCTTCGACGTCGAGCAGCGCTATGTCGAGGCCATCGGCGAGACCCGGTTCGACAACTACATCGACTGGCTCGGGGTCACCTATGCCGTCACCCTGACCTCGTGCCCGGCGATCTCGGTCCCCTGCGGCTTCACCGCCGAGGGCCTGCCGGTGGGGCTGCAGATCGTCGGCCCGCCCCGGGGCGAGGCCGCGGTGCTGAGCGCAGCCGCGTTGTTCGAGGCCCGAAGCGGGATCGCCGCCCGCCTGCCGATCGACCCCCGAGCGGGTTCCTGACCGCGGGTGCCGGTCGCCCGCGCCTATGGGGCCGCCTTCGGCCAGCTCGGGGATGCGCGGGTCCGCGGGGTCATCGCCCGGGTGGTCCTGCTGACCCTCGTCACCTTCGGCGCGATGGCCTGGGGATTGTGGCTCGCGGTCTCGCAGATCGACCCCTCGACGGCCTTCGACACCATCCCCATCGCCTGGTTGCAGAGCATGCTCGAGTGGCTTCTCGGGCGGCTGATCTGGGTCCTCGGCGGGTTCGTCTTCTTGGTGGTGCTGTGGCTCCTGTTCGCGGCGACGGCACAGTTCTATGCCAGCTTCTATCTCGAGCGCGTGGCCGCAGCGGTCGAGGCCCGGCACTATCCGGGGCTGGCACCGCCGCGCACCGCCCCGGTGTGGGAAACGGTGACCGGCACGGTCCGCTTCTTCCTCGCCATGGTGGCGATCAACCTGGTGGCGATCCCCTTCTACCTGATCCCCGGGATCGGCCCGATCGCCTTCTTCCTGGTCAACGGCTATCTTCTCGGCCGCGAGTACTTCGAGCTGATGGCCGAGCGGCGCCTCGTGGCGGCCGAGATGCGCCGCGCCCGCCGGCTCCACCGCGGCCCCATCCTGGTGGCGGGGCTGATCGCGACCGGGCTGTTCACGCTGCCGGTGGTCAACCTGCTCGCCCCGATCGTCGCCGCGGCGGCGATGGTCCATATCGTCCAGGGCCTGACCCGGACGGCGGCGACGACGGGCTGAGCCGGTGGCGCGGGGGGCCCTGATCGCGGCCGCCCTGGCGGCGGGGCTACTCGCGGGCTGTCAGGGCGCCCCCCGGCACCCGGTCACCGGGCCTTCCACGGCGCCGGTGACCACGGCCGCGATCACGGCCCCGGCGCGCCCGCCGGTGCCCGCAGCGAACGCCGCAGCCACCCCGCCGGCAGCCGCAGCGACCGCCGCCCTCGCCCCGCCCCGGGTGCCCGCCGCGGCGCCGCCGATCGACGACGATCCGGCGCGCCTCATCGGCCTCGACGCTGCCGGTGTCGAGGCGCTGATCGGCCGGCCCGGCTTCACCCGCCGCGAGCCCCCGGCCGAGGTCTGGCAGTACGTGACCGCGACTTGCGTCCTCGACGTCGTGCTCTACCCCGAGACCGGGGTGGCGCGGGCCGCCTACTTCGAGGCTCGCGACCGTGCCGCCGCGCCGGCCGACGCCCGGGCCTGCTTCCGCACGCTCTTGCGGCGCGCCGGCGTCGCCGGCTGATCGGCGGTCGTCTTGGCCTTGTAGGCGCACAGGTCGCGCACGACACAGCTCGGGCAATCGGGTCGGCGTGCCTTGCAGACGTATCGGCCGTGGAGGATCAGCCAGTGATGGGCGTGCTTGCGCCACTCGGCCGGGACCACCCGCGTCAGCTTTTCCTCGACCGCATGCGGGGTCTTGCCGGGGGCGAGGCCGGTCCGGTTGGCAACCCGGAAGACGTGGGTGTCGACGGCGATGGTGGGCTCGCCGAAGGCGGCGTTCAGCACCACGCTCGCGGTCTTGCGGCCGACCCCGGGAAGGGCCTCGAGGGCCTTGCGATCGCTCGGCACCTGGCCGCCGTGGCGTTGCAGGAGGGCACGGCTCAAGGCGATGATATTGCGCGCCTTGTTGTTGTAGAGACCGATCGTCTTGATGTAGCGGCGCAGGCCCTCCTCGCCCAGCCTCAGCATCGCCTCGGGGGTGTCGGCGCGCTCGAAGAGGGCCTCGGTGGCCTTGTTCACCGAGGCGTCGGTCGCCTGGGCCGAGAGCACCACCGCGACCAGCAGGGTGTAGGGGGTGTAGAACTCGAGCTCGCTCTCGGGCGCCGGGTTGACGGCGGCGAGACGGCGGAAGAACGCGTCGATCTGGGCTCGCTTCATCGCCGCCCAGCATAGCGGGGCCGCCCTCGCCGGCAACCGTGATCCTGGCGTATCCGGCAGGAAGGGAAGCGGGATGGAGATCGATCGCATCGACCATGTGGTGCTGACGGCGCGTGACCTCGACGCCACCGTCGCCTTCTATTGCGGTGTCCTCGGCATGCGCCTCGAGCGCTTCGGCGAAGGCCGCCTCGCGCTCGCCTTCGGCGGCCAGAAGATCAACCTCCACCGCCTCGGCGACGAGATCGCCCCCAAGGCCGCGGTCCCGACCCCGGGGTCGCTGGACCTCTGCCTGATCGTCCGGACCCCGCTCGCCGAGGTGGCGCGCGTGCTCGCCGCGGCCGGGGTCGCGCTCGGCCCGGTCCGGCGCACCGGCGCCAGCGGGCCGATCACCTCGCTCTACCTCCGCGACCCCGACAGCAACCTAATCGAGCTCGCCGCCTATGATTGACCGCGACGGCGGCCGCGCCATATCCTTTCCTCATCCGGGCCTATCGAGGCGAGGGAGAGAGCGGTGGCCGTTCCCGGGGCGGCGCCCGATGGTGGGACGCTGATCTTCGATGCGGTGTTGACCCCGCAGCGCTCGTTGTCGCCGGCGGCGGCGCGGGCGGTGGTGGTTCTGTTCGCGCTCATGTGCTTCGCCGTCGGCTGCGGCTTCTATGCCATCGGGGCCTGGCCGGTGATGGGCTTCATGGGGCTCGAGGTGGTCCTTCTCTGGGGCGCCTTCCGCCTGAGCGCGCGCTCGGGGCGCCTGGTCGAGACCCTCGAGCTCACCGCCGAGGTTCTGACGGTGCGCCGCTTCCAGCCCTCGGGTACGACCCGGGAGTGGCGCTTCCAGCCCCATTGGCTCAAGGTCGAGGTCGACGACCCGGGATCACCCGAGCGACGGATCACGCTGCGCTCGCACGGCCGCCGGCTCGACATCGGCGGCTTCCTCACCGACGACGAGCGGGCGAGCCTGGTGGCGGCCTTGCGGGCGGCGCTCGCCCGCCTGCACTGCGTCCCCGCCCCGGCGCGCTAGAGAAATAGGGGACAGACCACGTTTTTCGCAGAAAAACGTGGTCTGTCCCCTATTTCTCTCTCGGCGAGAGAGACCAGAAAAACGTGGTCTGACCCCTATTTCTCTCTGACCCCTATTTTAGGCCGAGAACGTCGTTCATGGCGTAGAGGCCGGGGGGGCGATCGGCGAGCCAGCGCGCCGCGCGGATGGCGCCGCGGGCATAGATGCGGCGGCTGCTGGCGCGGTGGGTGAGCTCGAGCCGCTCGCCCTCGCCGGCGAACAGCACCGTGTGCTCGCCGGTGATGTTGCCGCCGCGCAAGGCGGCGAAGCCGATGTCGCCGCGCCGCCGTGGCCCGCTGGCCCCATCCCGCCCGCGCACCGAACGGGTCTCCAGATCGACCCCGCGGCCGCGCGCCGCCGCCGCCCCGAGGGCGAGTGCCGTCCCCGAGGGGGCATCGACCTTGTGGCGGTGGTGAGCCTCGACGATCTCGATGTCGTAATCGGCGTCGAGCGCCGCCGCCACCCGCTCGGTCAACGCGAACAGAAGGTTGGTCGCGAGGCTCATGTTGGGCGCCCAGACGATCGGGGCGCGCTCGGCGGCCCGGCGCACCGCGGCGGCCTGGGCCTCGTCGAGCCCGGTGGTGCCGATCACCAGCGCGGTCCCGGCCTCGGCGGCGAGGCCGGCGTTGACCACGCTCGCGGCGGGCGTGGTGAAGTCGAGCACGGCATCCGATGCGGCGAACAGGGCGCCGGCATCGGCCCCCAGGTGGACGCCGATCTCGCCGATCCCGGCGAGGCTGCCGATGTCGGTGCCGAGTGCCGGATGGCCCGGGGCCTCGGTACCACCGGCGAGCCGACAGCCCTCGCTCGCCGCCACCTCGACCGCCAGCATCCGGCCCATCCGCCCGGCGCCGCCGACGATGCCGATCGCGATCTCGCCCATGATCCCCCCTTGCCGCGCGTCAGTCGCGCAAGTCGGCCCAGAGCTCCTTGACCTTGCTGAAGAAGCCCTCGGATTCGGGGCTGGTCTGCTTGCCGCCGGCGCGCTCGAACTCGCGCAGGATCTCCTGCTGCTTCTTGGTCAGGTTCACCGGGGTCTCGACCACCGCCTGGATGTACATCTCGCCCCGCTGGCTGCCCCGCATCGGCACCATGCCCTTGCCCTTGAGGCGGAACTGGTGGCCCGACTGGGTGCCGGCGGGGACGTTCACCCGCGCCCGGTTGCCGTCGATGGTGGGAACCTCGATGGCGCCGCCGAGCGCCGCCACGGTCATCGGAATCGGCACCCGGCAATAGATGTTGCTGCCGTCACGCTGGAAGAAGCGGTGCGGCTTGATGGTGAGGAAGATGTAGAGATCGCCCGGCGGCCCGCCGCGGGTTCCGGCATCGCCCTCGCCGGCGAGCCGGATCCGGGTGCCGTCCTCGACCCCCTGGGGAATGCTGACGTTGAGCGTCTTGTCGCGGTGCACCCGCCCCGTTCCACGGCAGCTCGGACAGGGGTCGCGGATCACCCGACCGGCGCCCTGGCAGGTGGGGCAGGTCCGCTCGATGGTGAAGAAGCCCTGCTGCGCCCGCACCTTGCCCGCACCCCGGCAGGTCGTGCAGGTGGCCGGCTGCGAGCCGCCGGCGGCACCGGTGCCGTGACAGGTCTCGCACGAAGCCATGGTGGGAACGCGAATCTGCTCGCGGGTGCCGGCGAAGGCCTCCTCGAGCGTGATCTCGAGGTTGTAGCGGAGGTCCGAGCCGCGGGTCGCGGTCCGCCCGCCGCCGGCGCCGCGGCGCCCGCCCATGAACTCGCCGAAGAGGTCGTCGAAGACGTCGGCGAAGCTCGAAGTGAAGTCGAAGCCGCCGAAGCCGCCGCCGGGGCCGCCCTGCTCGAAGGCGGCGTGGCCGAAGCGGTCGTAAGCCGCCCGCTTCTCGCGATCCTTCAAGACCTCGTAGGCCTCGGAGATCTCCTTGAAGCGCTCTCCGGCCTTCTTGTCGCCGGCGTTGCGGTCGGGATGACACTCCATCGCCAGCTTGCGATAGGCCTTCTTGATGGCCTCGGGGCTGGCGTCCCGACTCACCCCCAATGTCTCGTAATAGTCCTGCCTCGCCATGGCCACTCAGGAAGGGGCCGCCCCGCGCCCGCGAAACGGCCCGCCCTTACCCCCTTGACTCCGCCGGCGGTCAGCCGGCCTGGCTCTTCTTGTCGTCGTCGACCTCTTCGAAATCGGCGTCGACCACGGTCTCGTCGCCGGCCGCGGCCCCGGCCGAACCCTCGGCCGCGCCGGCTTCCCCGGTCGCCGCCGCCTCGCCGCCGGCCTCGGCCTGCTGGGCCTTGTACATGGCCTCGCCGAGCTTCATCGCCGACTGCGACAAGGCCTCGGCCTTGGCCCGGATCTCGGCGACATCCTCGCCCTCGGCCGCCTTGCGCAGGGCTTCGATGTCGGCCTCGATCTTCTGCCGGGTCTCGGCGTCGACCTTGTCGCCGTGCTCCTTGAGGTTCTTCTCGCTGGCATAGATCAGGCTGTCGGCGTGGTTGCGGGCATCCACCAGCTCGCGCCGGGTCTTGTCCTCGGCGGCGTGGGCCTCGGCCTCCTTGACCATCCGGTCGATGTCGTCCTCGGAAAGCCCGCCCGAGGCCTGGATGCGAATCTGCTGCTCCTTGCCGGTTGCCTTGTCCTTGGCCGAGACGTTGACGATCCCGTTGGCGTCGATGTCGAAGGTGACCTCGATCTGCGGCAGCCCGCGCGGGGCCGGGGGAATCCCCATCAGGTCGAACTGACCGAGGAGCTTGTTGTCGGCGGCCATCTCGCGCTCGCCCTGGAAGACCCGGATGGTCACCGCACCCTGGTTGTCCTCGGCGGTCGAGAAGATCTGGCTCTTGCGGGTCGGGATCGTGGTGTTGCGCTCGATCAGCTTGGTGAACACCCCGCCCAGGGTCTCGATGCCGAGCGACAAGGGCGTCACGTCGAGGAGCAGCACGTCCTTGACCTCGCCCTTGAGCACCCCGGCCTGGATGGCGGCGCCGATCGCCACCACCTCGTCGGGGTTGACGCCCTTGTGGGGCTCACGGCCGAAGAAGTTCTTGACCGCCTCCATCACCTTGGGCATCCGGGTCTGGCCGCCGACCAGGATGGCCTCGTGGATATCGCCCGCCGCCAGCCCGGCGTCCTTGAGCGCCAGCCGACAGGGCTCGACGGTGCGCTGGATCAGGTCGTCGACCAGGGCCTCGAGCTTGGCCCGGGTGAGCTTGATGGTGAGGTGCTTGGGCCCGGCCTGGTCGGCGGTGATGAAGGGCAGGTTGACCTCGGTCTGGGTGGCGCTGGAAAGCTCGACCTTGGCCTTCTCTGCCGCCTCCTTGAGGCGCTGGAGCGCGAGGCGGTCGGTGCGCAGGTCGATCCCCTGCTCCTTCTTGAACTGGTCGGCGAGATAGTCGATGACGCGCTTGTCGAAGTCCTCGCCGCCGAGGAAGGTGTCGCCGTTGGTCGAGCGGACCTCGAAGACGCCGTCGCCGATCTCGAGGATCGAGATGTCGAAGGTGCCGCCGCCGAGGTCATAAACCGCGACCGTGCCCGCGCCCTTCTTCTCGAGCCCGTAGGCAAGCGCCGCGGCGGTCGGCTCGTTGATGATGCGCAGCACCTCGAGGCCGGCGATCTTGCCGGCGTCCTTCGTCGCCTGGCGCTGGGAATCGTTGAAGTAGGCGGGCACCGTGATGACCGCTTGGGTGACCGTCTCGCCGAGATAGCTCTCGGCGGTCTCCTTCATCTTCTGGAGGATGAAGGCGCTGACCTCGCTGGGACTGTATTTCTTGCCGCGGGCCTCGACCCAGGCGTCGCCATTGGGGCCGGCGACGATCTTGTAAGGCACCATGTCCTTGTCTTTCTGAACGACCGCGTCGTCGTAGCGCCGGCCGATCAGTCGCTTGATGGCGAAAAGCGTGCTTTCCGGGTTGGTCACCGCCTGGCGCTTCGCCGCCTGGCCGACCAAGCGTTGGCCATCCTCGGTGAAGGCGACCATGGAAGGCGTGGTGCGCGCCCCTTCCGCGTTCTCGATCACCTTGGGCGACTTGCCCTCCATGACCGCGACACAGCTGTTGGTCGTGCCGAGATCGATGCCGATCACCTTGCTCATCAACGTCCCCTTCGTTACAGGCGGACCCGGGCGGCCGCATCCGGCACCGCCGGGGTCCCCGTTATCGCCGAACGCCCGGTCACCGCAAAACGCGCCGGGCTCGCCGGGTTATATAGGAACCGGCCGGTGGCCTCGC
>Ga0114931_10008393_pt1 | contig 12510 bp, 10 predicted proteins | sample 2SBtaG_FD_89579 | JGI IMG/M metagenome (GOLD analysis project Ga0114931, IMG submission 89579) | Deep subsurface microbial communities from Kolumbo volcano to uncover new lineages of life (NeLLi) - 2SBTROV14_V59a metaG | ecosystem: Environmental > Aquatic > Marine > Volcanic | place: Kolumbo...
CCCAGACCGGTCCCGTGTAGGCCTCCTTGACGCGCGCCTCGCCCTCGTCACTCAAGAAGTTCACGTAGACCCCCTGCGCGAAGGACTCGGTCGCGGCGTGGATCTCGCGCGCCCACGCCAGGCAACGATCGTCGTCGGCTTCCTCTCTCCAGCGGGTGTGGATGTTGAGAACGAAGGGGGTCGTGCGGTGCGCGAAGGCGGTCTCGCCTGCCGCGACGCGGCTCGGGGCGCCCTCCATGTGGGGGATGAAGATCTCGCACTCGTCGGTGGGCATCTTGCGCGCCGCCTCGAGGACCGCGTCGATGCACCCGTCGGAAAGCTCTTTGAGATGGTGGGACTTCCAGTAGTTGCGCGCGCCGTGGGCAACCAGACCGTCGAAGCCGGCCTGCCAGGCCACCCAGGGGTGCATGCCCATGCCCTCGCCGGCGGGGGGAAAGACCTCGCGGAGCGGCTGGATGAGCTTCTCGCCCTCGCCGGGCTCCCCGAGCCAGACGAAGGGGACGGCCACGACCAGCTTGCCGTGGAACGGCTCGGGCAGAAACGGCAGCGGGGGAGCGTGGCGCACGACCAGCCAGACCGTCATCTCGTCCGGCAGCGTGCGGACATAGTCCCTGTGGAAGCGGAGGTATCCCTCCGCATTCTCGAAGCGGTGGACGATCATCCCGGAGAAGACCTCGGTGCCGATGTCCGCGCACGCGACCTCGAAGCTGGTCGCGACGCCGAAGTTGCCGCCGCCGCCGCGCAGTCCCCAGAAGAGGTCGGGGTTCTCGTCGGCGGATGCCCGCAGGAGCTTGCCGCCGGCGGTGGCGACCTACGCCGAGACCAGGTTGTCGATCGTCAGCCCGTGCTTGCGGCTGATCCAGCCGAACCCGCCGCCCAGGGTGAGGCCACCGACCCCGGTGTGGGACACGATCCCCGCCGAGACCGCCAGGCCATGGAGCTGGGTCTCGTAGTCGACGTCGCCCAGCAGTGCGCCGCCGTCGATATGCGCGCGCTTCGTTCCGGGATCCACCCGGACCCGCCGCATGAGGGAGAGGTCGATCATGATGCCGTCGTCGCAGACCGCATTCCCCGCGGAGTTGTGGCCGCCGCCCTTCACCGAGACGAGAAGGCCGTTCTCGCGCGCGAAGTCGACGGCTTCGATCACGTCGCTCGTTCCGACGCAGCGGGTGATGATCGCGGGTCTGCGGTCGAACATCCCGTTCCAGATGGCGCGCGCGTCGTCGTAGCCCTGCTCGCCGGGAAGGATGACCTCGCCCCGGAAGCGCTCCCGCAGCGCGCCTACGGCCGTTTCGTCGAATTCGTGCATGCTCTCCTCTGCTTGATGCAAGACCCCGGTACGCGCCGCACGGCGGTGCGGCAATCTCCACCGATCCCGGATTATGACTGCTCCCCGCGATGGAATCAATCTTCGCCCGGGCCGGCTGCGCCGGAGGCGAAAAGAAAAAAGGGGCGGGTACACCCCGCCCCGGTGGCCGCGAGCCGGTCCCGATTTGGCTCTTGGCCGGTTGATTTCGTCGTGTCTATCGCCCCGCGAAGGGGTGCGCCAATCCGGCGAGCTCCGGTGCGACCACGCAGACGCGGTCGCGGGAGATCGCCTGCAAGCCGGCGAGTTGTTCCAGGGCCCGGCGCAGGGCCGGGAAGCGGTGCAGGAACAGCTGGTCGATGCCGAGCTGCGCCGCAGCTGCGGAAACGCGCATGTCGAACAGGTCCTCGAGCGCTTCGAAGGGCCCGGCCCGGCGGGGAGACTCGATGATCTTGTAGTCCTCTCCCTCCGTCGCGTCCGCGGGGATGCGGCCGAGCTCGCGGGCGAGCGCGAGGGCCGTTTCCAGGCCCCCGAGCTTGTCGATCAGGCCGCGTTCGAGGGCCGCGCGCCCGGTCCAGACGCGTCCTCTCGCGATGGTGTCGATCTCCGCCGGGGTCTTGCCGCGGCCGGCGGCCGCCTTGGCCACGAACTGGGTGTAGATCGCCTGGAGCTGCTCCTTCAGGAGCTGCTTGTCGGCATCGTCCAGCCCGCGCGTCGTGAGCAATCCGCCGGCATGCTTGCCGCGGGTCAGTCGCTCCGGGTGCAGGCCGACCCAGGCGAAGAAGTCATCGACGTTCGGGATGATGCCCAGCACGCCGATCGAGCCGGTGATCGTCTGGGGCTCGGCCACGATCTTGTTGGCGCCCATGGAGATGTAGTAGCCGCCGCTGGCCGCCACGTCGCCCATGGAGGCGACCACGGGCTTGACCGATCTGGCGCGCTGCACCGCCCGCCAGATGACGTCGCTCGCGAGCGCAGACCCGCCGGGACTGTTCACCCGCAAGACGATGGCCTTGACGTTTCTGTCCTTGCGGGCCTTGTCGATCGCTTTCACGATCGTCTTGGAACCCATGGAGGCCACATCGCCGGTCCAGCCGTACTTGCTCTTGCCGCTCGTGATCTGGCCGGTGCAGTAGATCACCGCGATCTCGGGCCCGTTGAAAGCGGCCTCCCTGTGCGGCGTGAAGAGTGAACCGAGCACCAGGCTCATCAGGGCCATCGGGTTGGAGGTGTCGATCTTGGGCCCGCTCTCTCCGCTGTAGTCCTCGGCCCACTTGAGCTTGCGACCCGGAAACGCGCTCTTGATGGCATCCTTGAACCGGTCGTAGTACTCCACCGCGTCGATCAGGCCGATCTCTTTGGCCTGGGCGGCGCTCAAGAGCCCCTGATCGATCGCCTTGCGCACGACGTCCGGCTTCAGGCCGCGCCCCGTGGCAAGGACGTCCACCATGGAGGAGAAGAGCTCGTCCAGGATCGGATCGAGGGTCTCCTTCAGCTCCTTGGACATGGAGTCGCGCACGAGGGACTCCCCTGCGGTCTTGTACTCCCCGATGTGCACCACGTCGAAGCGCAGATGGAGCTTGGCCAGCATCTCGCGCATGTACAGACTCTCGATCGCGAGCCCGGGCAGCGCCACCATCCCCGACTCCGGCATCGAGACGCGATCGGCAAAAGACGCCAGGACGAGGTCCGGGGTGGCGAGGGACTCCTTGAAGAAAAAGACCTTCTTGCCGGAGCGTCGCAGTTCCCGCAATGCCTTGCGCACCTCGAGCAGGCGCGCCCAGCCGACCCGGTAACGCTTCACCTTGAGCAGCACCGCATCCAGGTTCTTGTCCTTTGCCGCGCGGCGGATCAGCCGCAGGAATCCAAGGTGGTTGAGCCGGTGGGGGCCGAAGGGCAGAACGGCGGGCGGATCCTCCGCCGCGTCCAGGCGGACCTCGATCTCGGCGATCCGGGCATAGGTCCTGGCCGGAGCCTGCTTGGGCTGCTGCGCGGCGGCGGTCGCCGTGAGCACGAAGAGGGCGCAGATGGTTCGACGCATGACGCATCGGTCCATCACATCCCGTGCCGGTCGCCGCGAAGGCTATCCTCTTGCGCCGCATCGAGTTAGGAGGCTCGCCACCACGCGCGGCGTGTAAGGATTCCTTACGGGAGTGCCTTTTTTCCGCGCATCGGCGCGGCGGCTGGCCGTTTCCGGCAAACGCTGGTAGCTTGCCTTGCATGGCGTACGAGCCTCCCGACTTCCTCGATTTCGACGCGCTCCTGACCGAGGACGAGCGGCTGATCCGGGACTCCGTTCGGAGCTGGGTCACGCAGCGCGTCCTGCCCATCGTGACCAAGCACTATCTCGAAGGCAGTTTCCCCCGCGAGCTGATCGCCGGCATGGCGGAGCTCGGGCTCCTTGGAGCGAGCATCGAAGGGTACGAATGCCCTGGCCTGGGGGAGGTGGCCTACGGGCTGATCAACCAGGAGCTGGAGCGGGGCGATTCCGGGGTGCGCTCCTTCTGCTCGGTGCAGGGCGGGCTGGTCATGTGGCCGATCCGCCACTACGGGACGGAGGAGCAATGCACCGACTGGCTGCCCCGCCTCGCCCGCGGTGAGGCGATCGGCTGTTTCGGTCTCACCGAGCCGGACCACGGTTCCGACCCCGGCGGGATGGAAACCAGGGCGGTCGAGAAGGGCGACTCCTACGCCCTGAACGGGGCCAAGATGTGGATCACGAACGCATCCATGGCCGATGTCGCAGTGGTCTGGGCCAAGCTTGAGGGAACGATTCGCGGCTTCTTGGTCGAACGCGGCACTCCGGGCTTCGAGCAGCGCGAGCAGCGGGGCAAGCTCTCCTTGCGGGCATCCGATACCGGAGAGCTCATCTTCTCGGACTGCGCGATCCCCAAAGCCAACCTCCTGCCCGGGGTCTCCGGCTTGAAGGGGCCGCTCAACTGCCTCACGCAGGCGCGCTACTCCATCGCCTGGGGCACGATCGGCGCTGCGATGGCGTGTTACGACGAGGCCCGGCACTACTGCCTCGAGCGGACGCAGTTCGGCAAACCCCTCGCCGGCTTCCAGCTCGTGCAGGCCAAGCTGGCCGCGATGCTGACCGAGATCACCAAGATGCAGTTCCTCACCCTGCGCGTGGGCCGGCTCAAGGAGGAGGACCGCGCCACCCACCTGCAAGTCTCGATGATCAAGCGCAACTCCTGCGAGCAGGCCCTCGAGATCGCGCGCACCTGCCGGGACATGCTGGGCGCCAACGGCATCAGCTCCGAGTACCAGGTCATGCGCCACATGTGCAACCTGGAGTCCGTCAAGACCTACGAGGGCACCCACGACATCCACACGCTGCTCCTGGGGAACGCCATCACCGGCATCCAGGCCTTTCGCTAAAGCGATTGCCCGCAAGGGTTTGCGGGGGCTGTATCCGGGGGGCGGATCAGCCGATAGGAAAGCGGGCCCATGTCGGATCGTCTGGGGATTTACTCTGAGCGGGAACTCAAGGCAGCCCGCGCGCTCGTGCGCGAGCTGATTCGAGTGGTGCGCAGCGTCCGGCTCTACGAGGGGGACCACCCCAACCTGGCGGAGATGCAGGTCCAGCTCCGCAAGCGCTGGGACACGGCCACCGCGGGCGGCCCCGTGGCGCTTCGTCTCACCGACCGCAAGGTGCTGCTCCAGGAGGATGAGGTCCTCACCGCCGATGGCGGCAACGAGGTCATTCCCACCGCGCTCTACGAGCACGGCGTGGTGGGGCTGATCTTCAAGCGCGGCATCGAACCCGGTGAACTGCGGCGCCTCCTGCGCGTGCTGGCCGAGGAGCCCGACGCCACCGCGGACTACGCCACCGCTCTGTGGGAGGCCGATCTCAAGCACCTCCAGGTGCTCCTCGACGCCGACGACGACTGGGACGAGGTGCCCTCCACCGCGGGAGAGTTCGCGGAACAGATGGCGCGCATGGGCGACGAGAACGATCCGCCGCCCGCGAACGAGTACGACGAGCAGCACAAGCAGCTCGTCGAAGCGGTCGCCGCGCGCGGCACCGGCCCGCCTCCGGAACTCGCGACCGCTTCCGGTCTCCTCGACCAGACCGAGCAGGTCCTGCTCGACCGTCTCCTGGCGGCGGACACCTTTCCCGCGACGGTTCGCCATGTCTTCCGGGTTGTATTCAACATGGCGCGCGAGGCGCTTGCGGTGGACGAGGCGGAAGTCCTCGATCAGGCGATCGCCACGCTGGCGCCGGCGCTGGCGACTTCCGGGGATCTGACCGGAGCCACCGAAGTCTTGCGCCAAGCACGGGAACTCGCGGGCGGCGGTTCCCCCACCGCGGCCCGAGCCGGCGAGGAGACCCTGGCCGCGTTCCTCGACCCGCAGGTGCTCTGGGCGTTTCTGCGGGAACTCGACCAGCATGAGAAGCTCACACCCCGGGATCTGGGCGGTTTTCTGGTCGAACTGGGCGACTCCGCGGCAGCCACTGTAGCCGAGTGGCTCGTGGAAACACGCCACCCGCAGGCGGTGGCGCAGGCGATGCGGGTCTACGGAGAGGGCCTGGTCCGGGTCCTGGTCCCGCTCTACAAGCAGAGCGGCCGCGAGGCCCGCGAGCGCATCGGACCCGCGCTGCTCGAGCTGGAGAGCGAGTCCGCGCTGGTGGCCCTCGCGGTGGACTTCGCGCAACACCCGGACGCGACCCGGATGCGGATCCTCAAGCTCATCGGCCGCAACCAGGATCCGGCCCTGCGCCACGTGGTCGTGGCCGCGTTGGACGATCCCTCGGAGCGCGTGCGCGCCAAGGCCCGCGCCGCCGCGCGCCGGGAGGACGCCCCGGCGATCGCCGCGACCCTCCAGAGTCGCTTTCAGCCCGGCGGATTCGAGAGCCGGCCCCGCAAAGAGGTCGAGGAGATCTTCGAGATGCTCTCCCGGATCGGGGACGCGCGGGTGGCGATCATCCTCGCGGAGCAATGTGCGCCGAAGGGACTTCGCCTGCGCCGGATGCGCCTCGACACGCTCCAGCAGCTCTGCGTGCGCGCTCTGCGCCGCATGCGCGACCCGGGAGCCCGCAAAGTGGTCGTGGACCTGAAAGCCCACGGCCCCAAGGCGGTCCGCGACGCCCTCGACGACCCCTTCGTGGACTTTCGTTAGTGCGGGCGGCGGGATCCGACGCGCGGTCAACCGCCGCAAAGCGCTCACGTCATCGATTCGCGGAGCTGCCGCAGAGGCTTGACCGGTGGTCATATGTCTACTAAAATATAGACACATGACGTGAGGTCGCACATTCATGAGCACAAGGCAGATCATGGCCCTTCTCGGGGAGCGTGCAGTCCGCTCCGGGGCTCTCGGTGGACGACTCGCTCTTAGCGACCTCATTGCTCGGGGGTTGCATCTGGGAGCCCTGCAACGGGTGAAGGCAGCACTCGGACTCAGCGATGTCGAGCTCGCCACGGCCATCGGGTTGAGCCAGAAGACGGTCAGCCGCCTGCGTAAGAAGGCCCCAGCCACGCTCGGGCCCGTACCGAGTGACCGGCTCTACCGCCTCGCAGCGGTGTGCGTGCTGGCGAGAGAGGTGCTGGGCAACGAGCAGGCGGCCCGCGAATGGCTGAAAACGCCGCAGGTGGGACTGAGCCGCAGGGTTCCTCTCGACCTGATGAACACGGAAGTCGGCGCGAGAGAGGTGGAGAATCTCCTGGGCCGCATCGAGTACGGCGTCCTGTCGTGATCACGGCCTGGCGTCTCGTCAAGGCCGGCCGCTTCCGCGATGCCTTCTCCGGAGATGGAGCCCGGCGGTACGGCGGCCGGTGGAACCGCCAGGGAACGGCTGTCGTCTATCTGGCTGACAGTCTGGCTTTGGCGGCGCTGGAGCTGTTTCTGCACCTCGGAAAGGCGCACGCTGCACTGGAATTCGTGTCGTTTCGAGTTCGGATCCCCGGCGAACTCATCAAGCGACTGGCCCCGAAAGATCTCCCCGCCGACTGGAGGCGGGAACCCCCACCGCAGGAGACGATGGAGGTCGGTTCGACCTGGGTGGAGAGTGCCTCCTCTGCGGTCCTGAAGGTGCCGTCGGTATTCGTGCCCGTGGAGTACAACTACATCCTGAACCCCGATCACGCCGACTTCGGCCGGATCAACGTCGGCGATCCAGTGCCATTCCACTTCGATCCACGCCTGTGGAAGGAATAGGCGCACGTGTGGCCGGCGGGAATCGAGCTAATCGAAGTCCTTCTCCTTCTCGGGAGGGGGCGGGGTCGGCTTGGATCCGGAGGACCCTTCCCGCATCGTGCGAATCGCCTTGGCCACCTGGGCGATCTCCTGGACGGGCCAGTTTCCCCGCCAGGCGAGATCTCCGCTGGAGAAGGTGACCGCGGTCGAGATCGGCATGCTGTCCGGCAGCTTGGCCGCGAAGCGGGCGAGCTCGGGAACGAACGCCCCCATCATCACGGCGAAGTTCTTGAGCGCGGCGGGGTTCACGGTCAGACCCAGGTTGCGCGTCCCGCCCAGCCGAGCCATGGCCTCCAGATGGGCACTGCTTCGCGGCTTGCCGGCGCGGACCTTGTCGATCAGGTCGGAGATGTCGCGCTCGGCCGTGGGCGACGAGACGATCATCAGATACCCGCTGTCGGCAGCGAGACAGGTGCGCGTCATCGAAACCGCCATGGCGAACTGCGCGGCGGAGGAGGAGAGGGTGATCCGGTGCAGCTTGACGCCCTTGTACTCGTCGCACGCGGGCTCGAACTTCATCTGGATCGGTACCCCCAGCTCCGCGAGCAGCGGATTCGCCTTGCTGGGGTCGAAGCCCTGGAAAAGCGCGGTCGGATCGGTCCCGGGCGCGAGCTCCGCGATCTGGATCGTGCTGCCGTTCATGAGCCCTTCCAGGGCGATCGCCCCGGCGAAGTGCCCGGTCAGGTGCGAGGAAAAGGCCCCCGTGACATCGAGGAGGCCTGCGATCGCCTGCCAGGCGCCGGGCTTGCCGAGAGCTCCGTCCACCAGCGCGCCCAGCTCCTTGCCGGGCCAGTCCGGATTGCCGCTGAAGTCGAAGATGAAAAAGGCGTTCTCGGGCAGAAAGGCCGCGAGGTCGTGATCCGCCGCGGGTCCCGCACGCGAGAGAAGTGCGCGCATCGGCGAGGCGGGCCGCGTGGTCAGCCTCCCCTGGGAGATCAGCTCCCCGCGGCTCCAGGTGACCGCATAGTCGAAGGCGTCCACCGAGAAGAGCGCGCTCTTGAACATCGACAGGAGCGCCGGCGCGAGAGGGCGTACCGCCGGGGGAATGACGGGGAGCGTGGCGAGCTTCGCGGAGGCGGCGGTATAGGTCTTCATGAACTCCGCCCGGTGGGCCTCGATCAGCTCGCCGAGGTAGAGGTGAATCGACGCGTCCCCATCCAGCATCGGTGTGGGGGCCCCGCGCGTTTCGAGGGCGAGCGCGGGCGGCTCGGCGATGATCAGGGCGTCGCCGCTGCGAACCGCTACGACGCCGTGCTCGAGCGCCTTGCGCCCCTCCCAGACCGCGCCGGCCCCCGCGTGGCCGAGGAAGAGCGGCGCTCGATCGAAATCGGTGAAGGCAAAATAGAAGGGCTTGGCCTTGTCGAGCACACTCGGCTCGAGGCCCGCTTCGGCGAAGAAGATCGTGGAGAGGGGCGCTTCGCGCACGGGGTGCAGGGCGCTCTCCTTCGCGCCGAAGGCCTGCAGGATCGGGAGCCACTCCTTCGCGACCGCGTCGATGCGGTCGGCGGAGGCCAGGCGCAGCACCCCCACGCTCGACTTCGGGATCCGGTTCGTCACGGGGTCGGCCCGGACCGCGCAGGGGAGGACCAGGAGCAGGATCGGCAGCAGGCGTTTCATGCGCGCCAGGATACCGCGCGCAGGGCCCGCCATCCGTCCGTCGGCCGGACCGGCAGGAGATTTCCGGCTCCCATCAGGAGATTGATGCCGGCAAGGAAGTCGAGCCACCCCGCGCGCCCCAGGGCGAGGGTGAACCGGCCGCCCAGGGCGAGCAGGATCGCTGCCGCCCCGAGATTGGCCGCGGGGCCGGCGAGGGCCACGATCACCTGGCGCCGCCCCGCGCCCGAAGCCACGTCCGCTCTTCCGAACCAGGGCCAGATCGAGATCACCGCACGCGGCCCCCCCAGACCCACCGAAGCGACCCCGTGCGCCAGCTCGTGGAGAAAAAGCGCCGCCAGCAGGAGCAGGTAGCGCAGCCAGAGATCGCCCCCGAGGACCGCCAGAGCCGCGGCGAAAACGGGGATCAGCAGGGAGACGCGCACCACCACCCTGCCCATGGGCCACATCGGCCAGGCGAGCATGCCCCGCGAGGGCTTCACGGAGCCGCTCCGTCCACCGGTGGGGACAGGTGTTTCCGGAAGGAATCTCCGAACGGGGCTTGACGGCGGTGGACCGAGCTTTGCACAGTTGATCGGTATCGATTCCCGCCCATGCCTCGACTCTGGATCGGCCTGCTCCTCCTGACGACCGCGCTCGCCCCCCTGCGGGCCGGCGGCGAGGAGGAAGCCTACCGCAATCTGCGCCTGCTCAAAGAGCACACCCAGCAGACCCACTCCGAGACCGCCGCGGCCACGTTCATCGTCGACGCGCGGCGCTTCCTGGAGACGTTTCCCCGCAGCGGGAGGGTGAGCCGGGTCCGTTTCTGGCTGGGCGAGGCCATCGAGCGACGCGACCCCGCCGCGGCCTATGCCGCCTACCGCCGCTCCCGGGAGCCGGGCGCCCGGGACCGGGCCGACCGTCTCGAGCTGCGCTACGAGTCCCCCCCGCCGCTCTCCATCGACCGCTGGGTGGGCGCCCCGATCGACCCGCAGGACGAGAACGGCAAGGTGACCGCGGTGGTCTTTTTGGGCCTGACCCATCCCCAGACCACGCGCGTGGTGCCCTACCTCCTCCGTTACCGGGAGCGCTGGGCTTCGAAGGGCCTGCGCATCTGCGTGGTGGCGGCGGTGATCGACGACTTCGCCCATCAGCGGCCGAAGGACCTCGAAGCGCGGGCCCGCAAGTGGCACCTGCCCTTTCCGGTGGGGATCGACCGCCAGCGTCCGGAACGGCCCTCGGTCACCTTCTCGGCCTACCGGGCGACGTCGTTGCCCTGGATCGCGGTCTACGATCGATACGGGCGCATCGGCTGGCTGGACGCCGCCAGCCCGACCCCCACCTCGCTGGCGCGGTTCGAACGCGCGGTGAGGGCGCTGCTGCACGCGCCGACCTACGACCGGCTCGCGGCAAGCGTGCGCGCCGGCGACCCGGCCGCCCTCGACGCCCTGGCGTCGGTCCGCGCCAAGCGCACCGTGACGATGCTTCTGGAGCTTCTGAAAGACCGGAACCTGAAGCCCGCCATGAGGGCCGCCCTGCGCCGCACCCTGCGCGGCCTCGCCCCCGCCCACCTCGCCCGCGACCCCGCCGCTTTGTCCCGCTGGCAAAAGGAGCAGCGCGGCCTGCGCTATTCCCTCGCCCTCGACCGCGTCACCCCCTGCGAGTGACCGGGTCCAACCGGCCTACCGGCCCCGCTTCTCCCGTTTCCGCTTGGATCCGGCGGCGTAGTACTCTCCGCCGTTCTGCTTTGCAAGCGCCTTCAGGAAGGCGGCGTTGTGCTGGCGGCCGATGCCGATCGTGGAGATCGCGACGCGCTGCAAGGCGTTCCACTTTCCCACGGCGGAAAGGACCCGGGCGGGATCCTCCACCTGGCCTTCCGAGTCGGTCGGCGAGCCGTCCGAGATGAGAAAGATCGCGTCGGCCTTGGCCGCGCCGGGCGGGCTGTCGGGGTGGACGTTGGCCATCCGCAAGGCGTAGTCCAGCGCCTCGTAGATGTTGGTCGAGCTCTCGGGGCCGACTCTCTCCAATTCGGCGGCAAGCCGGTCCGCGGCTTCCCGGGTGGCCTTTACGAGGTGGTCGTCGAGAGCGACCACGTGGTCGGAGTAGAGCAGGACCGCGTACCGGGTCCCCTTACGCAGCTTGCGCACCGCTCGCAGGAGCTCCTTTTTCGCGGCGTCCAAACGCGACTCCTCGTCGTCGCGGGCGGGCACCCAGGCGTTCTTGATCCAGCGCGGGTTGCGCATCGAGATCTCCATCGATCCCGAGACGTCGAGGACATAGATGATCCGCCGAGCCTCCTGGGGAATGCCGTAAAAGCGTCCCTGGTCCAGCTTGCGCGGCGGCTCCGGCCGGTGGCCTCCCAGCTCCAGCTTGCCGCGCATCACGTCCTCCTCGTGGGCCCGCCACCAGGCGGTCCAGAGGTCCGGGAAGGGTCCCAGGTTCTTGCCGGTCAGCCGGGCCAGGGCGTGGTTCATTTCCGCGCGCGCCCGGCCTCCCTCCGCCTCGCGTCCCATGGTCCTGATCAGCGCCGGGATGGACTCGGGGCGTCCGCTGCTCGCCAGCGCCCGCGCCGCCGCCACCCGCACCGTCCAGTCCCGGTGGCCGAGCAGTTTCAACAGCGTCGCCAGACCGGGCCCCGGATCCATGCCCCGGGCCTCGATCGCGTGGAGCAGGGGCACGATCGCGGCGGCCTGCTTGCGCCGTTCGAGGGCCGTGAGCAGGGAGGCGAAACCGGCGTCCCCCGAAGCGGCAACGGCTGCAGCCACCGCCTGCAGCAGGGCCGGCGCCCGGGCGCGGTCGAGTCCCGCCTGCCCCAGCCACGCCACGGCCGCCGGGGCCTTGATCGCGCGCAGGGCATCGAGGATCGCGGCCTGGTCCAGCTCGGGGCGGCCAGGGCCGCGTCGGCCGCCCGGGCCTGCTTGTCGACCTCGTCCGCCTGCGCGCGCAGCGACTTGGACTGTCCCGGATCCCGGGCGATCCGATCCAGCAACAGGCGGTGCTTGACCCGCAGCTTGAAGAGCGCGCGCCGGCGCCGAACCGAGGCGCGGTCGAGATCGACCCACAGGTCGAGCAGGTAGGCCGCTGCGCGCGGGTCCTCGCTGCGGCCGAGCGCCAGGATCGCCTGCTTGCGCTGCGCAGCCGGCGTCACCGAGGCATACGCGGCGCGGAAGCGGGCGAGATCCTCCTGGAAGTCCGCCGTGACGGCGGCTGCAAGCAGCGCCAGCGCCAGCAGCCGGCGCAAGCTACTTGCGCTCCACGAAGACACCGCCGTTTTGCGCCGCGAGGGTGCGCAGGAAGTAGGTGCCGTTCTCGGTGGTGTCCACGGCGATCGTATGGATCACGATCCCGGCATCGCGGTTCCACTCCCTGACCTGGTCGAGGATCGGGTCGGGTTCCATGATCTTGGGCTC
>Ga0114931_10008394_pt1 | contig 12509 bp, 11 predicted proteins | sample 2SBtaG_FD_89579 | JGI IMG/M metagenome (GOLD analysis project Ga0114931, IMG submission 89579) | Deep subsurface microbial communities from Kolumbo volcano to uncover new lineages of life (NeLLi) - 2SBTROV14_V59a metaG | ecosystem: Environmental > Aquatic > Marine > Volcanic | place: Kolumbo...
ACCGATGGAAATGATTTTTGAATATTTCCAACCAACAATCTAGGAAAAAATCCCTCAAAATTATGGTTTAATGAAATTGAACCGGATTTATTTCCTAAAAATTGTGAAAGTTCAGAAATATGTTCACCAAATTTAATAAATTTTGTTTCATATGGTTCAAGTCTACCTAAATTAATGGTACCAGAGGATTTCTCCGATTTTGAATTAGTTATTACATATTGAATTAACCCATCTGAATTAAATATTGGTCCATTTACAAAAGCAATAAAAGATTCTAAATCAGAAGTATGATATATATCAAAGCCTGATTCTGGAACTTTGGTTCGTTCATTTTCTTGAAGATCATCAAAGTCATTGTAAATTCTTTCAACTGTATGAACACATGAACTGAAATCAGAGTTAAAATATTCTAAGACTAATGCAGGATAAGTAAATACCATATCTCTAGTAGTGTTAAATTCAGTTTCAAGTGAACCTAAAAATTCTTTAGAATCAAAATGAATTTCATTTAATAATGAATCAAGTTCAATTGAGAATGCTTTAACAGAATTAATATTTTGAATTTTTCGTAATAAAATTTTACCATTCTGTTCACGAAGAGTGATGATCAGTCCAACTTCAGGAATATTTCTTTTGATTAGCCAATAACCTAAAAAAATTATTCTTGAATTATAATCATTATTCTTAACTACTGGAAAAATTCCAGAACTTCTAAGAATTGGTTTTCTAGTAATTTCTTTATTTTCTCCAAATTCTAGTCGTGATGAAAGATGTTTATAAAAACTTTTCATAAGACTATTATCTTCATATGATTAAAATAGATTTTGTATTTACATTATTTTCACACGATAATAAATAAATTAAGAAAAAAAGGTTTTGGTGAAAAAGTATTTAAGCATTATTTTTTGTATCAAATGAAAATTCTATTTGATCATCTTTTTTTGAAAATGAAGAAGAAAATGTCAGAATTTCTAAGATATCCATCATTCTTGAAAATTTTGATGAAGGAAATGTCATAAAAATATTATCTTTAAGTTTAATATAGTAATTTTTTCGTCCAAAGAAAATTGAACAAAGTAAACCAAATTTATTTTCAACAACTTGAATGTAAGGTAAAATAAAATAAATAAGTCCAAGATTTTCTCTTAAATTCATATATTTTCTTGAAAATATCTACCCATTTAATTTTAATGACTGTCTTTTGAATTAACAGAGTTATTTACTAAGAATAAAACAAGGATATGGTTGAGTTTCATCAGTATAAGTTTCTTCTAGATTTAGAAGAGGCTTAAATAATTCATAAAAAATATCAACCCATTCTTTCTTAATTTGACGCCTCTTTTCGAGAGGAAGAGAATCAGACATTTGGATTAAAAGATGTCCAATTGGTCTGAGTCCAATATTCCATATATCTAAAATTATTTTATTTGGGTATGTATTTCTAATTTCTTTTATTTTAAAACCAGAATTCGAAATTAAGTTTTTCCAGTCATTGGCATTCCATTCAATTGTCATTGTATCACGTCTTTTTCTATCTAAAATTTCAATTGCCTTTGGACTCAAAAATGCAGACATTTCATTTAATGTTTCAAGATGAGACGGTGTCATTACTTGTAAAATTGCTATTCCATCAGGATGTAAAACTCTATGAATATCACCTAAAAGAGATTTCACTTTATCTTTTTGTGTCCAATAAATTGCATTGCTATAGATTGTTTTAAAAAAATTATCGTCAAATGGTAACGGTAATTGATTATTATCATGCAAAATTAGATTTTCATAAAAATTAAGTTTTTCAGATTTATTTAGTAAGGATTGTTTCCAATCAGTCCCATAATCAATTTTATGTTTAGGATTTTTTAAAATTTTAACTTCATAATTTTCATCAAATGAATCAAAAATATCTACAAAGGAATCATGAGAAAATTTTTCAGCTATCGTTTTTTGAAAAAAATCAATTTCATCATCTATCTTACCTCCAAAATGAATAAAATCAAACAAACCATCGCCACAACTGATATCAATAGACGGAGAAACAAATGGAATATCATCAAATACTTTACTTTGAAAAGCACTTAGTAATCCATTTTCAGGTCGAAGCCAATAGAGATTTAGAAAAGATTTTAATTTTTCTTCTAACTCAGTGGTCATTTTCTTCAGTAAAAATATCTCTAATAAAGCGTTTTCATCAACTATGGAATACTATTAGGGTATCTCCACAACATTTTTCTTGGAATCCTCTTAATTACTTGACCTTTTCCAATTGGAGTATTACCAAAAATCTCTAGTTTGTGTTTAATAACATCATTTTGTTCTTTTGTTAATTTAAAAATTAATTTATTAGGTTTTGTTAATTTGAATTCTTCAAGGGAATTTTTATTAGTGTCTTTAAGCCATTTTGTAATATTGTAATCAAATTCAAATTCAGGATTTGTATTCATACTATCTTCATTAAGGATATTAAAACTCAATCCTTTACAATAATTTGAAATATTTTCAAACTGATTTTGGATTTTGGAAGTATATTTTTTATTTTCAATAAGTAAATTTTTAGCTATAGAAAGAATGTAATCAGTCCATTCATCAATATATGAACCAGTTACTAATGCATGATGATACTGAATAACATTAATTCCGGTTTTTCCATTCAATAGTTTTTGATATTCATCTTCATTTTGTATATGATTTTCAATTTTTTCAGGAGAATCCCATAACTCGTTTATAGTAGAATTTTTGTAACTTTCAAAAATATTTTGAATGTTGGGTGAAGCAGATTTCAAATTTTTAATTGTACGGTAAAATAATTCAAAAACATCAATTTTTTCTTCTCTAAGTAATTTGATTAATGCATCATAAATTATTCCAATATTTGAAACAAAAATTGAGAAAGCTAATGTTCTTAATTCAACATACTCATCAAATGATAAAGTGTTTGAGCCTATAACAACTTCTTCAATTTCAACAATTTTTTTTCCATTAGATAGTTTAACAAAATCTCTAGGTAGAATTCTAAACTTTGTTTTTAAACCCCATTTCTCTCGTTCCTCAGGAGTATTCATTTCTGCACCATTTAGCATCATACATGTATAGATTTGAATATCCTCCATTTTGGCTTCAACTAAATCTTTGAGAGTTTTAAGATGACTCGTATATGATTCTCCAGGTAATCCTAAGATTACTTCAGAAACGGTAGGAAGGTTAGCCTCTTTAATTGTTGGAGCTAATTCAAGCATTTGATCAACACTAATGTTATCTCTTCGAATATTTTGTAAAACTTGTTGATCCATAGATTGTACTGACATCCATAATCTTAAAGCTCCGTTTAATCTTAAAATTGCTTCAATAATTCTTTCTTTAGAATTTTTACCCGTTGTTGCTTGAATTTGTTTAGGGAAATCATATTCTTTTTGTGCATTTGAAATTAAATCACATATTTCTAAATCTCTTGGAATCATACCAAAATTAAGATCGCTTATAAACATACTATCTGTGGTGTTAGGAACATTTGTTGCAATATATTCAATCTCAGACTTAACACGGTCTAAGCTAAACTGATTTACTTTGGTAACTAAATCAGTCCCATCAACACAATAAGAGCATCTAAAAGGACATCCTCTATTAGTTTGAAGCATGGGACTTAATTTTCCATCAAAAAATTTATCCATCAATCCCATCAAATAAGGAGATGGAATTTCATCCAAGTGTTTTATTCTAGGTTCGCTAAATCCAAATTTTAAATTATTTTGATTATCTCTAGTAACACAATTTCCAATAGTTTTTTCAGAAATTATTTTTTTGAAATTTGTTTTTGGCATATTTGATTCTATTAATTTTTGAAGTATATTTGAAAAACCAATTTCACCTTCTATTGGAACATATACATCAACGTTGGGATAATTTTTCATGAATTTTTTTTGGGAAGTTAAATCAATAGGGAAATTAGGTCCACCCCAAACAGAAATAGCATTAGGATTTTTTTCTAAAAGCAATCCAAACATTTCATATCCAATTCTATGATTCCATGCATAGTTACTTAATCCTAAAATATCCGGAGGGTCTTCTAAAATTGCTTTTTCTAAATCTTTAATGTATTTGAATAATGAAATTTTGATTTTTGAACCAAATTGGTCTAATGCGTATGAAGCAATATATCCAATATTTAATGGAAAAGCTTCTGTTGATAATGATACCGTATCATAAGTTAAATCAGCTAGATAGATCTTTATTGTTTCCATACCAAGTCGTTATTTTTCAAAATATTTTAACCTAATTCCATAAATTACAATTAATAGTCATGAAATGAGAGTAAAGAAATGAATGAAAAAATGGTAATAAATGGACGAGAAATTGGTCCTAATTTTAAACCGTTTGTAATACCAGAAATTGGAATTAATCATGAAGGGGATTTTGTAAAGGCCAAAAAAATGATTAAAGATGCAAAATTTTGTGGGGCTGAGTGTGTAAAATTCCAATGTCATGTAATTGACGATGAGATGATTAAAAATAATGTAATTCCTGCAAACGCAAATGAAACAATATGGGAGATTATGAAAAGATGTTCATTTACAGAAGAAGAAGAAATAGAATTAAAAGAATATACTGAAAAATTGGGTATGATTTATCTCAGTACTCCATTTTCTAGAGAAGCAGTAAATAGATTAGAACGTATGGATGTCTGTGCATATAAAATTGGATCAGGTGAATGTAACAATTATCCCTTAGTAAAACATATAGCGAATTTTGGCAAACCAGTTATTCTTAGTACAGGAATGAATGATATAAGTAGTATTGAAAAAAGTGTAAATATTTTGAAAAATGCAAAAATTGATTTTGCAATTTTACATGTAACATCAATATATCCAACCCCTTATGAAAAAGTTAGATTAGGAGCAATCAATAAAATTAAAGAAAAATTTCCCAATATTGTTTTAGGTTTAAGTGATCATTCAATTGGAAATTTTACATGTTATGCAGCAATTCCTTTAGGAGCATCCATTTTAGAAAAACATTTTACATCAGACAAAAATTGGCCTGGGCCAGATATTCCAGTGTCAATTGATCCAAATGAATTAAAACAATTGATAGATGGAAGTGTTGCAATCCACAAATCATTAGATGGAGATAAAGAAATTTTAATTGATGAAGAAAAAACAGCTAATTTTGCATATTCTTGTGTGGTTTCAATTAAAGATATTAAAAAAGGTGAAAATTTTTCAATGAAAAATATTTGGGTAAAAAGACCAGGAAATGGAAATATAAAATCAGAATTTTTTGATGAAATTATTAATAAAAAAGCAATTAAGGATATTAAGAAAAACACACAACTAAAGTGGGATATGATTGAACGATAAGAAAAAAATAGTTTTTTTAACTGGAACTAGGGCTGATTTTGGAAAATTAAATCCATTGATGCAAATAATAGAAAAATCAAATGATTTTGAATGCTATATTTTTGTAACTGGAATGCATACATTATCAAAATACGGTTCTACATTCCAAGAAGTAGAAAAGCATGGATACAAAAATATTTTTGTGTACATGAATCAAACAAACACTACTGATCAAGATATTATTCTTGCAAATACAATTACAGGTTTTAGTAATTTTGTAAAAGAAATTTCACCAGATATGATCGTAATACATGGAGATAGGATTGAAGCATTAGCAGGTGCAATGATAGGAGCTATTAACAATATTTTAGTATCACATATTGAAGGGGGAGAAATTTCTGGGACCATTGATGAATTTATAAGACATGCAACAACAAAAATGTCCCACTTACATTTTGTTGCAAATGAAGAAGCTAGTATGAGATTAATCCAAATGGGAGAATCAGATGATAGAATATTTGTTATTGGTTCTCCAGACATTGATGTAATGAAAGGAAGTGAATTGCCCTCAATTAATGAAGTAAAGGAATATTATCAAATTGACTTTAATGAATATGCTATTTTGATTTTTCATCCTGTTACAACCGAATTAAGTTCACTTAAAGATCAAATACAGAATTTAGTAACCGCAGCAATTGAGTCAGATGAGAATTTTATTGTAATCTACCCAAATAATGATACGGGAACAAATATTATTTTAGATGAATATAAAAAAATAAGCAGAAATAAAAAATTCCAAATTTTTCCTTCATTGAGATTTAAATATTTTTTAACATTATTAAAAAATGCAAATTATATTATTGGAAATTCAAGTGCAGGAATAAGAGAAGCAGAAGTTTTTGGTATTCCTACAATCAATATAGGTACAAGACAAAAAAATCGAAGTGAAAATGTAGAAATTATTAATATCGAATCAATAAAGAGAGTTATTTTAGAATCAATAAAAGAAATAAAAAGGAAAAAAATTTTGCCTATCAGTAATTTTTCAAAAAATTTTAGTAGTGCAGAAAAATTTTATGAATTACTTTGTGATAAAAAAACATGGGAAATTCCTTTTCAGAAACAATTTATTGATTTTTCATATAAAAAATAAATTTATTATTTATTTTAGTAAACATAGTTTTGGATAATTAATAGATTTTAAAAATTTCTCAATTAGTCCATGATTTAATTTCTCTTTATAATCTAAAAGAATTTTTTCATTAAAATCACTATTTTTATAATATTTTTCAGCGTTAGTTTTCCACTGTTTTGTTCTAGGTAATTCTTTATTTTGTTTAACTAATGAAATAATTTTAGATATTTGTTTGACACTCTCTTGAATTACTTTACACCCAATAGTATGAACATTATCACCCAATTCAATTTTTGGTATCACATGACAAATAATATCGCCAGTGTCTATTCCAGAATCTATATGTAAAATTGTAGAACCTACAAATTCTAATTCTTCATTTACAAACGGCCAAAAATTTGTACCGCTACCACGATAATAGGGTGAAAGTCCAAGATGTAAATTGATAAAACGACCTGGTTCCAATAATGATAAAAAAGGTTCTCGTATAATTGAAGAGCCAAATACGATCATTAGGTCTGGATTAAACTTTTTTACCGCATCAAATGTAGATTTAAGATTTACTTCTTTATACATTAAAGGTAAAGTGTTTCCAATAAAAAATTCATTATCAGAAAAATATTTTTTTTCAATTTCAAATCGTAATTTAAAATGCTCATCAATTAATGAAGAATCTTCTGCTTCATCAACATCATCACTTTTTTTACATTCAGAAATTATTAATGAATCATCTACTAATGAAGATAAAGAATTTGCCAGATATTTGTGTCTTAATGAATTACTGGTAAAAATTGTTATTTTCATTTTATTTATGATTAGAGACTATATTTCTAAGTTTTTTGTCCAAAATAGATGTTGAATCAGAGCTTAAAGGCAAATATCTTCCTATTTCAAGAGGAGATGTCTGAGAAGTATTTAGTATGTCATTTACAGTAAAACATAGATCATAATCATTTGTTAAGATAGTGAGATCGTTACTTGAAAAACAATCTTGTGGCTGACCAAATGGATATGACATTGATAAAGTATCTATTTCAAAAGTTGAATCTAAAAAATTTTTAGGATATATTATTTCCTTATCAAAGATGTTTTTTGGATAATTTTGGCCATGAAGTGAAATATGAGTATGGGAATGAGTGCCTATGGAATGTCCCATTTGAATCATATCAGAAATCTGATCCTTTGTCAAATGCATTATTTCCATTGCATTTGGAAATTTTGATAAAAATACATTTTCATAAATTTGTAATAAAATTTGTCTGGACAAACTATAATCTAATGTATATTTGAAAATTGTTTTAATTTTTGAGATGATTTTCCAGATATCATCTCCGGAACTGTAATTTAGATTAAAATCTTCATTTTGTAAATTAAAGTTTTTTTTAGCAGAATTAAATTCGTCAATAAAAGTAGATATTCCAAAATTTGCTATCACATAGTGGATAATTATTGGATTTGCGGGCAATTTTTCATCAACAATACATGTAGGAATAAAGAAAATACCACGAATATTATTTTGGTGTAAAATTTTAGCAACTTCATAATGATCAGATAAACCATCATCAAAAGTTAACAGCATTCCAATTTTTTTAAATTGATTTTGATTTTTGTGCTTAAAAAAATTTAAAATATCATTCAAGTCTAATATTTCATAATTTTTTTGTAACATATCTAAATGATTTTGAAATTCTTGAATGTCAATTCCTAAAAGCCTGGGGAATGAATCCAATTCTTTCTTGGGTCTTATGTAATGATAACATAAAGATAAAAATCCAAAATTTGGATGAATGTTTGTATTTTGAGAGATCAATTTAGCTTTATATCTCCGTGATTTTCTTTTCGGATATTATGTTGTAAGATTTTCTTATTAAATTCTGTTGATAATAAATCAAAAGTTAATGAATTTTTTTCTAAATATGATTTTATTTGAAAATTATAATCATTTAAATTTTTTATATTAGAATTTAAAAAATATTCTTCTTGTACATCATAAAATTGATGAGAATCAAATTCAAAACAATTTTTTTCTAATTGAGAAACATATTTTGATAATTCTGTATCATCAATTTTTAATGAAATAAAATATTTTATCTTTTCATATAATTCTTCAAATGAATTTATAATACCTACAGAAGATAAAATTGAATACCCCAAAGTAGAAAATATCAGAGAGGGTTTTGAAAAAAATGATGCTTCAAAACCAGATGAACCACTAATTGTTATAACTAGTGAGCAATTTTTGAACAATTCTTCAGTAGAAAAATTAGGATGAATTAGATAAACATTTGGAAGGTTTATTATTTTTTTGTAAAATTCAATAGATCTCCAATTATGATTTGATTGATTGGGATGTTCCTTAACAAGTAGTTTACAGTCAATTGGCAATGATCTAGCAATGTTTCTTATTATTTCAAATTGATTTGTAAGAAGTGGTGCTGAAAATAATATTTCTTTTTCATCATCAACTGAAAGAGGAAAGTAAACATATTTTTGTTTTAGATCAAAATTTTGATAAAATTTTTTATTGATAAAAGATTTTCTAATTTTTCGAATCAAAGAGGACTTGAGATAAAATAACAGTAATGAAATTTTTGATCTTCCCATGAAGAAATATTCTAACGAATCTTTTTTCTTTGAAAATTTTGATATTTTTTTGAATAATGAAAGATTATTTCGTTTAACATAATCTTTGTTCTGTTTAGATAAATCATGTGATTTTAAATAATTTCTTAAATCGTCAATGGTGTCATAATCATTTATTTCATTTAAAGAATGAAGATAATCTATAGTATGATTATGTTCAGAAATTATGGATTTATTACCTATATGTGGTTGATTTAATAATAAAATTTTAATTTTTTTAGACAAACAAAGATCGTAAAATAATTGAAAATGATGAATGGGTTCAAATTCAGTTTCAAAAAACCACGAATCTTTTGCAATAAAAAATGAAGGGTTGGATTTTTCAATGATTTTTTCAAATAATTCACATTCATGTTGAAGAATTGATAAGATTTCAGTAGATGAAAATTTTTTAAATTTTGAGAAAATTGGTTCATTGTTAATATATTTAGATAGTTTTAAATCATATTTTTTTTCAAAGGTTGATAAATATTTTAAATCTAATTTAGAGTGAATGGGTTTAACATAGTCATAAAAATTCCAAGTTATAGAAAAATTCACGATGTCTTGAAAATCATAAAATGCACACAAATTATTTGAGCCGTCAATTATACCAAATAAATTGAAATCAGAATTTGTTTTTAATTTTTGAGCAATGCCAAGATTAGTAAAATCATTTCTTAACCAAAAAAGAATGTTTTCAGGCATGAATATTAGTAAAACTTTGACAATAAATCTTTGTCTTCTTTTAGATATATTGATTAATATCATTATAATAAAAAAATTATGAAAAATCTTTTCTCTATTAAGGATAAAGTTATCATAGTAACTGGTGGTGGAAATGGTTTAGGAGAAACAATTAGTATCGGATTAGCAGATCAAGATGCAATAGTCTATTGTTTTGATAAAAAATTTAATCAGAAAATAAAAAAAAACAAAAAAAACCTTTTTCAGATCAAGTGTGATATTACAGATAGTAAAAAATTTGAAAAAGAATGTAAAAAGATTTTTTTAAAAAATGGGAAAATTGATTCTTTATTAAACATAGCAGGTGTGGGGATAAAAAATAGTTTTCAATTTTATTCTATGAAGAATTGGATAAAAACTATTTCAGTAAATCTAACTGCAATTTTTGATTGTAGTCAGATTGTTATAAAATATATGATTAAAAATAACAAAGGGTCAATAATTAATTTCACTAGTATTAATGCTGAAATGGCATTTCCTAATAATCCTGCATATGTAGCATCTAAAGGAGGATTGAAAATGCTTGGAAAATCTTTAGCGAAAGATTGGGCATCAAAGGGAATAAGAGTTAACAATATTGGACCAGGTTATTTTAGAACTGAAATGACAGAAAAAAGTTACAATAATAAAAAATTACGTAAAGAGCGAGAAACAAGAACAATGTTAGGAAGATGGGGAAATAAAGAAGAGTTAATAGGTCCATGCATATTTTTAATCTCAGATTCATCAAGTTACATTACTGCTCAAGATATCTATGTTGATGGAGGATGGATTTCAAATGGACTATCGGAATTGAAATATGACTAAAAAAATGGAATATTTCCCTATAGTTATTTTAGCTAGAGGAGGTTCTAAAGGTATTCCAAACAAAAATATTAAAAAATTTTGTGGAATTCCATTGTTATCTTGGTCAATACAAGTAGCACAAAATGTTAGCCAGTCAACAGATGTTTGGGTAAGTTCTGATGATGAAAAAATTTTGAAATTAGCAATAAAATACGGAGCTAAAACAATTAAAAGACCAAAAAAATTAGCGACTGATAAAGCTACTTCAGTTTCTGGATATCAACATGCATTAGAAGAAATTCAAAAACATAATAAAAAAGTGGATGCTATAATAGCTCTTCAACCTACATCACCTATTAGGACATCGAATGATATTACTTGTGCAATAAAAAAATTTAAAGATAAGAATTATGACTCTTTATTTTCTGCAAGTGATTTCTCAGATTCATTTCTATGGAAAAAAAACTCTAATGGAAAATTAATTGGGGTTAATCACAATTATAAAATCAGAAAAAGAAGACAAGAAATTAGTTCTCAGTTTTTAGAAAATGGTTCATTTTATATTTTTAAACCAAAAATATTAAAAAAAAATTCAATATTTGGAGGAAAAATAGGATATTTTTTGATGCCTTTTTGGAAATCATTTGAGATAGATGAAATTGAAGATTGGGAATTTTGCAGTAGTATAATGAAGACTTATTTGTTGAACAATAAAAACAAGAAATCAAATGAATATTAGTCAGTAATTTATGATTTATGTATGAGATTAGTATATTTTAATGGCAAATACATTCCAGAAAAAGAAGCAAAAATATCAATTTATGATTCTGCCCTAATGTTTGGAGATATGGTATTTGAAATGACAAGATCTTTTAATAAAAAACAGTTCAAGTTAGATGAACATTTAGAAAGATTATTTGATTCAATAAAGTTTGTACGAATACCATTAAAAATGTCAATAGATGAAATGAAAGAAGCTTGTCTTAAGACAATAGAAAAAAATGAACCATTTTTCAATGATGATGATGAGCACAGATTAATGATCAATGTAAGTAGAGGACCATTATCATTATACAAAGAAGTTTTTGATGGTGTACTAGAACCCACTATAGTAATAGCAGATTTTCCCCTTAAATGGACAGTTTCTGGAATGGGGGAATTGTTTGATTCTGGGATAAATGCTGTAATCCCATCTCAAAGAGCTATTCCTTCCCATTTACTTGAACCTAAAATCAAGAATAGAAGCAGATTACATTATTTGATGGCTAATATCGAAGTTTCTAATTGGAAGGGAGATAATAATTGGGCATTACTAATTGACCCAGATGGTTTCATAACTGAAGGAACCGGAGACAACTTCTTTATCGTCAAAAATGGAAAAATCATTACTCCTGAACCTAGAAATGTTTTAAGAGGAATAAGTAGAGAATATATTTTTCAACTAGCAAAAGAGATGAAAATAGAATGTATAGAGAAAAATATTGATGCATTTGATGTGATTACTGCAGATGAAGCTTTTATGACGGGCACACCATTTTGTATGTTACCAGTAACTAAGTTAAATGGAATAAATATTGGTGATGGAAATAGAGGCAATATTTTTAATCAATTACTTTTGAAATGGAATAATAATGTTGGAGTAAATATTGAAGAACAGATTAAAACATGGTCATCACAAATAAAACAAAATAAATCAGAATCTACAACTCCATATCAATTTCAGAATGATGTACAGTGATTAAAATAATTTTAGTAAGATTTAATCTTTAAATAATTTTAAATGTTCGATAGCAAGATTATCAAACATAGATATATTTTTTTTGAGATATGAATCCATTTGGGAATTTTCTATTTTTGCATCACCTACTAAAAAACCTCCATAATAGAAA
>Ga0114931_10008395_pt1 | contig 12507 bp, 10 predicted proteins | sample 2SBtaG_FD_89579 | JGI IMG/M metagenome (GOLD analysis project Ga0114931, IMG submission 89579) | Deep subsurface microbial communities from Kolumbo volcano to uncover new lineages of life (NeLLi) - 2SBTROV14_V59a metaG | ecosystem: Environmental > Aquatic > Marine > Volcanic | place: Kolumbo...
TAGCCTGCTACCTGACCGAGTCGGAACGAAGTCCGTAAATAAAAGGGCCGCAGCCCGGAGGGGCGGTCCAGAAATGGCTTCAGGCGAAGCCGCTGATTCAAGGCCCAAAGTGTCATCGCTTTTTCGCTTCAGCGTTTTTCCACAGTCTCCGGAGGGCGATTCGACGGTGATTACTTCCGATTGGGAGATCATTGATCAAGCCATAAATAACGTTGTTAATTATTATAATTATAGTATTTTTATTAAATGGCCTGTAATTTTGACGATCCTTTGATGTCTGCGTTGGTTTTTTTTGGGAAACTCCACGCCCGTCCCGTCAACACCGAGGGGGCGATCCAGGGGCTGCCCGTCGTCAACGGTGCGCTGACGCCTCAGCTTTTCAGTCTGGCCGCCTCCCGATGCGGATTCGAATCCAAAATTGTCGAGCGATCCATCAGGCAATTACACAGCGCAACTCTGCCGGTGATCCTTCTCATGGAGGGAAACGAGGCGGTGATCCTGACCGCACGGCTCAATAAAAAAGAGGGCGAAGTCGTTGTTTTGAGTAGCGGCAACGGGACGCAGCGCGTTGCGTTGAAGGATCTGGAGGCATCCTACAGTGGCATCGCCATCATGGTAAAACCATCCTATCAGTTCGAGCGGCGCGCTGATTTCAATGGAAAGGCTCTGGGCAAAAACTGGTTTTGGGGAACACTGTGGAAGTTTCGCGGTTTTTACGTCCGGGTTGCCGCGGCGGCGGTGATTACCAACCTTCTCGGGCTGGCGTCCTCCATGTTTGTGATGCTGGTTTACAACCGGGTGGTGCCAAATCAGGCAGTGGACACTCTCTACGTTCTGGCGACGGGAGTTCTGATCGTTTATATTTTCGAGTTCCTCTTAAAAAACTTGCGGACCTTTTTTGTGGATCGAGCCGGTCACCGCATTGATCTGATACTGGGGAGCGAGATTTACAGCCGCATTCTGGGGATGAGGTTTGGGGACAAGCCCGCTTCCGCCGGGTCATTGGCAAGTCAGGCCCGTGCCTACGAGTCTCTCCGGGAATTTTTCACCAGCGGAACCGTTGCCGCTCTTGTCGATTTGCCGTTTATTTACCTCTTTGTTTTTGTCATCTTTCTGCTGGGCGGGGGAATGGTTGCCCTACCCATTATCTGCGGGATATTCCTCGCCCTGCTGGTGGGTGGATTGATGCAGATCCCCATCAGCCGCGCTGTGGCCAGGAGCTATTATTCGGGCAATCAGCGGCAGGCGCTTTTTGTTGAGGGAATCCAGGCTCTGGAGACGATCAAATCGACTCGCTCTGAATCGCAAATGCAGGCCCGGATGGAGGAAACCGTTCAGATGTCCGCCAGGGCGGAGGGGAAAGCACGCAGCTATACCGCGTTGGCCATGAGCCTGACGGCGTTGGTTCAGCATCTCGTTTCCACGGCGATGATCATCTTTGCGTTTTATGAAGTCATGCAGGAAAAAATGACCATGGGCGCCATGATTGCCTGTGTCATTTTGACGGGTCGAGCGATGGCCCCAATGGGTGTGGTGGCTTCTCTTATGGCAAGGCTGCAACAGTCTCGCCGCTCCTTGAAAGGCTTGAATCAGATCATGTCGATGCCAATGGAACGCGAGGAACGCGGCGCTCAGTACATTCATCTGGAAGATTTCAGACCTGAGATTTCCACATCTGATCTCCTGTTTACCTACGAAGAGCAAGGCAGCGCGGTGATCAACGGCGTAAGTGTTTCCGTCAAGCCGGGGGAAAGGGTTGCCCTTCTCGGAAAGATCGGGTCGGGAAAAAGTTCTCTGCTGAGATTGTTGATGGGGTTTCATGCTCCTAAGGAAGGGCGGATTGATATTTCAGGCATTGATCTCAGGCAATTGGATCCGGCGGAGTTGAGGCGTCACATCGGGTATGTTCCACAAGAGCCGAATTTGTTATATGGAACCTTGCGGACGAATTTGAAAGCCGGTTGCCCCTGGGTTTCTGACCAGGCCATGCTCAACGCGCTGGATCGCGTGGGCCTCGCTGATTTCATCCGGACTCTGCCCCGGGGGATTGATCAAGCGGTCAACGAAGGGGGCAAATCGCTGTCCGGAGGTCAACGCCAGTCCATCGCCGTTGCACGTGCTCTAATCGAAGAACCGGAGCTACTCCTTCTGGACGAACCAACCAGTGCCATCGACACCAGGACGGAGAGGCACTTGCTATCCGGATTGGATGCTTATCTGAAGGAAGATCCGAAACGCACTCTGCTGATCGCCACGCACAAACGCTCCGTCCTCAGTATGGTGGATCGGGTGATTGTATTGGGCGAAGGCCGGGTTCTGGCTGACGGATCCAAATCTGATGTTTTGAAAAAAACGCGGACCGCTTCCCCTGTTTCCGGGGCAGACCAGGCGGCTGCCCCTCCCCTGGATCGCAGTTTCAATCCGAGGGAACACCCTGGCCGGGTGGAACTACTTTCCTGAATCCAACTCTGTTTTTTGCATCATGAACCCATCCGCAGTCTCCACTACAGAAGAGGATCAACATCCCGTCCCCCAAAGGGACATGGATTACGCCGCCAACGCCAGGACCGTCATGCGCGGGGATCGTGTATTAGGCGCGAACTTGCTTCTCTGGGCCATCATCGCCCTGTTTGTTTCAGCAGTATTCTGGGCCTCCAGAGCGGACATTGACGAGGTAACCAGGGGGCAGGGAAAAGTCATTCCTTCATCTTCCATGCAGACGATTCAAAATCTGGAGGGGGGAATCGTGGCCGAGATATTGGTTGAGGAAGGCGCCCGGGTGGGCGTCGGCCAGGTTTTGGTGCGGATCGACGATACCCAGACATCGTCCGCCTACCGGGAAAACCTCGCCAAAAGCCAGGCACTCGCCGCCAGGCTGGCACGTTTGGATGCCGAAGCAAAAAATCAGAGCGAAATCATTTTCCCGGACAACGTCATGGAGAATCGCCGAGATCTCTTCAAGCGGGAAACCGCTCTTTTTGAGAAACGAAGAAAAGAGAGAGAGGAACAGAAAGCCATTCTGGAGCGCAGTTTCAAGCTTGCCTCCGAAGAGCTGACCATGACGATTCCCCTCGTCCAGAAGGGGGTGTTGTCCAGAGTGGAACAGCTTCGCCTGGAGCGTGACGTGAATGAAATCGAAGGAAAAATGAAAGAATTAGTGGGCGGATTTCAAAGGGATGCCATGGAACGATTCAACGAGACAAAAGCGGATTTGGAGGGGATCAACGAGGTCCTGCAGGGGCGCGAAGATCGGGTAAAACGGGCCGTGGTCCGATCGCCTGTAGCTGGCGTAGTCAACAAGGTGTATGTCAGCACCATCGGCGGCGTTATCAAGCCCGGCGAACCGATAGTTGACATCGTTCCCGACGATGACGCTCTTGTTGTGGAGGCAAAGATACGCCCTTCTGATATTGCCTTTCTGCGACCTGGCCAGGATGTCGTCATGAAATTTACCGCCTACGAATTTTCCATCTACGGTGGATTGAAGGGTAAAGTCCAAACGATCAGCGCGGACACCATTCAGGACGAAATCGATAAGAAACACTATTACGCCATCAAAGTTCGCAACACCGGTGGAAAATTGGAAAAAAACGGAAAGGAACTTCCCATTATTCCGGGGATGGTGGTGGAAGTCGATGTCCTTACGGGGCGCCGCACCGTCCTGCAATACCTGACCAAACCGCTGCACCGAATGCGCTTCAACGCCCTTACGGAACGCTGAAAATCAAGCAGGACGTCCTCCCGCAAACAGCCGCTCCAGACGAGATCCAACCGGGTCCGGAGGAATCACCCGCACGGATCGTCGGCCAGCCAACTCAGCTGGCCCGCCCACTTCACTCCCCAATGTATTCCTTGTAGCGATCCGCCACCCGGGCACTCAGGGTGTCTCCGTGGTGGAAAAAAAGCCGATGGCGCAGGCTCAGTTTTTCCCCCTTGGCAATGGTGTAGTCCCCATCCCCTTTTTTTGCCCCATTTTTGGCCTCAAAAAAACCTTTCCCAAAACGATTGGCGGTGATCAGGCCGTAGGTCCTGGCGTGCCAGTGGGTCGGGTAGCGAAGATTGGATGGATGATCAAACATGGCAATCCCGACCGTCTGGCCGGTCGCATCGGGGCCGTAATAATCCGCCCATTCAGCGCGTTTCCCCCAGGCCTCGGCATTTTTGTCCCCCCGGCTGTTGAGAATGGTCCCATTCCCCGTTTTCGTTTTGCGATCCTCCACCTTCATCGTCGCGGCGACTCGAACCGCGAGGCCTCCATCTTTTTCATCCTTAAAGGTCACAGCGTCTTCTCCGGCTGCATACAAGGTCGTGTCGTAGTCCATCAGCATTTCATGATTCTTCAGGGGGGTGAACACCAGCCGAAGCCGTTCGCGCAGGATCAGTTTTCCGTCTCCAAGCCATTTGTTCCAAATCACCAGTTCACCGGAATTTTTTCCACTTTGCATTTTTTCCACTTTTTCGAGAACAATGGTGGCACGCTTGTCTTTATCGTAATCCGGCCCCCAAAAGCTGTATCCGTTAATGTCGCGATGGGAAAAGCGAATGGATCGGTGATGGGCGTGATCATGACTCTCTCCCGGCACGGAGGTCATCATGGGATAATGGCGGGTGACGTTTTCTCCGTTCGGACCGATCACGGGGTAGAGATAGGGCGCCACCCAGGCCTAGTATTGCCACTCTGTAAAAACCTTTCCGTCCACTTCGACACGGAAGCGATCATCCAATTGAGTGATCCTGACATCGGCCCGGAGAGGTGATGTCAGGAGACAGGCGATGACAAGGAGCGAAAAAATTGAAATAGATCTCATGACATACTTTTCGACAGGCTACAGCAGGACTGCCTCGACTGCCTATGAAAATCCGTTACCTCTTGACGTGAGCACCCGATTCCGATCTCCGCACGGAGTTATTTTTCCGCTGGCCGCCTTTTTTTTTCACTTCACTTTTCCAGAGAACGATGTCCTTGACATCGTTCTCCTCCTTTGGCCCTTCGGTGCTGCGACCGCGATCGATGTCCGATTTTAATTGCTGGAGAAGTCGGTTCACAATTTCCGGTCTGGAAGTGAACAGATTATGTTGCTCACCGGGGTCCGTCCGCATGTTGTAGAGCTGGCCCCTTGGCGCGTCCGCGGGAACTTCATTTTCTCTGGGAGAAGACCAACCTCCGGACCCCCTGGCGAGAAGGAGTTTCCAGGCGCCCTGCCGATAGGCAAAATGCCCGCTGACGGAGTGGTGGATCACTCCGTGACGGGTGGAAACAATCCGTTCTCCTTTGAATGCCGGAACAAAACTGACGCTGTCCACCGCGCTTTCCGTTGGAATCGGGGCACCGGTAATCTCACCGAGAGTCGCAAAGAGATCGGTCAGGCAAATGAGTTGATCACAGGTGGAACCCGCTTTGATTTTTCCCGGCCATCGCACGATAAAGGGAACGCGGTGTCCCCCATCCCAAATGTCGGCTTTTGATCCCCGGAATTTTCCGCTGACAAGATGTCCTTTGGCAGCCAACTCATCAATTTTTGCCGCCTTCGAGCAGCCGTTGTCGCTGGAAAAAATCAACAGGGTGTTTTCCGTCATGCCATGCCGTTCCAGAGCGTCTGACACCGCACCGACCACGGCATCTGTTTCCATTACAAAATCTCCGTAGGATCCCAGGAAGCTTTTTCCCTGCCATGCAGGTGACGGGACAATCGGCGTATGAGGCGAGCTCAGTGGGATGTAGAGGAAAAAAGGGGTGCGCTCTTTGTCCCTGGCTCTTTCGTCAATGTACTCGACCGATTTTTTCGTCAGCCGCGGGAGCATGTGAATGACGTCGTCGTGTTCGATGACTCTGCCATTTTCGATGACCGCCTCCATGCTTCTGGCGTGGTGAAAACCGTGATAATAGTCAAAGCCGCGGTGAGTCGGTCCATCCGGGATTTTTGCGCCAACAGGTGGGATTTTGTATTTATTTTTCGAGTAAGGCTTCCCGTTTTCTGGGTTGAGGTATTGGAAATCGAGATGCCATTTCCCGATCACAGCGGTGGCATATCCCTGCTTCTTCAAAAAGCTCGCCACCGTTGGCCGATCCGCGGCAATCAGACTGGGGGCAAACCCGGTCACTACGCCCTTCTGCAAACGAGTTCGCCAGCTGTAGCGTCCCGTGATCAATCCGTATCGAGTGGGCGTGCAGACGGATGCTCCGGAATGGGCATCGGTAAAGATCATCCCGCTCGCGGCAAGCCGATCCGCATTGGGCGTGTCAATCCTGCATGTTTCCGGGGCCAGACAATGGACATCGCCATATCCGAGATCATCACACAAAATCAAAACGATGTTCGGCTTCCCGGCCCCGTTCAGCGGGGAAAGAAATAGACTGACTAGATAGACGATAAAAATGTGTTTGTTCATTTGCCTGGTCCGCGGACGCTCCAATTTCCCTGCTTGCTTTTCAAGAGAGAATCGTGTGAACTGCCATTCTCCGCAAGTGCTCATGCCCGCTTTTCTCGCTGTTTACATTCATAACATCAACCCCTATGTTGTTCACTTCTACGGGCGTTTTGGCATTCGCTGGTACGGGCTGGCTTACGTCGCCGGATTTGTCGCCGGATGGTTTTTGCTGCGCTGGTTTGTCCGACTGAAAGCCTGCGAGCTGAAAGAAACGGAAGTGGCGGACTTTATGACCCTGTGCGCACTTTTCGGTGTCATGCTGGGCGGGCGACTCGGTTATCAACTGTTTTACAACCTGCATGACTTCTTATCCAATCCTCTGGAATTTTTCCGCTTTCTCCAAGGAGGCATGTCGAGCCATGGCGGGATTCTCGGGGTGACGATATTTTCTTTGGTTTACGCGAAGATCAAAAAAATCTCCTGGACTGGGCTGGGTGATAATATCGTCACCGTCGCCCCGGTGGGATTGTTTTTCGGGCGGATCGCCAATTTTATCAACGGAGAACTTTACGGGCGTCCCACCGGGAGTCGATTCGCCATGAAATTTCCGGATGAACTGAACGAAGTGATTCGGAGCACCGGCCAGTTGCACTGGCGTTACTCGCTGGAGAAGTTGCAGGATTTCGCGGAAAAATGTGGAAGTGTGGCGCCGGGACTCAAAGCCAGCGTGGCCGATGCGATCGCCTCCGGCAGAACGATGCATTTGGATCCCCACGGCGCGGTGGCCTCCGCCATTATCCAAACCGCTCATCGAAATGCGGAAGTGCGCCAGCTGCTGGGCTCCATCCTGACACCACGACATCCGTCTCAGTTGTATGAAGCATTGATCGAAGGACTCCTGCTGTTTCTCACCTTGCTGGCGGTCCGCCTGAAGTGGAAGAATCTTTACCACGGTGTTTTGACCGGATTGTTTTTCATCCTCTATGCCTGCGGGAGAATCGCGGTGGAACAGTTCCGCGAACCCGATGCCGGATTGATCCTGGGAATGACCCGCGGCCAGTTTTATTCCACCTTCATGATCGTGGTGGGCGCCGGATTTTTAATCCATGGATTTGTGCTCAGGAAAAGGAATCAGATCAGAACTCAAAATTGATCCAGTTGTTCAACACCTGTCGATAAGCCAAACCGGCCCGGATAATCATGGCGCCGACAAAAATCAGGGCGAGCCAGTAAAAAATTTTCGGCGCCCAGTCCGCGATCCGGTCCATGGCCTCTCCGGCTGAATCCGAATAAAAACGAGCCCACTGATTCAATTCTCCATCCAGATTTCCCGACTCCTCCGCGGCGGCAATCCCTCTTGCAAAATCATTCGGGAACGCTTTCGGCGCCGCGAAAATCGAATCGGCCAGTATGCCGCCGTCGGCGATGGCCCTGGCCCCCTTTGCGGCCGCTGCCCGAATCAATCCGCTCCCGGAAGCCTTTCCCGCCCCCGTCAATGAATCGGTCATTTTCAGTCCGGACAGCAGAAATATCTCAAAAACCTGACTGAACCTCTCCAATGCCAAAAACCGGCGAGCCATTCCCAGCAGGGGAACCCGGTTCAGAAAGGAATCCACTGCCGCCGATTCTTTGGCCAGCTTGAAAAGGAAGAAGGTCCCGAGAAACAAAACCAGAGCCAGGAAATACCCTGTCAGAATCCACCATCCCGATTCGGACAGAGCGGCTGACAGCGTTTGAACCAGGCCCGTTGACTGCTCAGCATCCGGGTTCAGCTGGCCAAAGAGGGAGGTCGCAAAAATCGAGACCGGGATCGCCACATGGACCAGAATGATGGGGTAGGCTATTCCCCGCAAAACTTTGCGTCGGGTGCGGGCCACTCTCTGAAAATACAAGGCAAGATGGGCAAAGCCTTTTTCCAGCATCCCCCCGGATTCCGACGCCATCACGATTTCCCGTTCCAGATCCGAAACGACACCCCTGGCCCGTCCCAGAGATTGCCCAATGGTCTTGCCGGAGTTCAATCCATCCAGCAGTGCAAGGTAGATAGTTCTTTCCGAGGCCCTGGCGCCCGGTTGGCTGAGAAGCGATTCACATGCCTTTGCCATTCCCATACCGGATCGCGCGTATTTCTCCAGATTGGCATAGATTCGACTTTTTACTTTGGAACTCAGATGGGCCATGACGCCGGAGTATGACACCTTCCCCCCGGTGAGGGAATGGTAAATTTTCCGACTCTTGCGCAGATAGCGATATTCGCGAAGGTTGGGAAGGAAAAAGATGGAAGGATGGAAACCCTGACAGACATTCAGAATCAAACCGACTCGCGTAACCTGCCGATTGAGCGGGTGGGTGTGAAGGATTTGAAATATCCGATCAGAGTTCGGGACAAGGCCCATTCGGAGCAAAGCACCGTGGCAACGGTGTCCATGGCGGTGGATTTACCGAAGGAGTACAAGGGCACGCACATGAGCCGGTTTCTCGAAGTGCTCAATTCCCACGGTCCGGAACTGGATGTTCATTCCATACTGGCCCTTCCCAGGGAATTATTGGAACGTCTGGACGCGCAGAAGGCTCATGTGGCATTGCGATTTCCATTTTTCCTGACCAAACACGCGCCTGTCACCGGCAGGGAAGGGCTCTTGGATTACGAAGTCATTTTTGATATTGAAGTGTCCCGCGAGGATCACGATTTCGAGCTGACGATTTTCGTTCCGGTGACCACACTGTGCCCCTGTTCCAAAGCGATCAGTGCCCGGGGCGCCCACAATCAACGGGGCATGGTCAACTACTCCGTCAAATTTAAAGAAGGCCCGATCTGGATCGAAGACCTGATTCGGTTGGTGGAAAGCTGTGCCAGCTGTGAATTGTACAGTCTGCTGAAGCGTCCCGACGAAAAGAAGGTAACGGAAACGGCTTACGACAACCCCGTGTTTGTGGAAGACCTGGTCCGAAACGTGGCCGCCGCGTCTGAAAAGCAGGAGGCGATTGCCTGGTTTCGGGTTGAAGCGGAAAATTTCGAGTCGATTCACAATCACAACGCCTACGCGGTGATCGAGAAACAAGTCTGACACCCAACAGGGTACGCTCCCCCGCCCAACCCTGTATCAGGGAAATTGTAACCGAAGCAGTCGAGCTCAGGCGGCGTCTTTTTTTGCCGCCGCGTCAGGCTCTCTCTTATCGGTTTTGGGCTGTTTCCCGGGTTTGTCTTTTCCCATGTAAGCGTCGCGAGCCCGGAAAACCTTTTCCAGTTCCGCTTTGCTGACGGTCCCGTCGGCATCTTCGTCGGCATTGGAAAGTTTGCTCCACATCTCTCCCGGGACTTCATCCTGCGTGAGTTTGCCATCTTTATTGGTATCCATTTTCTGGAAAATGGCGTCCGGACCTCCCGGACCTCCACCGGGCCTTCCAAAACGTTTCATCTTGTCGGGACCACCGGAAGCGGCAAATCCTTCAGCGAGTTCCTTTTTGCTGACGGCTTTGTCAGCGTCTTTGTCAAATTTGCCGATGCGTGCCCAAACTTGTGCCGGGACCTCATCCTGGCTTAGCTTGCCATCCTCGTTTTTGTCGGCTCGTTTGAACATTTCACCGTTTCCCGGTCTGTTTTCGGGACCGCCCCCGGCCTTTTTCCTCATGGCCATCATCACCCCGGCTGCCCATTCTTTTTTATCGACGCTTCCGTCCTGGTTTTTGTCCGCATGTGAGAGTCGTTCCCAGGCTTCCGCCGGAACTTCGTCTTTCGAAATTTTGCCATCCTCGTTCTTATCGGCGCGTTGAAACATCTCGCCGGGATGGAAGTTTCTCTTTTCTCCGTCCCTAACGCGATCAGCTCCGGGCCGACCGGCCGCCAACTCCTGCCCGGTCACTTTTCCATCCTGGTTCTTGTCCAGTTTTCCGAGTCGCTCCCAGCGCTCACCCGCCTCTTCTCTGGAGATCGCGTGATCGTTGTTTTTATCCATTGAGCGAAAAAATTCTCCCGCCTTTCGTTTTTTTGCGCCACCTTCCTCCGCGCCGACGAAGGTACTTCCGGCCATCAGGGTGAAGGCCAACAGGCAGGCGATTTGGGGATTCAATAGGTCTTTCATGTGCATCTGTTTTTGGGGTGAATAATCCGGGCGCCGTCAGTTCAAACCCCAACTGGGAAAATTGGTTTCAAAAAAAATGAATCCGGAGCAGTCCAAAGTTCAGTGTGTCGGCGCCGCGACTGTTCCGTCACTGATTTCTTTTCGACGGTTTTCAACGATGTTATCGGCAATCTCAATGATCATTTCCTCCAGGATCAGGCGGAGGTGTCTGCCGGGTCGGTAGTCCGCGGGAGCAATGTATTTAATCCGGTCAGCCGGTCCGGACAACTGGAATGCCTTCCGAAAACTGACCCTGGTCTCGTCATCCGGGTTGTAAACCGCAATGGAATGTCCGCCGAATCGCTTCATGACGGTGAAGCAGGGAACATCCGTCGGGCCGTCTCCCAGGTAGATCATATTGGGGAAGGGAATGGGCCGCAGCTCGTGGTCCATGTGATCGTTGACATCTTCCCTGGCATCGAGCATTCCTTTGTTGATACGGAAGAGATACTGTGTTTTGGCAGTGTGAGAAATCACTCTTTTGGGAAAAGAAATCCGCCCCGAGTCGTCCTCGGCAAATTCGCAGCCAAAGACTTCATGTATAAAGGGTCGCAGTTTGCTTCCTTCTATCAGGGCCTTGATCCCGCTTGAAATGATGTAGTGCTCAATCTTGACGCCCATGGTCCGGTGCTCGGGAGTTAGAACGGCTTCCAGTTCCTCGAACATTTCGGGAAGTCCCTTGTAAAACTGAAGTCCCTCACCCAACTTCTCCAATTCCTGATTACTCGGCCCATCAATGGCCAGACAGTCGAGCATCGCCTTGAGATAGGCCAGCTCACTCTCGTATTCATTTTCGTCAACCAGCGCTTTACAGCGCTTCCAGAATTCCGCCGGGTTGATTCCGAAACGGGGGAAAATGACTTCGTCCTGCATGTAGGTGGGACTCAAGGTCTGGTCGTAGTCGTAAACGATCCCAATGATGTTCTGCGGGGCTGCCATACTGTGCTTTCCTTTCCGAACGATTCGCCGTCAATATTAACCCTGCCCTCCCTGATTTTCACCCGGTTCCGAAAACACTTCCTGAAGTGCCGCTTCCAGGGTTTCATATTCCCAGGTAAATCCATACGCTTTCATGATGGCGGGGTCCACTTTCTGGCTGAACAAAAACATCTCGCCCATTCCGCGGGGCAAGGCCCGCAACAGAAATCGTGGAACGACAAGGGGAGCCCGACGATGATTCATCCGAGCGAAGACCTGGGTGAATTCCGCATTGGTGGCCGAATGAGGCGCCACGCAATTCACCGGACCATGCACCAGGGAATGTTCAATGCAGAAGAGAAAGACCCGGGCCGCGTCGTGAACATGAATCCACGACATCCACTGCTTCCCCGAACCCAGTCGGGCCCCCAGTCTCATCCGGAAAAGAATCTCCAACTTTTGCACCAACCCTCCGTCCCGTCCCAGAACGAGGCCGAGTCGCGGGCAAATGCTTCGAATGCCCCACTGCTCGGCTCCCATCGTCGCGGATTCCCATTGTCGGCACAGGTTTGCCAGGAACCCGAAACCGATATCGGACTCGTCATCCATCAGATCATCCCCGCGATCGCCGTAAATCCCGACCGCTGACGCGCTGACCAGGGCCTTGGGCCTCGCTTTTTCCGGCAATCTTCCCAGGTTGGCAACCAGATCTTGCGTCAGATTCACCCGGCTTTCCAGAATGCGATCCCTCTTTTTCTCCGTCCAAAGACCCATCAACGGTTCACCCGCAAGATGGATCAGTGCATCCAGGCCCGCGAGATCCGCCTCCTTCGGGTTGTTCAGGGGCCTGACTTCGTCCGCATGGAGGAGTGGGGCATCCGGGTTTCGAGAAAAAGCGATGATTTCCCATTTGCGTTTCCTGGCCCCGGCCAGAATCGCCCTCCCCAGAAATCCACTGGCACCGGTAACCCCCACTTTCATAAATCTCGTTTCAAGTCCAGCCGGCAATGATCCGTCAGCCGCAACCGGGCCGAATCTACGGGGAAAATGACCTCTTGCCAATCAATATCCGATCAAAGGCATGACAAGGGGACGGGCA
>Ga0114931_10008396_pt1 | contig 12506 bp, 8 predicted proteins | sample 2SBtaG_FD_89579 | JGI IMG/M metagenome (GOLD analysis project Ga0114931, IMG submission 89579) | Deep subsurface microbial communities from Kolumbo volcano to uncover new lineages of life (NeLLi) - 2SBTROV14_V59a metaG | ecosystem: Environmental > Aquatic > Marine > Volcanic | place: Kolumbo...
AATGGAATAGGGTGGCTCATGTGTTCAGGTTGGGATCGAACGGTTTCTCACGTCGGACGGGCAGGAGTGCCCGGCCAATCCGCGACGGGCAGGAGTGCCCGGCAAATCCGCGACGGGCAGGAGTGCCCGTCCTACATTCGTAACATGCCAAACTTGCCACAACGGAAGTTACATTCCATTGGGTGCTAGACCTGAAGATAAGCGGTTGTCTTCAGGAGCATCCCATGCTATTACCGCAATTGTGACAGAGGTAGCAGTTCCCATTGCGCACGGTAATGGAACCACAGTTATCGCAACTGGGCGCATCGCTTTGGAATCGCGCGAACTGCTCGCTCCGTGGAGTCTGGGGTGATTCATTGCGTTCTGGGCGCATCACGACACCAGCTCGTTCCATCGCCTTCAAGTCAACTGGATCATCGGTCCCGGTCAGCAGGTGGGCGGCGGTTCCGTGGGTAAGTGTTGCCGTGGCACCATTCGACTTGCCGTTGGAGAGCTTGTTGCCATTGCCGCTGATGGTCGGTGTCGACGGCGTCGCGCCGCTGGTGGCTTCACGATAGCCGGGCAGGAACGTGTTACCCAACCAGCGGAAGATATAATCGACGACGCTTTTGGCAATCCGAATATCCGGATTGGTCGTATACCCCATCGGTTCGAATCGGGTATGGGAGAACTTATTGACCAGCACTTCCAAGGGCACGCCGTACTGGAGGCTCAACGAAATTGCGGTACCGAAAGCATCCATCATCCCACCGACGGTACTGCCTTCCTTGGCCATGGTCAGGAACAGTTCACCCGGCCGGCCGTCGGGATAGAGGCCGACATTGATGTAACCTTCATGGCCACCGACGCTGAACTTATGCGTTATCGACTGACGCGTATCTGGCAGTCTCTCACGACGTGGCCGCGCGCCTTCGGACTTCTCCTGGTCGGCGGCTTTTTCCGCCTCCGACCGCGTATTCAGAGGCTGGCTCTGTTTCGAGCCGTCACGGTAGATGGCAAGTGCCTTGAGCCCCATTTCCCAGGCCCACTGATAAGCGCTGGCGATATCGTCGGCGCTGATATCCGACGGCATATTCACCGTCTTGGAGATGGCGCCGGAAAGAAACGGTTGCGCGGCCGCCATCATGCGCACGTGTGCCTTCCAGGCAATGCTGCGCTGGCCGGTCGCCGGTTTAAACGCGCAGTCGAAAACGGGCAGGTGTTCATGTTTCAGATGCGGCGCCCCTTCGATCGTGCTGTTTTCGTCGACATACTTCACGATCTCCTCGATCTGCGATTCGCTGTATCCCAACGTGCGCAAGCCCGGCGCGACCGATCGGTTCACGATCTTCATGCTGCCGCCGCCGGCCAGCTGCTTGTGTTTGACCAGCGCGATATCCGGTTCGATACCCGTCGTGTCACAGTCCATCATGAAACTGATCGTGCCGGTCGGCGCCAACACGGTTGACTGGGCGTTGCGGAACCCGTGCCGGCGGCCCTCGACCAGCACCTGATCCCACATTTCGCGGGCCGCCTGCTTCAGTTCCGTCGGCGCCCCGTCGTTGATCTCTTCGACCGCGTCACGGTGCATTTGCATCACGCGCAACATCGGATCACGATTCTTCGCGTATTCACAAAACGGCCCAACCACTCCGGCCAACTCGGCACTCGTCCGATTCGCGGCACCGTGCAGAAGCGCCGTGATCGCCCCGCACAAACCGTACGCCGCATCGGAATCGTACGGCACGCCACTGGTCATGATCAGGCTGCCGAGATTCGAGTAGCCCAAACCGAGCGGCCGAAATCGGTGACTGTTCAACGCGATTCTTGCCGTCGGATAACTCGCATGATCCACGAGAATCTCTTGCGCGACGAAGAAGATCCGGCAGGCCGCCACAAATCGATTCACGTCCAGAGCGCCATCCTGACGGCGGAACTTCATCAAATTGATACTCGCAAGATTACACGCCGAATCGTCCAGGAACATGTATTCGGAACATGGATTACTGGCATTGATCCGCCCCGAATTGGGACAGGTGTGCCAGCGGTTGATCGTGGTGTCGTATTGCACCCCCGGATCCCCGCAATGCCAGGCGCAATCGGCCATGCGTTTGAGAATCTCGCGGGCATCGTAGGTGGGGCCCGCCGTCCGCTGGTCCGTGACCCAACGCGTCGTCCACTTGCCCCCCTTGCGCGCCGTTTCCATGAACTCGTCCGTTACCCGTACCGACAAGTTCGCGTTCTGGAACAAGATGGAACTGTACGCTTCACCATTGAAATTCGCCTCGTAGCCCCCCTTCTGAATCAACACGTGGGCTTTTTTCTCTTCCTTCCACTTGCACTCGATGAATTCCAAAATATCCGGATGCCACACCTTCAGTGACTGCATCTTGGCCGCGCGACGCGTCTTGCCACCCGATTTCACCACCGCCGCAATCTGATCGTACACGCGCATGAATGACAGCGGTCCGGACGGTCGCCCGCCGCCAGATAACTTCTCGCGGTGGGAACGAATCGTCGAAAGATCCGTGCCCGTCCCCGACCCAAACTTGAATAACATGGCCTCGCTCGTCGCTAAGGCCATGATGTCCTCCATATTGTCGTCCACGCTCTGAATGAAACAGGCCGACGCCTGTGGATATTCGTACGGGTTCCGCGTCGGCACAATCTGATCACTCGGCGCGTCCCAATGCCAGTTGCATGGCGCTCCATCCACCCCGTACTGGTGATACAAGCCCACGTTGAACCAGACCGGTGAATTAAACGCTCCGTGCTGGTGCAAGCATAACCATGCTAACTCGCGATAAAACCGCTCGCCGTCATCCACCGTCGCAAAATAGCCGTCCGCGATCCCCCAGTCCGCAATCGTCCGGGCCACCCGGTGAATCAGATCGCGCACCCCATGCTCGCGCTCCGGCGTCCCATTCTCGCCGTAAAAATACTTGCTCACCACGACATTCGTCGCGAGCTGACTCCAGGTCGAAGGCACTTCGCAGTCGTGCTGCTCAAATAACACGCCACCCGTCTCGTCCTTGATCGCCGCGCTCCGCTTTTCCCAACTCACGGTCGTGAACGGGTCCGCCGCGTCCGCCGGACAGAACTGCCGGTGGATCGCCAAACCCGGCCCCGTCTCTTGCCTACCACCCGCAGCGCGCACCGCTTGACTCGCCGCACCTTTCGCTTCCCGGTCAATGCCCACACTCGCCATGGTTCAGCTCCTTCCGTACTCCATTCGCCTTCCTGGAAATCTCGATATCCTGACGAACAGTATACAAATATACACCAATATCATCGCCTCGGAGTTCTCTTTTCTTGACTTTCATTCCTCGCCGCGCAGCAAACGGCTGAGTCAGGCATCCAATTCCTGTCGTGATTCCTTCACCCCGCAAAGTGTGCGCTCGGAATGAGCTCTGAAAGTACCCCACAACACAACATATTGTAGCTGCACTTCGTGCTGCCACAACATTTAGAACAGAGGGACGAGTTTACCCATTTGAAACGGTCCGTCAACAAGGAGCCCTGGATCGCACCTAGATACATGGCTGCCAAGAGGTTGTGGCATATCAGCGCCCGTCGTACGCGCCCCCTTAGAGCTCCAGCCGGTTGACGTAACCACTTAAATGATAAACGTTTATGAAAAACTGACGACAACTTGGTAGAAGTTGAAAACGGAGTCCGTTTTTTCAAGAAAAAAAATTTCCGCGCGAATAGCCCGAACAAGTGGACTGACTCCACACGGAAGAAGTGGTTCCGGTGAGTGTGGCACCGGGACCCGGCTTGCGCTGGCGATTTACGTGGACACTTGGAGAAAATGGGCAAAGTCGCGTAACTACCAAGCGGATCAACCGGCCGGTCGGAAACTCGCCAAGCCCAAAAAAAATACCCGCGGAAACGGGTACCGGAGTCCATGGAAGGCGCGCGGAGCGTGCTGCAGACGCCGATCGGAGCCGCTGCCCAGCCTGGGGCTAATCGACTTGAATCTTGTTGATCTTAACCCGTGTGTACAACTGACGATGCCCAGTTCGGCGGCGGTAATTCTTGCGCCGCCGGAGTTTTTGGACAAAAATCTTGTCGCCCTGCTCGATGCCCAAGACTTCCGCGGTCACGCGCGCCTGGTCAACCGTAGGCGTACCAAGCTGCAGCCCCTCGTCACTCGCGACGGCAAGTACCTTGGCAAACGTCAGCGCGTCCCCTTTGGACAGGGTCTGACGATAATCGATATCCAACTGCTGGCCTTCTTCGACGCGGTACTGGCGTCCGCCATCGGCAATGATCGCATACATCGTGGTTCTGTCCTGGTCCTGATCGTACCCAAACTGACAAGGGAAACCTCAGAGAATAGTCGATACGAGAGGATACGTCGAGCCCCAGCGCGGGGTGATTTACGCGGTTGTGTTGCGTAAAACTCGAATAATACCCGCATATTCCGCATGCGGCGAGGTTTCGCGGTTTGCGTTTTGGGCACGTGACCGGACTTGGATTCTGATGTTGGTACGATGGATTTCTTCATGCCGCCGAGCATAGTGGCGATCACGGCTTCGAGTACTTGACTTGGCCCGCTCGGCGCGTGATCATGCCCGCGACGGGGAAAGTGCGAGCGAGCTGATGGGGGCTGGCTCCTCGCGATGACATCACGGGGACTTTCCCGAGGTGCAACTTCACGGAGCGGATTTTCCATGCGAACAGGACGCACGATCGCGAGTCGTTTCGCTCTCATGGTACTCGTTTTCTGGCTGACGCCCGGGGCCCGTGTGCCGCAGGCTCACGGGCAGGTGACCGCGGATCTGCGCTGGGTGGAAGTTGAAGTGGCGTTATCACCGCAGCGGCAGGCGATGGTCCAGTACAAGATTCGGTGGCACGTCCAGCGCGGGACCATGGGCGGGTTCTATTTCCAAGGCGGAGAGAAGCAACTTGCGTGGCATCGGCCTGGTTGCGGCGCCGTTGTGGAGGGCGGACGCCGTTACGAGCTGAGTTTACAAGACCGCGGTGATAAGTGGGACGTGTTGCGCGCCGATCGGCAGCGGTTTGGTCCAGGCGAGATCACGTACATTTTAACGTACTTCACCGACATGGCCGCGGCCGGCCATTTGGCCAAGACCAAATCACCGGATCAGGGTGAGTTGGTCGTCTTCGATTGGGCGCCGGTGGAATGGGATGAGCCACTGGAACACGAAACGGTCCTCGTCCGCTGGCCGATTCCCGTCGACAAGCCCGAGTTGTCGCTGGCCGGCGCGACAGCACTTGGTCTTCGCACCGAGAGATTCGTAAATGACCGGTACCGCTTGACGTACCTCGGTCTGCAGGGAAGATCGGTAACCATGCCGGAAGCGCCGAAGGACGCCGAGCGATACTTGGCGGTACGCGCCCACAAAGAGCGCCTTGCGACCAAGGAAAAGTTCCCTTTGACCTATTATGTTCCGGCGAAGTGGTTCCCCGCCGTCACCCAGTCATTGCGCGGTAAGCCCCACCAACAGGACGCGGTCCCGGGCTGGACACCGATCCAGCATCCGGCGCAAGTGCGGCGGAATCGGTTTATCCTGTTCGGCCTGATCAGCGGGCTGCTGGTCGTTGGTTTTTTCATCGTCACGTTGAAACACCGCGGGTTGATCGAAGCCGGTGAACAACTGGCCAACGTCCAATGGGATCGTGACGATTGGATCGTACCGAGTATTGAACTGAAGAGTTTTCGGCACAACGGCAAAGTGGCAAAGTTGAATGAGATCGAGGCGGGGTACCTGTGTGACGTGTCGCTCAAGACGCTGGTTGGATTGATGATCATCGAGCTTGAATACGACGGCATCCTGCATGTCCTGGCGAAGGATCCCCTGCGCCTGGAGAAACTCAAGCCGTTGCCAACCGACTTTACGCGTTATCATCAACTTTTGCTCGATCGCATCGAGGAAGACGGTAATATTTCGCCGAGCGCTCCGGCGGACTTGGTTCGCGCGATCACGAGTGGGATCCAGGAAAAGGCCTGGGACTGCGACCTGGAAGCGACCAAAACGCACTATGAGAAGGAATTCGCGCGCGCGTTTCGCGTGGTGCGGCGGCACGCCGAGGCGTTCTGGGCAGGTCGAGAGCCACCGGGGGAAGAGGAGGCGCGTGACCGAGCGCCCAACTACTACTGGTACTACCATTCGTATCTGCAAGACCATGCATTCGACGACGGGCACCGTGTCAATCAGCTTACCGGCGCGCTACCGGATCCCGACGGATTAGCTCAACACGGTTACTCGTACTTCCTTTCCGGCGGTGCCGAACTCGGCAGCCAATACGCGGCGTCGGCGTGCCATAGCGCCTGTCACAGCGCCTGCCATAGCGCGTGTCACAGTGCCTGCCACAGCGCGTGTCATAGCGCCTGCCACAGCGCGTGCCACAGCGCCTGTGTCAGTGGCGGAGCCCACTGATGGCTGCACGCCCCGGCTTACCGATCGTCGGCGTGCCGGAAACGCCGCGCGCCACACGCGTTTCCCCGGACCGTTTCGCGCCCGACATCGCGACGGCATTGGAGTCGCTCGAGGACGCCGCGCCGCACCATGGCCTTGATCGAGCGGAGGTCCCGGGTGTCGCCGAGAGTCAACCATTTGGATCGCGGCGCGCGGACCTGGCATGGATCGACACGTTCGCGCGCGGCATACGTCCCTACGTGCGCGTACGCCGCGAGGATGGCGTGTTGATCAAGTTGCCCATGGAAGTGTTTCAGCTGAACAACACCGGTCTTGACCTGCTGCAAAGGGCTTTGGATGGCGAGTCCATCCATGCGATTATCCAGTCCCTTCGATTAACGCACGACCAGGATCGTCTCTATGCAATTCACACGTTTTTCTGCGACATTCGGGATCTGCTGGGGGATCGAATCGGCGACGGGCGGGCACGGCCCACGACGCACGTCACGCGATTTGCAGGCAGTTTCACGCGTTACCCGGTCTTGAGCGAGGTCGCGGTCACGTATCGCTGCAATATGGCATGTGCATTCTGCTATGCGGGTTGCGGGACGAAGGACGTCGCGCCCGGCAACGCGCCGCGCGAGCGGCACCGCGGCCAGTGGCGGCGTTGGCGTGAAACAACATGGTGGGAAAAGCGGCACCCGCGGCGCGACCCCATCAAGGACGAGATGTCCGCCGACGAAGTGCTGCGCGTGGTTGATCGGATCGCCGTGGATGGGAAGGTACCTAGTATCAGTTTTACCGGTGGTGAATGCACTCTGCGTCCTGAACTTCCGATGTTCATCCGCCGCGCCCGCGACCGCGGTATGCGCGTGAACATCATCACGAACGGCGTGCTGTGCGGCGAACGATCCTACGTCGATCGGTTGGTCGACGCCGGCCTGACCTCCGCGCAGGTCAGTCTGTCGGGACCGAATGCGACAATTCATGACAAGCTGGCCCAACACACGGGCGCGTTCGACAAAACAATCCGGGGCATTCGCAACCTGCACGATGCCGGCTTGCACGTGCATACCAACACGACGATCAACCAGCAAAATGCCAACTACTTGGCTGGCATCATCGACCTGGCGGACGCACTGGATCTTCCGCATGTCTCGATGAACCAGTTGATTCCAACCGGAACGCCCAACCTGCCGCGCCACCAGGGACTCCGCATACGGTACTGCGAAATCGGCCGTCACGTGCTGCTGGCCAAGGCACATGCCGAGCGGATCGGGATGCGTTTTCACTGGTATTCACCAACGCCGTTCTGCATTTTCAACCCGATCGCGCACGGGTTGGGCAACAAGGGCTGCGCCGCCTGTGACGGCCTGCTCCACGTCGCGCCGTCCGGCGAGGTCTTACCATGCTCGAGTTTCGCGCGCGGCGTGGGCAATCTCCTGGAACAAACTTTCACGGATGTCTGGTTCGGCAAGGATGCCCTCTACTATAAACAGAAGCGCCAAGCCCACTCGATCTGCCGACACTGCGAACATTTCTTGCTGTGCCAAGGAGCGTGTACTCTTTACTGGAGCGGGATGGGCTATGCGGAACTGATCGACGCCAATCGAAGGGCACGGTAGGCGCGCGTGCCGTAACGCCGGAATTGGGAGCCGTGAACCGTGATCGCCAGTCCATTGCCCGACCGAGATCGTCGCCATCTTCTGCAATTTTATGTGGCACCCAAGATGGGTTACCGCACGCGCATGGGGCTCGCCGCGGGGTTGCTGCTGCTCGGGTTTGCCATACAGCTGTTCACGCCGTCGTCATCCTGGTTGGCCCTACCGATCGTGAGCCTGCCGATCCTGCTGGTTGGCAATATCCTGTTGCTGGTACGTGGCTACAATTTGAGACCGACCCATACGCTCACGCGCGGCACCTGGGAAAAAACGACGCGTGACCGATTCGCCAAGTTGCGGCAACTGGAAAATGAAGTACGTCACTGGGACGAGTCCATCACGGACCTGACCTGTGTGCGCGGCGCCGGCGGCCTGTTGCTCGTCGTGATCGGCGTCGCGATCGTCTGGGCCGCGCTCCATGCGAATTTCGCCACGCGGTCCTGGGCACTCCTGTTTGTCTGCGACGCGATTGTCCTGCTGCTTCCGCACTGGATCACCGGCACTCGGCGCGGCTGGCGGCCAATCGCGTTACGGCAGCAGATCGACGCATTGGAAACGGCGCTGCGCGTGATCGACGCGCAGCGGACCCCTCCCTGTCAAATCCAGCCGATGTTCAAGATGGCCGGCAAAGGGGACCAGCGTCTGCCGATCGACGCGCGCGTCTTCATCCGCTTCCCCGACGGCCCCGAGGAGTTCCTGGGACTCCAATTCCAAGTGGCCTTGAACAACGTGCAAGGTACCAAGTATCCCTATCTGTACGCCGTGCTCGTGGCACGAAAGAAGTTCCAGCTGGTGGAAAACTATCTACCCGAGCTGCGCCGCCGGTGGCCGTCCGGAAAGGGGCGTGGATCGAAAAAGTTTGCTCTGTTGCGCGCCGGACAGGAGAAAGCGCTGACGATCAGCAAGAGCCACGAAGCGGAGGTTGACGTGATCGTCCTCCGCCAGAGCACCACCAAGCAGTCGGGCTATCATACCGATGCCGCGGCCGTGCGCTGGATCGCCGCGGCCGCTTGGCAAAGCGCCGCCTACATCCTGGGCACGCCGCCGGTCGCGTCGCCCCAGGCGTCCGATGCCGCCAGCCAATAACCGCCACGCCTTACATCATGGCAACCGCACTTCGTGGCCGTCCGCATCGCGGCAGTCGAGTTCGAGGTGTTCGGGGTAGAGTGCCTCACTGCCCAGGATCTGAATATCCAGCGCGCCTTCTTCCTCCATCCGCGTGATTTCCTTGCGTTTCTTGTTGTTCAGGTACGCGGCAACTTCGTCATTCACGCGCACGCTCACGCGCACGATGCTCGGTGCCTGACAGGCGAGCATCAGGACACGAACGACCTCGATGGACATGCTTTCGGCCGTCTTCACGACCCCGCGACCGGTACAGCATGGACAATCGGCGTAGACACTGCGTTTGAGACTTGGGCGAATCCGCTGACGCGTCATCTCGATCAATCCAAACGGGCTGGTCCGCAGGATCTTGGTTCGAGCGCGGTCGCGTTTCAAGGCCGAGCGCAGGGCCCGCTCGACCCCGCGCCGATGTTTTTCTTTGCGCATATCGATGAAGTCATTGACGATCACGCCGCCGAGGTCGCGCAACCGCAACTGCCGCGCGATCTCGCGCGCGGCCACCAGATTCAGACGAAAAGCCGTTTCTTCGGCCGAGTCGTCGGCGCGAAAATTGCCGCTATTGACGTCGATCGCGACCAGGGCCTCGGTGGGATCGATCACAATCGACCCACCCGCCTCCAACGGAACCACCCGTTTATGGATGCGGGCGATCTCCAACTCCAGTTTGTACTTGTGGAACAACGGTTCCTTACCATCATAGCGTTGCAACCGGCCGACATGGCGCGGCATCACGAGTTGCAGGAACTCCTTGGCCCGCTCATACGCCGCGGTCTCATCCACGTAGATGGCATCCACATCGGACGTGAAGATGTCACGAATCGTGCGGATGATCATATCGCTCTCTTCGTAGATATCGACGGGTGCCGGGTGTTTCTTCACGCGTCGGACAATGACCTTCCAGAGTCTCAGCAGATAGGCCATGTCGCGTGAGAGTTCTTTCTTGGTCCGCCCTTGACCGGCCGTACGCACGATGAAGCCGAGCCCTTTGGGAGGGTTCAGTTCCAGCAACGTATCGCGCAGCTTACGGCGTTCGTCTTCATCATCGATTTTTCGCGACACGCCGACGCGGCCAAGTGCCGGCATCAGAACCAGATAGCGGCCCGGTATGCTGATGTACGTCGAAAGCGTTGGGCCCTTGGTCCCAATCCCCTCCTTGATGACCTGGACGAGTACTTCATCCCCACGGCGGAACAGCTCTTGAATCGGCGGTTTCACCCGTGGCCGGCCACCGTTGTAGCGCCGCCCGCGTCCCCGGTCCTGGCGCCCACCGCTATTCGATCGACCCCGCGAACTCTCCGCGTCAGCGTCGTCGTTTGCCTGCATGGCCTGCTCGGGATCGTAGCCACCTTGGCGAAAATACTGCGGTTCGACATCGCTAATATGCAGGAATCCATTGCGGCCAACACCGAAGTCCACGAACGCCGCCTGGATGCTCGGTTCCAGGTTCACGACGCGTCCTTTGTAGATGTTCCCAACATAGTTGTCCTGGCTGGCACGTTCGATGTACAGTTCTTCCAAGACCGAATCTTCAACGATGGCAATCCGGCATTCTTCCGGCTGCGAAACGTTGATCAACATGTCCTTTTTCATAAAACAGGTTTCCGTATGCTGGTAATTTGTTTCGGGTGTTTGGGTTCGACGCACACCAGCATGCGGCATCGACGAACACCTCTGTGACGTGGACTATCTCCCACCAGGCTGATTAGCTGGTGCAGCATATTCGGTCGTGTGTGGACACGATTCACGAAACCAACTCCACTGCCGTGCGCTGCAGATAGCCACCTTCTTGTTCTAAATCCTCCAGTCCCAGCACATGCAACACATCGCGTGGCCGGGCCGAAGCACGGTGTGTCTCGCGCAAGCAAAACCGCACCGCGTCGCCTTCCAGGACCACGTGCTCGAGATTGAGTGGCACGTCGACCGGCATGGGCCGATCGGGACGTTGGACCGTTACTGTTTCCCTTGTTTCCAGGTCTTTCATGGCACGGGCCACGGCGGCGCGCCGCGCCGCGGGGACGGCGAACCGGTACACCGTTGCCCGGATCCGGGCTTTGGCGGCTCCCGGACCCAATGGTTCAACACGTTGGATGACCAGACCGTCAGGCACGACCGCCGCCAGTCGGGCGCGCGCCGATGTGGCCGCGATCGGCGCGGTCACATCCAACTCAACGACTTCATCCAGGCCCTCGATTCCTAACGCCAACGCGGAGGGAAAGCGAATGCGTGGCTTGGGATGAAATCCCTCGCTCATGCGGAGCGGCAGATCGGCGCGCCGCGCCAGCCGTTCAAATGTTCGCATCAAGTCGTGGTGACTGATCCAGCGCAACAGGCCTCCCTTGCGAAAACGAATTCGCAGGCAGTAACACGTGTTCGGTTCCGTTACCCTGTTTTCAGACACCGTCAGTCTACTCCGATCCAACTCACACAGGAATCACGGACGTGGCAAAAAGCCTTGTCCGCCCCCCCCCCGCATTCGCGCGCCGGCCCCTCATTGGGTCAGCGTGGGAACATGTTTGTTCAATTCTTCTTTCAAGTACATATTAACTTCATCGGCCGACTCCAGTTGCAGAGCGCGTCGAGCAATCACTTCGCAGTCCGCGATCGTGACGCTGCGAACCAGCTGTTTGACAATCGGTATGTCGCTCGGCGGGACGCTCAAACTGCGCAGCCCCAAACCCAAAAGCGACAACACATGATGCGGCTCGCCACTCATCTGCCCACACGTGCCGACCGGGACGTCCATCTTGCGCGCCACTTTGAGAGTCATTTCCAGCAATCGCAAGATGGCCGGATCACAGGCGTGATACAAATCGGCGACCTCTTTGTTATTGCGATCGACTGCCAGCGCGTACTGGGTCAAGTCATTCGTTCCAATACTGACAAAATCGACCTCTTTCAGAAACCGATCGATCATGATCACCGCGGCCGGCACCTCGACCATCATCCCGACAGGAATATCCGGATCGTAGGCAATCCCCTCATCGGCGAGATCTTCCATCGTCTCGCGCCACACCAGTTTGGCTTGACGCAGTTCGTGCACCGTCGTGATCAGTGGAAACATGAGCCGCGCGCGGCCCTCCGTGCTGGCGCGCAGGATCGCGCGAAGCTGCGTTCGAAACATGTCGATATTACGCAGTGACAGGCGGATGCTCCGGAGCCCCAAACAGGGATTATGATCGTCTTCCACAAACGGGATAAACCCCATTTTATCCGCGCCCAAGTCGAGCGTGCGAATGACGACCGGGCAATCCCCCATGGCGTGCAAAACGCGGCAATATGCCTCGTAATGCTCCTGCTCGGTTGGTTCGGTGTCGGTACTCAAATAGAGAAACTCGGTCCGATACAATCCGACCCC
>Ga0114931_10008397_pt1 | contig 12506 bp, 14 predicted proteins | sample 2SBtaG_FD_89579 | JGI IMG/M metagenome (GOLD analysis project Ga0114931, IMG submission 89579) | Deep subsurface microbial communities from Kolumbo volcano to uncover new lineages of life (NeLLi) - 2SBTROV14_V59a metaG | ecosystem: Environmental > Aquatic > Marine > Volcanic | place: Kolumbo...
AAAGCAGGACATTATGATGGAACAGTATTTCATAGAGTTATATCAAATTTCATGGTTCAAGGAGGCGGATTTACTGCTGATGGAAAGCAGAAAAAGACAAATGCGCCAATAAAACTTGAATCAAATAACGGATTAAAAAATAAAAAAGGTTCAGTTGCAATGGCAAGAACGAATGTTCCTGATTCGGCAACATCTCAATTCTTCATAAATGTAGTTGATAATGATTTTCTAAATTATGCACAAGGAAATCCTGGTTATGCAGTGTTTGGAAAAGTTACGTCAGGAATGGAAGTTGTCGAAGCAATAAAAGCAGTGAATACTGAAGTCAAACACGGCATGTCTGACTGGCCAAAAGAAGACGTTACAATAACAAAAGCCTACATGAAGGAGTAATTATTTTTTATTTATTATTATTTAACAAAAAGTATCGATATTGCGAATCCTATTGCTGCTAGAAAAAATAATATCCCCACAATAATTAGAACCCATCCATATAGTACAGACATATTTTCAGAGAATTTAACCGATCCATAAGCCATAAAGATCTTTTTCTTTATAGAAAGAACTCCTACATAAATAGTGGTCTCAGAGAACAACAAAAGACCTACAACCAAATTCCACATTACATCTCTCATCATTATGAATTTTTGCAGGTTCTGACTCTTTTTCAATCGCTATTTTTGTATTCTCCCAACAAGGCGCAGCATTTTTCAGAGTTTAATTATACATTAACTTTTTTGCTTTTTCAACTATTTCTTTCATACTAATAAACCTCTGGTTTTTTTATACTGAAAATATTGCATTTTCATCATTTTCTCAACCATTCTATTTCTTCATCACTTAAATCAAATTGTTCTGATAATAATTTTGCTTGGTCAGGATTATTATTGTATATTACTTGCAAAAAAGGAATTGTTGAGTTGAATGCCTGTCTTGAAGATGTGTGTGTATGTTCAGCAACCTTTTGTGCAATTGCTTTTTTCTTCATATTTTTCATTTTGGCAATCCATATTTTTAGAATTCTTGAAGAAGGTGAGTAAGATTTTAAGCCAGAATACTTTTTATCTTTTGATATTGCAATTCCCGCAGTTAATAATTGATAACAGTATACATAGAATCTATAATACTGCCACCGTCTAATTCTTCCATAAAACACATCACTTAAGGACAACATATCAAATGCTTCTGATAAATGTTCTGGCTTCAAATATTCTTTAGGAATATTTTCTTCGACCCATAAAAATATTTTATCTAAATTCTCTGTAACGTCATCAAAGGCACCTAATGCAATCTCTGGTTGTGTAGTTTTAAATATTCTTGTCAGTGCATCTTCTATTTTTTTAGTTGTGTTTCTTTCGCCAATACCCTTGATTAGTTCAGACGTTATTTTTGTTTTTCCTGCGGATAATGTTTGTAAATCGTTTATTGCTGCTCTGACGTCTCCTCCTGTAGTTCTTGCAAGTTGTTTCAAAGCTTCTTCTTCATATAAAACATTTTCTTCATCACAAATTTTTTTCAAAATATTGAACAAATCTTCTGTACTTCTTGGAGTATATTCAACCAGTTCTGATATTTTTCTTAATGATTTTAATTTATCAGCATATGCATTATGCGCTATAAATATTATTGGGTAGCTACTTTTTGGTACAACTTTTGCAATTGCGGTAACAGCTCCTCTGTCTTTTACTCCTGATAAGCCATCTAATTCATCTATTAATATTATTTTTTTTGTTCCAAAAAGACTACCTTGATTTATTGCACTTTCTAGCAATTCAACAAGATTAGCCTTTTTTCTTGAATCTGAAGAATTTAGTTCAATTAACTCGTAATTCAATTCTTGCGCCAAAGCATAAATTGAAGAAGTCTTACCATTACCATTTCCTACATACAAAAATATAGGTTTACTTCTTTTATTATAATTTTGGATTAATTTTCTAATTAATTCAAGTTCTTTTTTTAGACCTACCATGTTGTCAGTTTTTGATGGTTGGTGTTTTCTTATCCATATAGATGACATTACCATATAGAAATAAGTATTGATTTTAAAGGTTTTGGAGAATAATACTCTCAACACACGAAAACTTGCTTTTTTGGGTTTTTACGCTGATTTAGTTCTTAGCTGTTCAACGTTAAGAGGCATCATAACATTAAGTGTGTGAAGAAAGGTTTCCTGAAATATGTTCTGAATTTTTGAATCAAATAATTTTACATCCGATGTATCCGGGTCAAAATACATAATTTCATAATGAATTCTTCCCGTCATTTTAAGATATGATTCTACTGCTTGTCTAATATTTTGATGTTGATTAAATTCTCTTTTTGAGTACCCAAACACACCATTATTTACATCTCTGAAGTGTTTTAAAAGACTGTCTGTTATTTCTTTTCGAAGTTTAAAGAAATCTTTTTTTTGCTTAGTTTGCTTAGAATTATTTTTTTCTATCATTTCCAACGAAGTTAATATTGAATTATAATCATTTTTTGCAACAGAAGATTTATACATTTCATTTAACGTATATCCATTTGCTTTTATTTTTTTATATTCCTCTACAGATGTTTCGAGCACTTTAGAAAGCTTCATTATTTCATTTAAGTATTCTCTAAATGGATTCAAACTGACACCCCTTATATATCTAATTATTCTCTGATTTTAATAGTTTTCTATAAAATCTGGTGCAATTTGATTATGCTTTGACGACGAACGGAAGAATTAATTTATCTCCATATTCATATTCAAAATCCGGAAATTCCATTTTAATAAGAGAATAGTTTTCTCCTAGATAAAATGCTTCATAGAGGAAATTATGAACGTGAGAAAGATATGCTAAATAACCCATTTGAAAATATTCTTCTTCAGCTGCCTGATAATCTACATAATTTTTAACTAACAAATATTTTTCTTTTATAGGATATTCAAAAAGTTTTGAAAACTTTTGTTCACTATATTTAATGTCACCATCAATAATGACTAAAGGCCAATTTACTTCTACTAAAACATCTTTATCATTAAAAGTAGATTTTACGCTAATTTCACCCTTCTCAAAAGTAAAGCCTTGCTCTCCAAAAGCATCAATTCCCTTCACACAGTTGGAAAAATGATTTTTAAATATGTTTGAATAAGTGCTTGATAACTCAATTTCTAGAGGAAATATAACATAATCTTGAGTTAAATAATATGGAACAAGTTTTCCTGCAAGACCGGTTCTTGTTTCGAATTCTGATATTTTATAAACAGCGGGAGAACTTTCATCCAAATACAGAAAAAAACCGTGCTCAAACAATTCAATCGTGGACTTTTTTAGTGAGGAATCCATACAAGTATCTATGAAATAAGTTATAGCATTATATCCCTTTTTAGGAATATTCACTTCCGCATCATCTTTTTTTGAAGAACTAATTAAGAAAATGGCAAGACCGACAATAATCAATAGGACTACTCCTATAATTACAAAAAGTGAAACCTGACCTCGCCCCATAACACCCCCCTAATTAGTTAAATATTTAAATATTGTTCTTTAAATTAGTATAAATACGATGTTTACTAATAAAATAAAACTTGCAATTGCATTTATGTTCTTATTAATTCTTGCATCTAATATAGTTTATGGTATAGATGCTCATTATGCATTTACAATAGAAGTACATAAACAAAATGATGAAATAACTGCATCTTTAGATGAATTACATTTAACATCTGTCAGTGATTTGGCTGATGAATCAATCAAAGCCGAATCAGACTACGCATATAAAATTGAGGGACAAACTGCTTTTGGAGATATTTACTATGAAGAACACATTTTACTTGACCTTAGAACTTTCATGGGTGCCGACCAAAATTGCTTTGAAGTTGTGGAAAAAGAACCTGAAACAAATGATAATTCTGGATTAAATGATTTGATACAGACAATTCCTTTGGAAACAAATAAAGAACCTCCAGAACTTATTTATGACCCTGAATGCGGAGGAATGCCTTCAATAGTAGAATCTGAAGAAAAAACTTTCTATGTAAATATTCCCTATATAAAAACAATTGATAATATCAAGATTTATGACAAATCAGAAAATGTTGTTGCAGAACTTGATCTTTCTCAGTATGCTGATTACTGTGGAGATAATATTTGTAGTTATACAGAGTCATACTTATCGTGTCCTCTTGACTGCATGGAAGAAGTCATTCCTCTCTTTGCAAATCAAATATTTAGAACTGACAATAGCGAAATAAGCTCTAATAAGAAAATGTCTTCATACGTAACAAAAGACCTTTGCATACCTGAAACAATATCTTGTGCAGAAGTTGTAAATGATGAAATTTATGTGAAAGCAAAAGATAATTCAGTAATCACAATCAACAATAATAATGAATATAAAGTGTTTTCTGACAAAATATCTGATGATAGCGAGGTTCAAATTAAAGAAAAAAATGGAATTGCTTCAGTTACAAAAAAACCTTTCAAAGTAAAGGGAGATTGGTCTCAAAATTCGGATATTCACGGATCTTTTCAGAAGGAAGATGGAACTTATTGTAATTATGATTTTGACTCATCAATAACTCAACCAGTGACAATAAAATGTTAAAAAAAGTTAATATTTTAAAACAATCGAAGTGTGTACTATTTGGAATATTTATTATCTTGTTGTTCTTTGCACAAACACATTATGTTTCTGCCATGAGTGCAGAATGTTCTCAAGAACACGCAAAAATGATAACTGAATATAAAGACGTTCCAAAAATGACGGCAAACTTAAATAGAATACACGTCAATCTTTTTCTGTTTTCAACAGAACTCGATAAAGCTATAGAAATATGTAAAGGAACCATAAATGAGCCTTCATTAAAACTGTTAAAAGCACAATTACTGGAAGAAAACTTTTTGGATACCAAAAAAGCAATCTCTGAATATCAGTCAATAGTTATAAATTTCAAAACTAAATATCCTTCATTTGCTGAAAATGCTATGTTTAAGAAAATCTCGATAGAATTTATTCAAGGAGATTGCAAAAAAGTTCTTAATTCATATTCAACATTTACTAATTATTTTCCCAATCCTAGAGAATCATATCAAAAAACTCTAACTGGATATGTCAATGCTTGCAATAAGAAAGCAGGTATAGATAAAAACAGTGTTAAGTTGTTTGATAAAGGTTATGGAGAAGGGAAAAAATTAGATGTTCTGTTTTTTGCATATAATTACAAACTCATGGATAAGTTTATTGAAGATGCTGAATTCTTTGCAGTTCAGGGTTCAGCCTACATTTTAAGAGGAGGAACATTAAGTGAATATAAATACAAAAATAAATTTAATTTTTATTATTATAACATAATTTTAGATAAAAATGATTGTAATAATGGTACTGATAAGGATAATGGAAACTCTTGCGCTTGTAATGAAAAAAAACTTAAAAAAATAGCAAAAAATGCTGGTATGGACAGATATGTTGTTTTAATAAATTCTCCATATGATGATTGGTGCAGATCAAATGCCGAGTTGATGAAACGCGCTTATATAACTACATTTCCTCTCACTAATAAAGTTTCTAGATTAAATTCATATATTACTGACAGCATGTATTACAAAGATATTGTTGCACAGGACTTGTACGCGCCGAATGGTCAAAGTTTTGAAGATTTTTATAAGGACAGTAAACCTACAGATATATATAAGCTAAAATTTTACACACCTGATTTATTGGTTTATATTCATGAAATGGATCATGCATTTTATGGACTCGCTGATGAATATGTTGAAAAAGGAAAAATAGATGACCCTCATAAACCAAACTGTGCACCTTCAAAAAAAACAGCACATACTTGGTGGGAAGACCTTGAAGGAGAAGATCCTGTTGGTGGTTTTGAAACAAATAATCCTGTTGAAAAATACGCTAAAATGGTTTATTACTTTAATGGATGTTCTTATGTAACTAATAATTGGAGACCTGTATTCAACACAATTATGAGAAGACATTGGGACTTTGGATACGCCCACATTAAAGCATCGTATGGTCCTGTGAATGACTGGTGGATTAAAAATTATCTTGATAAGTATGATGATTAGTTAACACTTTAGAGTAGAAAAGTTAGTAATGTTTAAATATATAATATTACTTCTGAAGTTGTGGAAAATGAAAACAGTGAATTAATTATAGGAGAAAATAATTTTCTTAATCATGATAAAAATGATATCAACAACGTATCAGAAATAATGAAAAATTATGATTCTTTTTTTGTTAGAGAAAAATATTCATTTATGGAAAGAATCTTCTTGAAATACGTGAATTTTGTAAAAAATCTAAATACTTCTACAAAGTTTATAGACAAACAAAAAAAATACATTAACATATCTGAAGAATTAGAATATTCAATAGATAATGTTTTTATTCATGACATTCAGTTTATTAAAACTCATTATTGTAAATCTGTCGAGTTTTTGGTTTCTGATCACACATTTCCTAAAGGAATACCTGCAATAATTGAATATAAAAATTTTAACATTTTAAATGAAGAAAAATTTGAATATGTAAAAATGATTTCTTCTTTAGGACCTCTTGCAACATTTGATATAAACTTCGTCGCGATGGATCCAAGACAAATAATAAAGGACGGATATAAGAAAGAAAGAGGGGAAAAATTAAATATTACCAACATAGAGCAGAGTGCTGGAGATGATTATATTTTAAATCCAAAAAATCTTCCAATTAACACATACCAATTCATTTAGCTTTTTTAAGAATTGCCTCTATCTTGTATGTTCCTAAACGTGGAGCATTCATATAACCATTCCATGCTTTTCTTGCTAATCTTCCATCAGAAAGCCATTCATCGAGCCATTCAGAAAAGTATTTAGGATTTAATTGGTCTATACCTGCACTTATTTCATGCAACCAATTTCTGTTCCATTTTTCCTGAGCACCTAAACTTGGCGCAATAATTATTGGAAGTCCTAGTCCAGAATAAAAGCTTAATTCACTTGGTTTTGTCCAAAGAATATCTGTTTTATTTAATTGTTGGTTGAACTTTGCAAAATAATCTTTTTTGGTGATTTCAGAAAGGATTGACAAATTTTTATCTAAATACTCTGTCAAACCTTCTTTTTCTATCATATCCAAATAATATTGTTTTAAGTCGAGATGTGTTCCTGAAACAATACATAAATTTACTTGTTCTAATTTTATTTTGCTCTTCAAACTTTTGATAATATTGACACCAATTTCTTTTTGTGCTCCTGCACCACCTATAACATAAGTTATAGTTACAGGTTCTGGTTTTTTGTTTAAATTGAAGTCTTTTCCTAATTCTTTTTTTAGCAAAGGATAATATTTTTCTATAAATTCAGTACTCGGATCTAAGTTAATTATTCTTTTAGACAACACCTTTTTTGTTATTGGTGACCCTATTCCCCCAATATTTTCTTTTGGCAAAGGAAAACCTGTCAAGTACAAATTATTGGCTTTTATACCATACAGAAGCATTCTTTTAAATGCGTGTTTACATGGTACAAAATATTTTATTGTGTTTTTTGAAGGGTCTTTTGGTGCCCACACGCGATTTATGTCCGTATCTGTTATCATACAATAAATTAATGGAAGCTTGTAGTAATTTGCAGCAAGAGCTGGAACGAAGAAAGTTGCAAACATAGGAATCCTTTCTTTTCTTAAGTATTCAACCAAACTTTTTCCAAATCCTTTTGTTATTCTTCTGTGTAGAATTCTTACTTGAACGCTTGGTTTTGTTGATGGTTCGTGAGGATAATAAGGACTTATGTTTTGCAATTTGTCAAAAAGTCCGAAAAGAAAATGTCCTATTACTGGCAAATCATCAATCTTGGATATCCACTCATAAAAACCTCTTGAACGATTCCATATTTTTTTTTCTGATGGAGAAATAATCTTATCACTATTTGCATTAATAATTCTCTTGTAAGCAATATCCTTAAGAGGATATGCTGCGCGTTGATGACCATAACCCATATCTGCAGCTACAATCCACGCTTTGCCTTTTGCTTGTTTACTCACCATCTTTTTGGGACAATACTTCTTAGTAATTCGTAACGTGGTTTTTTTATTTTTCCTTTATTAATTAAAATTTCTATTCTTTTTAATAGTTCCGAATTATCCCAAACACCATAATTTTTAAGTTTATGTTTAAAAAATGGAAGTCTTAGTTCAAAGCCTTCCATATCAAATTCTTCCAAATTTTTTGTGTAATCTCCAAATCCTCTATTTCTAATTGTAAATGCATTGAATTCCTGTTCAAACTGATTATATATGGGGATGGCAAGAATAGGTTTTTTTAGATATATTGCTTCAGATATAACTGTAAATCCTCCATTTACAATCACATATTTGCAGTTTTTTAAGTCTTCTAAAAAACCTTTTTCGCTGAATTGTTTGAAAACAAGATTTTTTCTGTTCTTTTCGCCTTTAAACCCATATATTATGTGTTTGTTTTTTGTTTTTTCTAGAATTTTTAACATTTTTTTGTTTGTGGATGTTGTTTGATAAACCAAAACAAAGTCTTTTTCCTTAGGTTTCAAATTTAGAATTTCTTTTCTTATGACTGGTTTTACGAGAAATGTTTTTTTGTTTTTTGGTTTGACATTTGCAAAGGTTGTTATAACATAATAAGTTGATGTCGGGTGTAGAACTTTTATTAGTGTTCTCACAGATGTCAATTGTAATTTTGAGTCTTCTGGTTTTGATATGTTACATTCAGTTATGACGTGAACATTGTCAACAGAAATGCAAGGTATTCTCAAAAGAATTGCTGCATAATGTGCTGCGGGTTCAAAATCATTTATTATGATATTTGGCTGAAAATCTAATATCAACTTTGAAAGTTTGGCCATATTTGACTTACTTTTACTTGGCAAATTCATAAAAAAATTCTTAATTGACTTTGCAACGAGAACTGAATTCTTTTTGTAAACGAACTCATCTCCTTTTATTAAATGGACTCTCGAGCCATATTTTTTTTTGAGAAAATCGTATGTTTTCTTTGTTGTCGTTGTAATCATAAGTTGATGATTTTTTTTAAGATCTTGCATTATAATATTGCTTCTAAGTGCATGACCCATACCATCCCCTTGAATAGAATACCAAATTCTTGCCATATTAAGTTAAAGAATAAAAAGAAGTTTAAAAAATATTTGGAAAAAAAATAAAAAAATATGTTGCTTAGGGCAACATTACTTTTTCTTACACCATATTGAGTCCAGAGAACAGAATTTGTCTTGATAAGTTGCAAGAACCATAGCTACACCTATATATAATAAGTGTTGAAATACTCCTTTCGCATTAAATGGTGAAAATTGCGTCATTATTAGTGCAACTAACATAGTTATTGCTATTAATAATCCACTATACATTGAGAATAGTCCAAATACTAAGAATGCTCCTCCTACTACTTCAACAATACCCACAACCCATGCTAAAAATAAAGGTATTCCAAAACCTGTCAACGGATTACTTCCTGCAAAGAGTGCCTGCAATTTAGGCAATCCTGAAAAGAAGAAGAATAGTCCGAATGCTACTCTCATTACCAAATATGACCATTGTTGCATTTTTTCACAGTGTGCACTGTGTGCTTTTCCTTTTTTCTTCATATATATCGTCCCCCTTAAATTCATTTAAGATAATTTATTATTTTAGACGAGCATATATAAGCTTTTTGCAATAAATATACTGAGAGTGATTATTTTCTATATTGAAGTTAAATAATGGAAATTATTAAATATTCGACTTACGACAAATGAACTATGGAAATTCAAGACATTGTAAAAAAAGCTGAACAAATCGAAAAGGATGTTGATATAATTATTGAATGGAGACTTCTTGAAACAATAAAAGATATTGCGAAGAAAATCCAAAACGACCCGGAGCATTGCGATATAGAGCAATTGTTTAAAGCAGAACAAGAAATGCTAGAAGCAAAAGAAAAAATAAAGGATGCACATGTCAAACTTATCAATATGCCTATTCCAAAGAATTAACAATAAATGAATACATAATTTAAATATGCATCAGAAATATAATTAAATTTAACCAAATATTTTTTAAACAAAACTTTATTTCTTTAAAATATGATAATAGGTGTCGTGGGAAAACCAAATGTTGGAAAAAGCACATTTTTTAAAGCAGCAACTTTAGCAGATGTAGAAATAGCAAACTATCCTTTCGCGACAATAAAACCAAACTCAGGAATTGGATTTGTAAAAATCAAGTGTGTGGATGAATTTTTCAATGTCCAATGTAATCCACGAGTCGGTTACTGTATAAATCACATGAGATTTGTTCCAATAGATATAATTGATGTAGCCGGAGTAGTTCCCGGAGCACATGAAGGAAAAGGAATGGGTTTAGAATTTCTTAATGACTTAAATCAAGCAGACGCATTAATACATGTTGTGGATGCATCTGGCTCAACAAATGATAAGGGGGAGCCAGTAAAACCAGGCACACGAGACCCTGCTGAAGATATCAAATTCTTAGAAGATGAATTGGATTATTGGTATTTAAATATTCTAAAAAAAACATGGGACAAATTTTCTCGTGCAGTAACTCAAACACACGAAGATGTTCCAAAAGCACTTCACAAACAGTTCTCAGGACTTGGAAGTAGTGAGGATTTAGTAAAAAGAATTCTTAGAAATTTGTCATTAATAGAAAAACGTCTTGGTGATTGGACCGATAAAGACTTGTATTCTTTTGCAAGATCTTTACGAATTGAAACAAAACCAATGGTTATTGCTGCTAACAAAGTTGATATTCCCGAAGGCGCAGAAAATTACAAAAAACTAAGAGATAATTTTCCAAACTTAACAATCGTACCTTGTTCTGCAGAATCAGAACTTGCACTAAGAGAGGCAGCGAAGCACAAAATGATTAATTATATCCCTGGAGAAAAAGATTTTGAAATAACAGGAACACTAAACGAAAAACAAACTACTGCACTAAATTTCATTAAAGATAATGTTCTAAAAAGAACAGAAGGAACGGGTGTTCAAAGTGTTTTGAATAATGTAATCTTTGGAACTTTGAAGTATATACCAATCTTTCCTGGGGGTGTTAGTAAATTGGAAGACCAATATGGAAACGTTCTGCCAGACTGTTTTTTGCTTCCAGAAAAAAGCACAGCATTAGATTTTGCTTTTAAAATTCATACAGATTTAGGAAAACACTTTATTCGCGCAATAGATGTTAAGACAAAAAGAACAGTTGGAAAAGACCATCCTCTTCAGTACGGAGACGTTGTTGAAATTATTAGTGATAAATAACTTATACTAGCAAACTATTTTCTTTCATTGTGTTTACAAATTCTTTAGTCATTCCTTCAACACGAATTCTTAGAATTGGTTCTGTATTACTTTGTATGATATTAAACCAAACATCCACATAGTCTACTGAAATTCCATCAATGAATGAATATGTAACGTCAGAAATATGCTCATTAATACACCTCACATTCATGGCAAAATTAAGAGGATAAAAACATATCAATTATTATTTAATTTCTATATTGAAGATAATTGGAAATGATTCTATTTATAACAAATTATTTCAGAAATATAATCTTAAGACATTCTTCTATTTAGTAATAATACATATCTTTATTATTTATATCAATATTGAGTCTTTTCAAATAATCGGCTTTTTCAGGAATTTTCCAGAGTTTTGATAATTTACTAAAACTTTGATTTTTTGGAAGTTGTTTATCTCCAATATATAGAATGTTTTCCTTTTCAATTTTCATTCCCTGCAGTATGTTTTCAAGTTTCGCCACAACGTATACTGGTGCAAACCCAAAATTTCCATCTGTAGGAAACATAATTAGTTTTTTGTTATTTTTCACAAGCTGAAATATTTGTTCCATATCCTGCTGTCTGTATTGCTGATCAACAAAATGATGTACGTGGCTTCTTCCAAATTTTTCGCTATAAACAGAGTCCCATCTATGCATCTCTCGCTCATATCCTTTTAAAATAAAAACTGTACCCACAAGTCCGAGTTTTATTGATCCATCTGATGATTCTTGTATTGTTTGGTTATAGTTCATGTTTAATTCATTCGATTTGATTTCTTTTCTTATTTTATCAGATAAATCTTCGGATGCACGAAACTTAATTTTTCTTTTCGGTCCACCTACAAGTTTACCGTTAATCTTTTGAGTACTCATTTTAGAATGAGAAAATTATGCGAGTTATAAATTTGTTGTAAAAACATATTTAATTTCTATATTGAAGATAATTATCACTGGACAAGCCCACATAGTATTTAAAAGAGCATTTATTTCTATTCTACACATGAAAGAAGACTTTAAGGCAAGACTATACCAAGAAACAATCTTTGGAAAAGCAATAAAACATAACACATTAGTTGTACTCCCAACAGGTCTTGGTAAGACAGCTATTGCTGCTATGCTAATAAAAAATCGTTTAACAAACTATCCCGATTCAAAAATAATCTTCTTAGCCCCAACAAAACCACTTGCACAACAACATGAAACAACTCTA
>Ga0114931_10008398_pt1 | contig 12505 bp, 13 predicted proteins | sample 2SBtaG_FD_89579 | JGI IMG/M metagenome (GOLD analysis project Ga0114931, IMG submission 89579) | Deep subsurface microbial communities from Kolumbo volcano to uncover new lineages of life (NeLLi) - 2SBTROV14_V59a metaG | ecosystem: Environmental > Aquatic > Marine > Volcanic | place: Kolumbo...
ACTGCAAAAAATGTTTCGGAAGAGTTTAATAAAAGCAAAAGTGCAAAAACCAGCTACTTTTCATTCTCTGCGGCATTCATTTGCCACTCACCTTTTGGAAAATGGAACAGATGTGCGTTATGTACAAGAACTTCTCGGACATTCAAATATACGCACTACGCAGATATATACACAAGTAACAAATCCAAAATTGAAAAATATTAAAAGCCCGCTGTAAACAAAATACCTATTCAAGTATATATTTAAATACGTATTTTTGTTTTTGATGTACGGCTCTAATTATAATCACCGCAAAACAAAATCTTACTTTTCTAAAAAAGGCCGTCATTGCGAACACAACGCCTTGTCCGCCTCTGATGGGAAGCAATCTAGTATTTATCAGATTTTTCTGGATTGCTTCACTTCGTTCGCAATGACGCAAATATTAGATTTGTTTTGCGGTGATTATAAGAAATATATAATTACGCCCTCCCTTCACTCCCGCAAAGTTCTATCTTTTCCTTTACCACTTCCGCCATTTTTTCTTGAGCCGGGGCGATGAACTTGTAGGGGGTTGTCTCCCCTGTCTCTAGTGTTTCTTTTAGTGTGTTTGCAAAAGCAAGCCTTAGTTCGGTGTTTATGTTTATTTTTCTAATGCCAAGCTACACCGCTTTTTTAATGTCAGCCTCCGGTATGCCTGAGCCTCCGTGAAGCACCAAGACGCATTTGTCTTCCAGTATGTTATTGAGCTCTTGAAGTCTCTCAAAGTCCAATTTTGGCTCTCCTACGGTAGATATTCCGTGAAGATTACCGATGGATACGCCAAGTCTGTCTATGCCGGTTGCCTCTGCAAATTCTAAGGCCTGCTTCGGGTCGGTCATAAATTCTTTTTTGATCTCCACCGCTTCTGTAAATACCTTTGAAGATCCTGTTCCGCCTATGCGTCCAAGTTCTCCTTCTACGGAAATATCTTCGCTCACTTCCTTGCACATTTCTACAGTTTTTTTGGTTATTTCCAAATTTTCCTCGTAAGGCAGAAGCGACCCGTCTATGTGTATTGAGTTGTATCCCGCATCTAAGTATTCTTTTACTTTATCAAGTGACTTTGTGTGGTCGGCATTCAAAATGACCGGAACACCCGTTTCTTTTGCGTAAAGCTCGGCAAGCACGACGGCTTGTTTCATTCCCAAAAAACCGCTCTCTCCTTCCGAAGTTCCGAATATGAACGGCGCTTTTAATTCACTTGCAACTCTTGCGACGACTTTCATCTGGTCGGCTGAAGAAACATTGAGTTGTGCTATTGCATACTTTCCTTCGGCTGCTTTTTTAAAATATTGTTTGGTGTTTAGTTCCATGCTTAGTTGTTTAGATTATTAGTTGGTTAGGAGCTTAGACTATTAGTTGATTAGATTGTTTGGTAATCAGCTATTTACTTTAAGCATCATTGCTTCGCTTGCGCTCGCAATGATGAATTACGATCTAGTTTTTTTATTTTGAACTTAGGATTTGTTTGGAGTTTTAAAAGCCAAAAACTATATCATCCTGAACTTGTTTCAGGATCTTGCGGGTGCATCTGACGGGATCCTGAAACAAGTTCAGGACGACATCTAAAAGATGCTATTTTATTATTACTGATTGCTGATAACGAATTATCGGTTACTAATATTAGAAACTTATGTATCCATTCGTAAAGTTCTTTACTATCATATCTTCCATTTCTTTTTGTCCGCCTACATATTCGGAGAATATCTTGTTCCACATAGCCTCTTGGTGATGATACAAGTATTTTATCATATCTTTATCCATAACCAAGGACATAACGGTGTCTATCAGGTTCATACTGACAAGGTTGTCCACTCCGGCCTCAGTTTTAAAAAAGTCTCCCACAGAATCCAAGTCTTGCCAGAAATCCAATTCTGTTTCCGGGAATCTTTCGTTAAAGCCGGCTATCATACTTTCCGCTTTTGACCAATGAAGCGCTTCCGGGTTTACATGCGGTTCAAAAAGTCGCCAGTCGAATTCGTCATCCTTTGCCAAATATCTCTGAACTATGTTCCAGTTTGCGACTTTTCCTTCCGGAAATCTTTCATCCAAAACATCCCCTCTCAGAGAAGAGATAAGTCTTTCGGCAAATACTTCCGGTTTTTCTTTAAATCCCTGAAACAACTTTGAGTAAAAGTTGACTTCATTTAGGTAGTGAAGCACCAAAGAGAAAAGACGCATCGTTTCACCAGCGACTTTCAATTCAAGCGGAATAACAAAGATAACACCGAGTTCTTTTAAGTGAGAAACATTATGATACTTTTTCTTCAAGAACTTTTCTGCCGCGGTCAGCCATTTTCCATCTAGAACTTTTACCTCTATTTTTCTCATCTCAAAGTCATTTGGTGTTAATGCTTCGTATTGAGCGAAGAAAGTGTTGTTCAACCACTCCATATCTTCTATAAATCTAAGCGCTGAGTAGACCTGAAGAAGCTCTTCTTTTTCAAGCAGTTCATCAACGGTCTTATAACCTAAAGCTTCCAATATCTTTTTTGGCGGTTCGTTTCTCAAAAATTCTTCCGCTTTTTCTTTTTTCAGGAAAAATCCTTCCGGAATCTTGGCGATCTCTTGAGCAAAGTTCAAAAGAGTTTTGCAGCCTTCATAGTTAACCGGTCTTGGCTCCCTAAAAAGTTTGAATATCTTTTCATCATTTTCTTTTATCTTTGCGATCAGCGCATTGTAGACCTCAAAATGAAATGCATCCCTTCTAACACCAAGTCTGGAAAGGGCTTTTTCAACTAATATTTCATTTTCCTCCATTATTTTTTCCGGAACATTTTTATTACCCGTTACATCCTCCATTCTATCACAAGTATTTGCAACAATATTTTTATCTGTTCTTAATATTCTTGCTATTTTTTTGACCGATTCTTCTTTTGTTATACTCATTGTTTTTCTGTTTTAACTAATGCTTATTTTTGAAACTTTTACTTTTGGGTATTTTCCCCATTTACCTTTTTTTAATATACCGGTCTTTGCGGAAAAATACTGAATAACAGATGTTGAGTTGGCTGTTGCGAGTTGCACAGCGTAAGACAGATCTTTTTTCTGCAGTATAGCAGATAAAAACCCGGATCCAAAAGCATCTCCCGCTCCCGTTCTTTCTATAACTGGAGACTTTGGGATGCCAGCAGAATATATGTCTTTTCCATCAGACACCGAAACGCCTTTTTCTCCTTTTGTCATAACCAAAATACCATCGACTATATCATCCATAAACTTAAATATCTCTTTTTCTTTTTTAAAATGAATTCCCGTAAGTTCAGATGCTTCATCTTCATTTAAGATAAGAATATCAACTTTATTAAAAAGCGGGGCCAGTTTTTCAAGTCCTGCTTGAAGTTCTTTTGATCCGGGGTTAAAAGCTACCGAAATATTATTTTTTTTTGCGTAATTCAGTATTTTTTTTAGAAGATCAAGGTTTCCCGCCAAAGATGTTATGTAGAACCATCTTGTTTTCAGTTTGTTTTTGTCTATTTCTGAGAATTTCAAATCCGCAGAAACCCCCCTTCTTACAAAAATGGATCTTGAGCCATCTACTGCGGTTACTATGGTTGAGTAGGCGGTCTCGGGTCTTTTGTCTTTTTGGATAAGACTGCAATCGACACCTTCTTTTGTGAGTTCCGATATTATCTCGTCCGCAAATGAGTCGCTTCCAACTCTTGATATGCAAGACGCTTTCAAGCCCTGGCGTAAAAAAGAAACGGCAGCATTTGTCGCTCCACCGCCGGTAGAAACATAAACTCTGTCAACTTCGTTCTTCGAACCAAGGTGAAAAACAAGCGATTCGCCGGAAGGCGAATTTTTGTCCTTTGTCGGCTTAAAATTCTTACTTTCCAGAAAAACATCTCTGGTCGCCGCGCCTATTGTTATAATGTCGTACATGAATACCGTGAATTTTGAATTAAGAATTTTGAATTTAGAGTCAATTTTTAATATTTCAAATATTAAAAATTAGATAATTCGAAATTCAATCGAAATTTAAAATTCGAAATTATTTATATATCACTTTCTTTTAACCACCCTTCTGACCGCTTCTACGATGCTATCTTTATCCATCTTGTATTTTTTCAAAAGCTCCTCCGGTTTTCCTGATTCTCCGAACGAGTCTTGCATACCTATCATTTCCACAGGAACCGGCTGATTTTTTGCAAAAAGCTCGCAAACAGCTGATCCCATTCCGCCCATCACCTGATGTTCTTCCACCGTAACCGCTGCTCCCGTCTTTTTAACAGAATCCAAGAGTGTTTTTTCATCAAGCGGTTTTATTGTGTGATTATTTATAACCTCAGCAAAGATACCTTCGCTTAAAAGTTCATCCGCTGCTAAAAGCGCATCGTAGACCAAAGGTCCGCAGGCTATTATTGTAACATCTTTTCCGCTTTCTAGAACATTGGCTTTGCCTATTTCAAAGGGTGTTTGTTCTGTGGTAAAAACAGGAGTCTTTTCTCTTGCAAACCTTATATAAACAGGACCTTTATATCTTGCTGCGACTTCCGTCGCCTTTTTTGTCTCGTAATAGTCGCAAGGCGCCAAAACGATAAGATTTGGCAAACATCTTGTTATAGCTATATCCTCCAGTGACTGATGGGTTGCGCCATCCGGACCAACAGAAATTCCCGTATGAGCTCCGGCTATTTTAACATTTGCATTATTATAACAAATAGTCACTCGTATTTGGTCCCAATTTCTTCCCGGAGAAAATACTCCGTAAGAAGAAAAGAAAGGCACCTTTTCAGATACGGCCATTCCAGCTGCAACTGATGCCATATTCTGCTCTGATATTCCTATCTCAAAATATCTTTCTGGAAATTCTTTTTTAAAAAAAGATATCCTGGTTGAGTCGGTCAGATCAGCGCAAAGCGCAACGACATCTTTATTTTCTTTTCCAGCCGAAACAAGCCCATCACCAAAACCATCTCTTGTGGGTTTTTGTTCAAGAGTGTCTTTGTTCAAGTAATCAGTTAGATGCATTTCTTTGTTTGTCATAAAAAATAAATAAATTTTGAATTTTTAATTTTGAATTTCGAATCAACCTCTAATTTTTAATGTTTCAAACATTTTAAATTAAGTCATTCGAAATTCAATCAAAATTCTAAATTCGTAATTCAAAATTTACTATTCATGTTCTGATCTTATCCTTCCGCCAAGTGTCCGTAGCTGTTTTAAGGCTTCGTCGGCTTCTTCTTTGTTTGGCGGTTTTCCGTGCCATTCGTATTTGAACTCCATAAAATCCACATCTTTTCCGGGTATCGTTCTTGCGATTATCATCGTAGGTTTTTCATATATCGCTTTTGCCTCTTCGCAAGCATCAACTATTTCTTCTATATTATGTCCGTCTATTTCAAGAACATGCCAGCCAAAAGCTTTGTATTTGTCTGCCAGTGAGTCCAGCGGGAGAATGTCTTCTGTATAGCCGTCTATTTGGATGTTGTTTCTGTCCAATATTGCAGTTAAGTTGCTCAATTTATATTTTGCAGCCAAAAGGACTGCTTCCCATGTCTGTCCTTCATTTTGTTCTCCGTCTGAGACCGCGCAATAGATATGATGTTTCTTTCCATCCAGTCTTGCGGAAAGAGCCGCTCCTACCGCCTGAGAAAGTCCTTGGGCTAAAGGTCCGGATGTGCTTTCAAGTCCCGGTAGAGCTTCTCTATGCGGATGCCCTTGAAGTCTGGATCCAAGTTTTCTTAATGTCTTCAGCTCTTCTATTGGAAAATATCCGGCATGAGCCATAACCGTGTAAAGTCCGGGAGCAATGTGTCCATGAGAAAGGAAAAACCTGTCTCTTTCTTCCCATTCCGGATTTTTTGGGTCGTATTTTAAAACATGAAAAAATAGCGCGCAAAGAACATCCATAAAACCCAAAGAACCGGCGGAATGCCCGCTTCCCGCTTCAAGCAGAGACTTGATGAGGTCTTGCCGCATTAGGTTTGCCTTTTCTTCCAGCTCTTTTATTTTTTCTTCATGGATGTAGCTCATAGATTCTGCAGTTTTAAAATGGTTTCTTTTATATTGTTGCTTTTGAATATAGCGCTTCCCACGGCAAGGTTGTCAGCGCCGGCTTTTAAGAGTTCTTTTGCCGATTCTTCATTTATGCCGCCATCGACCTCTATTTTAACATTAGGAAATTTTTCCCGCAAAGATATTATCTTGGGGATAACCCTGGCGTCGAAGGGTTCGCCATGATGGCCTATCTCCGCGATGCTCATAAATTGAACAAGGTCGAGGTATGGGATCAGGTCTTCTATCTGTGAAATGTTCGTGTTGAGCTTCAGAGCAATACCTATCTCAATACCGGATGAACGGACATTTTCTATTATTTTATGAAGGTTTAGGTGGGAGGTTGATTCTGCGTGAACCAAGATCCTAGATACGCCGGATCTTAGCCAGTCGTCTAATTTTAGATCGGGGTTTTCCACCATAAGATGGACCTCCAGTTTTAGATCTGTCCTTATCTTTTTTATATCTTTTGGCTCAAAGAGAGTTGTGAGAGGCGTGAACTTCCCGTCCATCACATCTATCTGAACCCAAGAAACCAACCCCTCAACTTGATCTATTTTTTCTTGAAGTTCGTCTATGTCTTTAGCTATTATAGCCGGTAATATATTATTCATAAATTTAATATAATTATATCATATATACGAAAAATTAAAAAAGTCGGCAACCATTATGTTGCCGACTTTCTCTCAATATTTTTTTAAGATCTTTATTGAGTCAACAAAGATACTCTTGCCTCTTTTACAAAATTTTTTATTGTCTTCCCATTTTCTTTGGGTAGGAAGATAGCCAGATCATACAAAAAATTAAGACCGCAGTCTATATGATTTTTGTTAAATCTTAGTTTTGCAGCCCGCTTACTGATCTTGGCGGCATTTATGCAGCTTAATATATAGTTTGGGACGAGAGGGATCCCATTGTTTATCATTGTTATGGCGACGCCTTGAAATGCCATCTGGGCGTTAGTAAGCATACTCGAGGGTACGACTATCAGCAACAGTCTTTTTCTTTGGCAAAACGAAATATCTAGATACATTATCTTTCCTCCTTATTTAGTTTTCAATGTACAGTTTAATTATTCTTTTATATGCCAAATTTTATATATTTGCAAATTTTAAATATATTTTTTCAGTTCTCTCCTGAGTTCTTTGTGGTTTGGAAGCGTCTTTTCCACAAGATCCCAAAAGCGTTTTGAGTGATTGAGCTCTTTTAAATGGCATATTTCGTGAATAATGACATAATCCAAAAGATGCTCAGGCAAGAATAAGAGCTTAAAGTTAAAATTCAGGTTTCCATTTTCCGAGCAACTTCCCCATTGTCTTTTTTGGTTCCGTATAAATATCTTATTAAAGCTGAAGTTATACATCTTGTTATTATGCTCAACTCTTTTTGTTATGAGTTTTCTGGCCTCTTCTTTATGTTTTTTGTAAGTTCTTAAGTCGTTTTTTAAAATTATTTTATCCTTTAACTCTTCAGAGTATTTTAAGTTCTTTAGTATCCAATCAGATCTTTTTAAAAGAAACTCCTCAGCAAGGCTTTCGCTCAACCAAAAAGGCATAGTGACAATAATATCACCATTGTGATGCGCGGTTATTTTTAGGCTTTTTGACCTTTTGCTGCGCTTTACACTGTAGGATATCTTTTTGTCTTCTATGACAAGCTCTTTTTTCATCTTCTTCTTTTAAAGTAGATAGCGGCAGCACGCCCTATAAAAATGCCAAGTATAGCCCATATTATAAGTTCTGTGTAGTCCATAATATTTTTATTTCTTAAGCCATTTTAGCACAATAAGCAGAAAATAAAAAAACCCCCTGTTGTCCGGGGGTTTACCCGTTGCCCAGGGGTCAATGAATGTTACTAACATCTAGTTCGTTTTTATTTATTTCGGTAACTATTGCTAGCACCTCTTTCCCTTTGTCGTCGTTTTCATTTGTTTTTCCGAATATCTCCAAAGCTCTTATGCAGAGCCCCACATATTCATCCTTGAAACTCAAACTTAGATTTGTTCCTTTTTTCTTCATTGTTCTGATCTTTTTTCTTAAAAGGACTTCCATGCCCCCAAACCCAACATCTGCTACATCTGTACAGAATTCAAAATCAGCCTTCGTAAAGGCTTCAAGCAACCCTTCTTTCAGAAGTTCTTCCTTTGATGTTCGTAAAGATATCCTGCTTCCATATACTGTGTATGAGAATAGTATTTCCATGACGAGATCCTCTTTTGTATTGTCAAAGATCTATATCAACAATCATACAATACTTTAAAACAGTTGGCAAGCATAAGCGAAGAGAGGCCGGCATAACTTTTTTAAAAGTTTGGCTGGAAGGGGTCCAGAAAAAGCTTGCGAAAGCAATTAAACATCCTCGCTCCCAAAAACCTTTTTCCGCGAATTCTCTATACTGTTTAGCGCTTGCTTGGAGTATCTTTACCCTTTAAAAACTTCTCTATTTTTTTTAAGAATTTTGGCTTTGTAAAACAAGAGGAGGAAAGATGCCCGCCTTTTTTCAAAGAGTAAAGCTCGCAACCGAGCTCTTTTGCAAATTGCTCAACCGGATTATATAAAACAATATCATCGTCTTTTGCGTGTATCATCATTATCTTTTTTGGGTCAAGGCTCTCTATTTTATTTACCGGGTTGTAAAACTTTCCTGTTTTCAGCTTCTTCCAATCTTTTTTGTCAAAGCGGTAAGCCTCGCCAAAAGCTTCCTTGGTGAAAGCAAAAAGCCAGTCCAGTCGCTCAACTTTACTTTCTTTTGTCCAATCTGCAACAGAGGATGATACCACAACCTTTGTTATTCTTTTATCCGGAGATGCTAAAAGCGCAGCAGGTCCGCCAAAGCTGGAGCCGAAGACATATATTTTTTTAGGATCAAGTTTTAGCATCTCTCCAGAATAAATATCTTTAAAACCTCTAGAGATACCTTCTACGACATCCAAAACATCTTGATGCGGAGATATTTTCAAAAATGACCCGCCACTTTCCCAAGAACCTCTGTAACGCAACAAAAATACCCAGTAGCCTTTTTTCGCCCAAAATCCCATCACCTCTTTTTTAAAAGGAGAGCCCGGCATTCCGGGACAAAATATGATCACTTTATCATGCTTGAGCTTTCTTGTCGGAGGCAAGAATTCACAAACTATTTCTTTTTTAAATCTTGTTCTTTTTGTGTGCATTTTTTTAATATTTAAATATTTTTTTGATAGGTTAAAGTTATGTAAATGTTTTTAAAATTTTGCGATTTTTTTGCGGTTCGGATGCTTATCTGCTTGGATTATATCATACATTTTAAAAAATATTTGCCTTAAACAAAAAGCCGCCAAAATGGCGGCTTTTTTAAATATGAGTTTTTACCTTACTCCAAAAAATACATTCTTTGGATCTTTTCTGTCTATTTCTATTTCAGCTATTCTCTTGTCTTTTCCCGGAAGTGTTATTCTTTGAACGCTCCAATTTACGCCACCATCATCAGACTTATATATCATATCTTGAGCAGAAACATATATTTCATTCTTGTTTATCGGATTTATCTTCACGGCATCTATCGGGAGATTTTTTGGCGGGATAAGAAGTCCTATGAATTCCCAGCTAGCTCCTCTGTTGGTTGACTTAAGCACTCCATTTGTAACACCTAAAAATAGCGTATTTGTATTTATGGGGTCTATTTGGAGCGATCTTATTTGGTTTCTGGCAGCTGCTTTTGAGAGCTCCTTTGAAAATCCTCTCCAGGTTTTTCCTCCATTTGAACTTCTGAAAAGTCCTCTATTCGAAGTAGCAACATATATCTCATTTGAGTTTGATGGATTTATAACTATGTCTGAGATGCTTCCGGTAATCCAATAAGTTGCCTCCCAAGTTTCACCGTAGTCGTAAGAAGTAAAAAATCCTCCTTGAGTTGTTCCAAGATAAATAATATTATTTTTTGCGGGATTTATCGTTATTGATGATACGGCATATTCATCAAACTCTGTTATGTATGTTTGATTAAAGGATATTCCGCCATCTGTTGATTTTAGAAAAACACCTCTATTGTTTTGATATGCTGCTACATATATAAGTTCCGGGTCTTTTCTGTCCTGAACTATTCTCAAGACACTTGCATTGGAGAGCAGTGTTTCATTTCTATCAAATATTTGATCCCAATTCTGTCCATTGTTCACGGACTTAATGATTCCGTGACCGGAGGTTCCGGCATAGATCACATTTGAATCGTTCACATCAAACTTTATATCGTAGATGCCGATATCAGATGATCCCTTGGCATTTATAACGGACTGAGAGAACCAAACCTTGCCACCATCGATAGTTCTAAAAATACTGCCCGTTTCTTTTTTCTCAATTGTTGTAGAGCTGCTGCTATTTGACTGAAGAGCCTTCAGTGGAGGAAAGCTGGAAAAAATATTTACGGAGCCCGAATAGAACACCAGCAAAAAAGCGACTATGATAGATAATACAATTATAAGTGATATTGGTTTCATATTTTTCTAAAAATTGAGCGCAAGATTTTCCAAAGCCAAACGCATATTTGCGTTCGTGTTTCTTAGAATATCTTTTGTTTTTAAAATTTCTTCTATTATATTTTTGGTCTCTTCTTCAGAATATTTCTTTGAGACTTTTTCTAAGAGATCAATGCAAGATCTATTTTTAACAAGGTCTATGCAGTTAGACTGCACATAAATAATGTCATGGAAAAATGAGAGCCATACATCCAAAAGAGAGATAACATTCTCACCCTTTGATATTTTCTCCATTATCTCGAATTTTCCCGCTGTCTCGGATTCTAAAAGCTTCTCAAGTTGACCGATAAGCTTTGAGTTATTCATAACATTATTATCTTGTTTAGTCAATACCTGAATCTTTTGAACTCTTGAGAGTATGGTTGGCAGTAAATTTCCATGGTCTGAGCTTGTTAATATCAGGACCTTCTTTTTGGAAGGCTCTTCTAAGACCTTCAAAATAGCGTTTGCGGCGTTTTTATTCATCCTCCCGGCATCTTTTATCAAAGCCACTTTAAAGCCGCCATTTGGGGCGGATAAAGCCAAAAATCCTATGAGTTTTCGTATTTTTTCTATTTTTATCTCTTCTTCATCTTCTCTTTCAACAAGGTGAAATTCAAGATTCTTTTTTAGGCTTTTTAGATCTTTTTCTTTTAAAATAATAGCGGAAAGACCCAAGGCAAATTCGTGTATTTCTTCATTGTTTTTTCCATACAACAAATAAGCATGTCCCATATTTCCGGAGTTAAAAAGCCTCTCAAATTGTTTTAGTTCTTCGTTCATCTTAAATATATATTTATTGCTCTTAAGTGTTCATCGTAGGTCTTTGAGAATACGGTTTCACCGGAAGATTTAGACAAGTAAAACCAGTAAGGCGAGCTTTTTGGATATACGGTCGCTTTAATGGCTGTTATTCCCGGGTTTGAGATCGGTCCCTTCGGAAGTCCTTTGTTCGTGTAGGTATTATAAGGGTCATCAACTTTTAGGTCTTCGCTTTTTAAATGATTATGCCCAAGAGAGTAGATGGTTGTAGCATCCACCTGAAGCGGCATACCGGAGTCTATCCTTTTCCATAGTATTCCGGAAGCTATAGACATATCATCCATACCTCGCACCTCTCTTTCAAGTATGGATGCCATAGTGACGACATCAAATATATTTTTTCCTTCCTTTGTTATATCCTCCCTAAGGTCCTTGTTTAGTTTTTCGTCAAAATTATCAAGCATACTTTCAACAACATGTTGGATCGTTACCGTATTTTTGTTATAAACATAAGTGTCGGGAAACAAAAACCCTTCAAGGGTGGCATTATCCGGAACGCTATTTAAAAATGCATATCTTTCTTTAAGGTCAGCTACCCTATACTCTGATATCTTTTTTTCTCCCAAAATGCCGAGCTCTTCCATTTTTTTATCAAGCTGATATATAGTTGTTCCTTCCGGAACAGAAAGTTTTACTTTTTCTATGTAAATATCACCAAATATTATAGCGTCTGCAATCTGGGCTATGCTCATATTTTGAGAAAATAGATATCTTCCGGCCTGAAGAGATCCTTCTCTGCCGGACTTTTTAATGTAAAAATTAAATAAAAAAGAGCTTGATATCAGATAATTTTCCTCGAGTTTATTTGCTATGGTGGACAGCGCCTCTCCCTCCTCGATCTCAAATATAACTTCTTTTTGCAAACTTTTTGAAAATGGCGCATTTATCTTTGTGTCGATGAAAGAATACAAAACAGAAAGACACAAAAATATCTCCAAAAAACCAATGAATATTATTAAAAATAGTTTCAGGTCTATTCTCATTTTATTTATACTTTAGTTTTATAAAAAGCAAGGAACTCGAAACCACGAGAATAACACAGTTTGTTGCCAATATTGGCGCATCGGAAACTATTATACCGTGAATTATCCAAAGAACACTGCCGGATATTATCATATAGATCATATATAAGGAAAGTCCTTCAGTGTCTTTTGTTTGTATAGATCTTATGAG
>Ga0114931_10008399_pt1 | contig 12505 bp, 8 predicted proteins | sample 2SBtaG_FD_89579 | JGI IMG/M metagenome (GOLD analysis project Ga0114931, IMG submission 89579) | Deep subsurface microbial communities from Kolumbo volcano to uncover new lineages of life (NeLLi) - 2SBTROV14_V59a metaG | ecosystem: Environmental > Aquatic > Marine > Volcanic | place: Kolumbo...
CCAACCGAATCACGCAAGGCGAATGCAATACTGGAAACTATGTTCAACCGGTTCGGTGATGAAGTTTATGAAGCTGCCTATCCGATTTTTATGAAGCGTATGGGGATACAACTGGATGCCTGATGGCAGATGTCGTCGATCACAAAACACGCAGCCAGATGATGGCGGGTATACGGGGAAAGAACACTAGGCCTGAAATACACATTCGCAGCCTTTTGCACCGGCACGGATTTCGGTTCAGGATTCATGTTGATTCATTGCCCGGCAAGCCTGATATTGTCCTGAAACGCTATCGCGCCGTCATTTTTATTCATGGTTGCTTCTGGCATGCACACGATTGTCACCTGTTCAAACTACCCTCAACAAGAACAGAATTCTGGCAGACCAAAATTGAAGGGAACAAGGAAAGAGATACTGTAAACATAAAGGTTCTGAAGGATTCCGGCTGGCGAGTTCTAACTATATGGGAGTGTTCCCTGAAAGGCAGGACGCGTCTTAAGGAATCTGCATTGGCGGAAAAGATCAGCGCATGGTTATCAGGAGATATCCCTGATAGTGAGATCACTGGACGAGAATAATCGAAACTATTGACTAAGCGTTCCTGGGTTTTCCATCTGATGCCTGGTAGCTTGCCGAACCGTGGGTAATCGTATCAAAATAATCGATCTTTTTGCCGGGCCAGGTGGCCTTGGCGAAGGCTTTTCCGGTTATGTAAGTGAAGCAGGTGATCGCCCATTCAAAATTGGTTTATCAATCGAAAAAGAAACAAGTGCTCACGAAACCTTGCAGTTACGTGCTTTTTACCGGCAGTTCCTGACAGGACAGGCTCCTAGGGAATACTACGAATATCTGGAGGGCAAGCATGGAAAGTTTCCTGCTGATGAACTATACCTTCTGCCCAAGCTGCAACAGCAAGCCAAAGCAGCTGCAGAGGAAGCACGCCAGCTTACCCTGGGCGAAGACAACGCTGAAATTGAACGCTCCATTGATAAAGCTCTAGGCAAAAATCCCGGCAACTGGCTTCTGATTGGAGGTCCACCATGTCAGGCATACTCGCTTGTTGGCAGGGCCAGAAATGCAGGCATTATTGATTACAATGCGGAAAAGGATCATCGCAATTTTTTGTATGAGCAATACCTGAATATAATTGCGCGCTTCAAACCTGCTGTCTTTGTTATGGAAAATGTAAAAGGCATACTCTCTGCAAAGGTGAATGGAACCCGAATATTTGATAAAATCAGGGAAGACCTCCATTGCCCAACCCAGACAGTTGATTCAAAGGGGAACCGGCGGGAGTACGAGATATTCTCACTGGTTATCGACTCAAAAATTGATCTGAATGGACGCATGGAACCTGAACCAAAGGATTTCATTATCCGGTCAGAACATTACGGTGTTCCACAGGCGAGGCACCGCGTAATCCTTCTTGGAGTCCGTTCAGATATAGCAGCCCAAATGCAACCGGGCACTCTTGCTGAAACCCCTGTCCCTTCTGTCCAACAAATGATTTCTGATTTACCACGGTTGAGAAGTGGCCTTTCAAAAGGCGAAGATAGCATGGAAAACTGGACTGCCGCAATTCATCAGCATTCTGAAGTACCCATAGAGGCAGTCAGGAGAGCCTCTCTTGATCCCGTTGCTGCTGCCATGGAAAAAGCTGTTCAAAAGATTGGGTCGGAAGAACTGGACAGAGGCATTAACTGGGCGCGGCGAACGACCCAAGGCATTTCAACCAAAGCTGGTGCTCGCTTATGCAACTGGATCAGTGACCCCACAGGCTGGAAGGGTGTGTGTAACCATGAAACCAGAGGCCATATTCAAGGTGATTTGATCAGATATCTTTTCTGCGCATCGTTTGGATCAGTAAAGCACGATGATGACAGGTGGACCCCAAAGGCTTCTGATTTTCCATCTGAACTAGCTCCAAACCATAGCAACTGGAGTTCGGGAAAGTTTGCAGATCGGTTCAGGGTTCAAGTTGCCGACAGGCATGCAACAACTCTTACCAGTCATATTTCAAAAGATGGGCACTACTTTATTCATTATGACCCGACACAGTGCCGTAGTCTGACAGTCAGAGAAGCTGCCAGAATTCAGACATTCCCGGATAACTATTTCTTTGTTGGCAATCGAACCCAGCAATACACCCAAGTTGGCAACGCCGTTCCACCTTTTTTAGCAAAGCAAATTGCAGATATTGCTCATAGTGTCATAAAGGGTAGGTAAACCACCATTCGTTAAACAGGATGCTCGAAGAATGCAATCTCACGCTCTGTCAGTGTCCCAATTAACATTCCTCGATCCAATAGGCGGTTCCCTTCTTCACATGATGTTTCTGGTAATAAACTGCAGGAATGGCATGCGGCTAAATTACAATTATCAGGGCCCTGCCCTCCGCTTTCAATACAAACAGGATCTGACGAACACCATTGTGCATTTTCCAAGGCGTGGCTCAAAACGTTCTCAAGTCTTCCAGGCATCCCCATCCTCACTAAGCCACCCATGGTGCCTTCAGAGTCTCCGGAAGCGGTGTATATCAGGATGCCCGCCATTGGGCTATCCCCATCACTGCAATAAATTCTTTCTCGGAGTGAAGCTGAGCCGTATCCACAATCATATACAAGCTGATTTATCAGCATGTGCGCCAAGGTATGCAACAGAACAAACCTGGGAGAAATCACTCTTTCTTCTTGATGTCGCTCAATCCGCAACTGATTAAACATTTTCTGCATTCTATCGATGCGTAATGACAGTTGAGTATCATACTCTTGAGCCCAGTCCCTGATTCTTTCTTCCTTAATTTCAAGAAATATACCTTCACCACGAACTATTATTGCTGGAAGCCAGTTTGTGTGTGTGTGTGAAATGAGCTTTCTTTTTTCTTCGTTGGATAGCCCGCTTTCAGGAAATATCCGTGAAAACCCTGTAAAAGCTCTAGTTTCTCTGAGCTTGTGAATCAATGATATTCTATTGAAATATTTACTAATCTGAGTTCCATAAGATTGAATTTCAGAACTTTTGATTAAAAGGTTTGTTTTCGGGTAGCCCTCATTTATATCATTTCTTAGCAGAGTATATTCTTCGCGCCTGTAATGTTGTTCCTCGCTATCTGACTCATTTCTGGCAATTTGGCTGGAAGATTCTCCAGAAAGTTTTCTGTTTGCTGCATCAGTTAGTTCATCAACACTAACGTCTGCACTCGGATAGTATTTTTTAAGTATTGATTGAGCATGTTGAGGCAGAATCTGATTGTCTCCGTTTGCATCAGACATCATCTCGACATATTGCCAGACGTATGGATTGTCGAGTATTTCGAGCGCCTCTTCATTCGAGTTCAGGTCGATAGTAGGAAGGTATATCGAACTGACTACATGAGGAAAATAAACATTTGATCCACCGCGAAGTAGTGGCTGCAAGTGGTTTCCACAACCTTTGGCAGGATAATTTGAGGATGGAACAGCTAGTGCCGGATTGTGCCCACTACACAACACCCCTATTCGGGATAACGCCGATTCCTCACCAGTTTGGCCTCCAAATGCCCCGGCAAGAGATCTAGACTCCACTCTTTGAATGCTATCAACATCCTTTTCACAGACTATTCGGACACCTGCAAGAGAAGCGCTACCACTCGATACCATTCTCAACCTTAGGCCAAAGGAGTCAGGATCACTCTTTTGAAACACCCATTCCCACCAAGGAAAATCTTGAAGGTGCCCATGCTGACAAGCTGAAATGAACCTGACTTGGACTGTTTTTCGCTTTGGATGACTTTTGCCTTTACCTTTACCGCTGGCAACAGGCCCAATGCAAGAAGGAGCTTCTTTATCATGAAGCTCAGACTCATACATTAATCCGCAGCGTGGGCAGACATGCCAGCGAGGAAACCTCAGAAAAGGCAATTTCAAATTTAAATTAACTTCATCTGAGGCTTGGTTCGTTCTTTGGTAACGATAATCAGGGGGAAGAACAAAAAAGTCGACTCCAAGCCGTTCTGACAGCCTATGTTCATCCTCAATCATGAATTCCCGATGATCATGATTAGTTTCATCGAACGGCCACGCATCAAGGCCAGCATGCACCAGAGATGAAGGGCCAGGAAAATCAACCATTGCACCAACCCCAAATGGTGAAATTGCCTGACTTCGTCTAATTGGTTTAGGCATCGGCATCCTCCTCAATCAGTTCATTGAATCCCACAGTTATCTCTGCTTCACAGTTTGCATCAACATTTCTCAGCGAGCTTAAAGTCGGCCAACTATGGCCACTCCAGCTTGGGGGCATTCTGGTCCCCGCAGGATAAGCAAGGGGAGCATCCTCAGGCGGGGCGCCGAAACCGCCGTATTCGCTTGGATTCCAAGCTTTCCATTCATTCAGCCGCTTCAAAAACATTGCTTTAACGTTGTCTTTCTCTTCTTCGTCGACAAATGAAACCCTTCTGAGAAGCATCTTTTCCACTCGTTCACGTAATTCTGACCCTTTAGACAGAGGGTGCTTTCTTGGATCGCTCGCATCTGATATTGGAGATAACTGCCGGGCTGCTGCAACAATAACCCCATGCAGTGCCCTATCCACAGCAGGGGGGCTGAATGGAGTAACACTTGTAGGTTCTACCTGAGCATAAAGCCGCTGATGAAATGAACGAAATCTTTCGAAGTGGCTTCTATCTCGAGGTTTACTTTGACTGAATGCGACTACGTCTAAACCTGGAGATGACTGATTTCTTCCTATGCGACTGGATACCTGAATATACTGAGATGTTGTTTTTGGCTGACCAATAATAGTCATTAAGCTCAGCCTATCGATGTCCACTCCGACTTCGATAATGTTAGAAGCCAGACATGCCTCAACAGCATCATTGAAATACCCGTGAGTATCTTTATCAACTGACTTCTCAAGTTGCCGAATTGCCAGAGGGATATGGTCTCCTCTAATTCTGCTGGTCAACTCAATTACATGATACAATTTTCTAATATCTTTGTAATCGTAACCATGACGGTCAATGATGACTCGTAAATAGTCTCGTGTATCCGCAACCAGCAGGGTAGCTGCACCTCCCAACTCTCGTAATGAATTAAAGAAAGACAACAGGGTCCACCAAGGATCCCGCTCTGTCTCAGAATTCTGAATAGGCATCACCGCTGGATATTGCAGTAGCGCTGCAAACATCCTTGCTTCAGTTGTTTGAAGAGATCCTAAACCAGGGGCCATTATCCCCGCATACAATCTACCCGGACTAAGCGATTCATTATCCCCCCTAGATTCTTTTGCAAAGAAAGAATCGCCAGCCTCTAAGCCAGAAGGAGGGAATAGCATGACATTACTTCTCCCGTACAAAGACTTAACCTGCTCTTCAGCACGACTAATTGTTGCTGTTGATGCAACTATCTTAGGTGTGATCACTTCACCGTCTATTTCGGTGGTACATAATTCCTCAATTACAGTTTCATATGCTCCAACCATCGAGCCTAACGGGCCTGAAATGAGGTGAAGTTCATCTTGAATTATCAGAGAAGGTGGAAGGCCAACGTGGACTCCATCATCCCCAATGCCGAATATAGCTCTTGTTTCTGGCTTCCACGTTAACATTGCAAATTTATCAACCGTACCAATAACCAAGTTTGGCGGGTTCTCAATAATATCTTCATCAATAATTGAAATTGGCAATGGAGGAGTATTTGGCTTCATCAAACTAAACCCAAACTCGCATGCAGGGTCATGGCATCGAAATGCTACTGTTTCACTCCCTCCACTGAGAGGCTTCCACTTTCCGTATCCATATACACTTAACTTGTCACTATCCGACTCTTTTGGCCCAAACTTTGCATTGCACCATGGACATTTGAGCAGAACAAAGGGGTTTTCACTCTTTGGATCTCTTCGTAATTTTGATAAAGCTTTTTTGGCTCCCTGCCTGGTATTTGGGCTGGCTTCACCACCAACCCACATTCCCAAACGAAACTCCTTTTCCCCCAGTCTATCTACATGCCCATTTCTTCTCACATGTTCCATTGCACAGAAAAGAAGACCAGCTCTCTGAAACTGTTGTGCGGTTAAAAGGCGTAGCGTGTATCTCATGATTACATCAGCTCCTGAGGATCCACGTCCTGCAAGTCTGTTGTAATAGATCGTAAATGCAGTCAGTCCGAGGTAGGCCTCGGTTTTGCCTCCACCGGTCGGGAACCAGATTAAATCTACGGTTTCACGCTCATCTTTTTCCTCAGATGGCAGACATATTCCCTTGATCGACAGCAAGAGAAATGCAATCTGGAATGCTCTCCAGTACCCTCTTTTCTCATCAGGTGAGGCAGGGTCGGGATTAAGAATATCTGTATCCCATGACAGTTTTCCATCCGTCCAGATCGGGTTTCTGGTTTCTCTGCTGCTTCGAAGTTGTGCAATCAGCATGGAGTGATTGGTTAATCTGAAGGCTTCCCGTGCAATTTCCGCTTCAGGTCGGTCAGACTCTAAAAATGACAGGCCATTTTCAATTCGCTCCAGACATTTTCTGCAGCGCCCTATAAGCACTTGGGCAGTATCTTTCAGGTCATCAGGTACTGGAATGCATGTCCCATCCGGGAGGCTTCTGTCATTGAGATTCTCAAGGTCTTTTATCCAGCGCCTGTAAGCTAGGATCAGTGCCCGAAGTTCTTCTTTCCCGTTATCCTCTGAATCCAGGCCTGCAAGTTTTCTCATACTGACGCGAAGGGGGGCACCATTCCTGTCGTAAAGATCAGCGCTAGTTGAGGGAGTTTCAAAAGTCGGAAGTGACTCGGTAAAAACTTCAGAAACTCTAGGAGGCCTCTCTCCCGGCCAGTTTGCTGCACAGCCATGACCAATCGCGAATGTAAGCCGATCCCGATACAAGAGCCTTATTATTTCTTCTTCATCATCCGGGTTCCTGTTGCTTCTGCGCACTTCCGGGTAGGGGATAATCCAGGCATCTTCAGAACTGCTCCTTACAGTAACGGAAGTCTGGAAAAAACATTGTTCGTCGATATTGCCTGCATCTCTGCGTTGGCGATTAATAACAGAAACGGTAATCAGATGTTGATCGCACCCATTGTTATCCTTGCACTCTCTTACAACCACCACTGCTTCAAGCTTCTGCTCATAACTCGGGATCCACTGCCTTATTGGGGAAGTTGCATCAAGAAGGTCCCGCCTAGAGATTGATATGACCGGGCTCTTTCCATCCGCTGACAGTTCCGGCTTTCGAAGCCAAATCATTCTAGAGAAAGAACTCGCACTTCCTTGAGGGGTGTCAGGCTGTTTGGTGATCTGGATGACTTTCTTTTTGTAGGTGGCAAAGCTGACTTCGATTAAAAGGAGATTTCCGACTTTATCAAGGTCAGCCAGAAAACTGAGGCCCATTGAAGATGGTCTGAATGCGTTGGCTAGGGAAACATCATAGTCTTCGCTGTCATCTGCGAGCACTTTTGATTTTGAAGCCTTCTCTTCTGCTTTATTTTCAAGTTTTTCATTTATTCCAGCATCGTCACGATCTTCGCTATCAGCCAAGATGGTTTCCGTGGAGTCGGCTTCTTCAGCAAATTGCACTTCACCAGTAATTTCTGCAGGAAAAAGGACGCCTGCTCCGTACCGTTTTATCGGGGAGTCCTGCCAGAGAACCTCTTCACCGTTTAACTGACGTTTCGGACTATAAAATTGTTCCTTGGTAAGAATCTCGGTTTTTTCATCCAGCTCGATCAAATTGTCTTTAGCCATTGCAGGATCTGGACCAACTATTTCTGCACGTAGTCGATTTAGAAGCCATTTGCGGTTACGAAGATTCTTTTGAAGGTCAGACATTGGATTTTCCTCCACTCGCAGCTTTCTCAAAGCCATTTTGGATAGCCTCAGCCCATGGCTCCCTACAGTTTTCATTCATCATAATAACCAGTTTCAGCTGTGCCCGGCTCATGCCAATGTAAAGAAGTGCTTCAGCCTTCTCGCCGGTGATTCTGTTTATATCAGTCAGAATTATCGCCGGACTTTCCAGCCCCTTGAATGCATGAATGGAGCAATAATGCACCTTTTCTTCCAGATTCTTCCGGTCATGCTTGCTGTGCTCTCTGAATGGTGCCAAGATGCTGTCAGAGTTTATGGATTCAAGGGATTTTGCTGCTGATTTTTCATCCCTTCGGCTGGAAAGCACCGCAATGTGGCATGGTTTGAATTCGCCAAGAAGCGAATCAAGCTGTTCGGACAGTAGCTGTATTTGCTTGTCAGAATCGCGGTAAAAACATGTGATGATCCCTGATTTGCCCAGCGATTGAATGTATCTTGAATAACCGGGGCTCATGCAGCATGACAGCTCAATTCCACGGGCTATTTTTTCGGTGTTCCGGCAGTTGATCCTCAGGGGGAATCTGAAGTACTTGTCGACCCTGTCGCTGATGAGTTTTTCCAGGTTAAAGTCCACGTTTTCCTGTTTTCTCGTGTAAATCGCCTGACGTTCATAGTCACCGAACATTGCCCAGCATCCTCCGGCCATTCCCCCAAGAAGCAGCAGGTCAAACACGTCGAGATAGGCGTCAGTGAGAAGGTCCTGAGCCTCATCAACAACGAGAGCATCGAACTGCTGGGATATTATCCCGTCAAGAACTCGATTAATGACAGCCTCAGGCACAGACTGATTCCAGAAGTGTGAATCATTATTCTCTCTGGGCTTCAGGCCGGACAGTGGCAGCAGAAGTTGTCCGATATGACCGGTGGTAAGGCTGCTTCCTGCAACGTCCTCAAGCGGGTTGACCTGATTTATCAGCCATTGTCCGAGCAGCCGGTTGTAACAGACGAGCAATGTTTTCCTGCCCTGCATCGCATATCGTCGGGCTGCTTCAATTGCCAGCATTGTTTTTCCTGTTCCCGCCGGCCCTTTGAATACGACACGGGGATTTTCACTCAGGGTATCAAGTGCGTGAAACTGTTCTTCGGTGAACTGCTTTATCTCGCCCTCGGCAAATTCCGCTAGGCAGGATGGAGGCTGATAGAATTCAAAGTCATGTCTGAGAATGCCCAGAATCTCTTTGCATTGCTGCGCATCGGGCCTGCTGTTTGCGGAGCTGTACCATTTGGCAGATTCGGTTCTGTTTGTGTGATCGTGGGCATGTCGAAGTATATCCAGACAAATTCTTGATACTGGTTTCCTGCTGAGAGGACCCCTGTCTATGGATTGCCATTGATGCCATTCGGGAGATGCCTCATCGAAAAAAACGTTCGTAAAGAATACTGCTGAAAAGAAAAGTATTTTTCGCAGTGCCATACTCTGTTTTGCTACATAACTCCGGATAGCATGCATTGAATCTGATGCCTGACGGAATGGCCCCACGTCCGAGACGGTTCTAGATCTTCCTTTACCAAAATGCCATCTCCCATCTTTCCTCTCTACGTTACTGTGGGCTTTTACTTCAAGGCAAAGGACTCCATGCCCGGGGACAATAACTACAAAGTCCAGCTCTCCTGAAAGCCGTTTTGAATGCTCGGCGACATCCAGCGAGTGGAGAACAATCCATCCTTCCGTATCCGGGGCATTATCGAATTTATGGAAAAGAGCCTTTTCACCAGGAGACCTGATCTCTTTGGAGAGGTAAGGAGGGATCATCCGTGCCATCAGAAAGCGTCCATTTTTCTTAGAATACCGATATCACTGTAGGGGACATCCACGGTTTCCGGGTCAACTCCAACCACCCTGAAAATTGAAAGAGTTCCTGCACTTACACCTTTCAGCGAAAGGTCAAACCGGTCTCCTATTCTTACCCCGTTCTCGATGATTCTTTTCATCTCATTCATCAGTGAAGTGCGAATCTGACTTCCAGCCTTATGTCGATACTCCTTGAATTTCTTCATTAACTGCCATTTGGATGCAGCATACTCCAGAGGGTCTGATCCCGGAGGCAGATAACCCAAGTCGTCAAGGATTGCTATCAGTTCGTAGAATTTGGAATCTGTTCCGGGACTGATTACCTCATCAGTAGTCCAGGTCCAGAGGTACTGATGGGCACACAGGTCAAAGCCCCTGCTTCTTAGCAGTTCCAGAATCCTGCTGGAGCCATGAGTTTCCAGCGCTGTTTTCAGAAAAGGTTTCCACTCCAGTGCAGTGCTGCCCAAGTCACTCAGGTTATCCTTCTGCATCAGGGAATTGGCCACTTCATCAAGGTAAGTGCCACTTCCGGACGTTCTTAATACGATCATATCTTCAACCTCAAGATCTGAGGTGGCTGACCTTGGAAAAGTTTTGGGTTTTTCGTCGAGAAAGCCTCTGCTTTCGATTAGGTCGGACAGCTCAATAACCTTCTGATCTTCTTTGAGAAAAACATAGCTTTTGTCAGCAAGCAGGATCATTCTCGCCCTGACAACATATTGCTGGTCTCTATTAAAATTCTGTTTGACTACACTGGCTGGCCGCAGAGACGACCAGAAGCCGGTCTGTTCCCAGTCATCAGTCCGAACATCTTCATCAGTCTGAGTTGAGCCGACAGGTTGTCCGGTGGCATCTTGGGCTTTGAAGTGTTTCCCTCCCTTTGGCAACGACCTTTTTGGAGGAAGGCGAACCTGCTCGTTTTCATAAGCAACAATATCAAGTTGTGCTGTATGCCCGCCAAACAGGAGGCTGTACATTAATGGCGAATGCCTTCCGTCTGAAGGAAGAATGATATTGTCAAGCAGGCTGTTATTCAGGATTTTGGCTGATGAAATAAACAGACACGTAGGATCATCATCGCCTATCTCAGATATGTATGAATCTTCCAGCCCCTGAGTCCACCCCCGGGTCAGGGCTGTGACGATTCCATGTTCCATGTCATTTTCGACCGCTTTTTCTATAAGTGCCCCAACTTTTTTTCTTTTCGGATTTTCGGGATTCTCAAGCAGGAACTGTGCAATTTTTCTGACCCTGTCCGTGTTCTCGACAATATTTGGAAAATACTTTGCGAGGTGTTCGATCTCATGGATGGTTTCTTTAATTCGAAGAAGCGGTGAAGAAAAGGGCGATATGCTCAGCACGACTGACTGTCGCATGTTCCATATCAGCCATTTAAGCTTTCCAGCAGAGTCGTCTTCGACTGTATTCAGTTCCTGAAAGCAATTTCGCGTCTCTCGGATCAGTTCATTAACCGGGCTGAAATCCCTGATAATATGCTTTCTGATTTCGAAGCGGGCTGTGTTTTTGAAAACACCGGTTGTAAATGAGAACATGTCCATATCATTTATGTCTGTTGAACTGCAAATAACATGGATTCGCAGCCGGGTGGAAAACCGGAATTGGGTGTGTGTTTATCTGGGATAATCGACTCATCTCTGCAGCTTGCCAGCATCGAAATAAGGTCCATGGCCTCCTGATCATATTCAGTGTGGGAAAGCAGAATTATTATGTTGGCGTGAGTAAAGAGCTGCCAGTTTTGCAGGGCATCAGGGCCATCTAGAATGACAAGCGGGACTTCCATTGACTGGGCGGTTTTCGGTGACTGCAACAGTGTCTTGGAAGGCCCCGAGTCGACGTTGTCACTCTTCATCAGCAATTGAGTTATCTTCTGGAGATGAGTTTTGCCTTTATAGGTAAGAGAAATGTTCTCATTCTGTCGATCCCATGCAGCTTTGTTCGACACGATGAGCGTTTCAACATCACCCTTGTCAATGCAAGCCTCATTGAATCCCTCCACAGTTTCTTTGTAAAAGAAGGCGGCTTTTGACAATTTTTTCGTTTGGCGTTTGGTGGCGGCATGAGGTGTCAGTGAGACGTGGTACTTCTGTATGTAATCAGGGAAAATGCTTAAGGAAGAGTCCTGATATTTTTTGGGCCCTTTTTCGACATAAACTTGTCTGCCACGCTCGCGGTTTACTTCAGTGAAAGCGCCTACAGTGCCTTCCATCAAATCCCCATAGTGAACAAAATAAATCCTGGTATTATTTTCAAGAGACTCAAACTCATTCCAAGTGACTGTTTCTGCATCCTTTGTCAGTGAATTCAGCAGGCTCCCCAGCCCGCAAAAAGCACTGCAGCAATAACGGGCGGGAAGAAGAAAAGGCATAAACAGCCTCGCGCTGCCCCCGGAGTGTTTTCTCATCCACCAGCCAATCAATATCATTGATTTGGCCCAGCCCGGAAGCCTTTGCAGGCCAAGTTCTTCCGTCTGAACTTGAATTCTGTCTACTTTCAGCATGGATTACTTCCACCCAATAAGATCTTGGGCATTCGGGGTCGGACCAAGCTAACGTATTGATCTTCCGCTATTTTCATCTTAATAAACCGTGTTTCCAAGGCTTAAAACCACCTTTTCACTCCCCAAATGATCACTGTAAGCAAACACCGGTCCACGCAGCACATAAATATTCCTCACCTGATTAACCTTCCTGCCCGCCGCAAATAGCCCCATCTTCTGTTTTATTTGAAGATATGGGAGAAGCCCGCATATTTTTAGCCTCAATGCCTCACCTCCACCAACAGCGTCTTTCTACGCCTCCGAATTGATGACCTCAAGCTCCGGGAAGGGGAAATCCCGCGCATTGC
>Ga0114931_10008400_pt1 | contig 12504 bp, 13 predicted proteins | sample 2SBtaG_FD_89579 | JGI IMG/M metagenome (GOLD analysis project Ga0114931, IMG submission 89579) | Deep subsurface microbial communities from Kolumbo volcano to uncover new lineages of life (NeLLi) - 2SBTROV14_V59a metaG | ecosystem: Environmental > Aquatic > Marine > Volcanic | place: Kolumbo...
GCTCCTGTAGCCGCAACGGCGCAGAAAAAAAAGAAAGTACGAGTGCGCCGGGTTCCCAAGGGCAGTGCCTCTGGTAAAAAAGTTAGGGTTGTTCGACGGAAGAAATAATGTAAGCGCTCCATGAACACCCTGCTGCACGTACTTAAGTCCCCCGATATACAAGGGTATTATCGGGGGACTTAAGTACGCACAGCAGGGCGTCCCTGAAACCCTTACAGCCGAGATGTTAATCTCGTTCCCACGCTCCTGCGTGGGAACGCGTATCATACTTGTTCCATGTAACCATTACCGCCATTTTTGGAGAAATTACAATGCCAATTTATGAATTTTATTGCGATGATTGTAATACAATGTTCAATTTTATTGCCAGCCGGATAAATACCACTAAGGTTCCTGCCTGTCCCAAATGCAATAAAGATTTAGAACGCCGTATGTCAACATTTGCCACTGTTGGGCGGGCCAGGGAGCCTGGCGAAGACGGCTTGCCGGATATTGACGAAGGTCGAATGGAACAGGTGTTTGCCTCTCTGGCTCGGGAGGCTGAGAATGTAAACGAGGATGATCCACGCCAGATGGCCGGAGTGATGCGGAAATTTACTAGAGAAACCGGTTTGTCTTTGGGTGATGGCATGGAAGAGGCGTTGAGTAGAATGGAGGCGGGAGACGATCCTGAAAAAATTGAAGCAGAGATGGGAGATATTCTGGAAAATGAAGACCCGCTCAGCATGTTCGCCCAGAAAGCGTTAAAAACAGGCCGCCGAGCAGCTCCTGCTCATGATGAAAAAATCTATGAGTTGTAATGTAAATATTGTCAACGGCTCCCAGGGAGCCGTTGACGAATATTTACGGTTTCGGTGGTTTCCTCGTTCCCACGCTCTGCGTGGGAATGCATATCTGGGTGACGAACATTTTATTAGCAGCGGTTTTGGAGAAGTTATTTACGTTTAATGTATTGACTTGATATAATTAATTACTTGTCTCGCTAATTGTCTATTGTCAATAAGAACGGACATCTCATGATTTCGCCCCAGGGCAGAGTGGGTGAAATTGTGACTTCCTATAAAGGAGAAACGCCCGTCGATTACAACTAATTTGGTATGGGTTGTGGTGCGTGGCGATTCAAAACGTACCTTTATCCTATTTTTTTTCAGTAGTTTTGCTACCCTCTGGTTCTCCTTATTTATACCTGGATCATAATCAGATTTTTCCAGCAACACCTTGATTATAACCCCTCTGTTTCTGGCCTTGATTAAATCGTTTAACACAATTTTGGCTTTATTCCTGGGGGATTTGGTGATCTTGAACAGGAACATGGAAATGTCTATTCGTTTGGCGGCATGAGCTATAAAGGAACGTAAGGTGTCGAAATAGAGACCATCGGCCAACAAGACTACCTGCCCCGGATATGTATTGATTCGAGCCATGACCCGCATTTGGGCGGAACCAGAAGATGAGGCTGGCTGGCGGCTTGTAAAATTGCCGGTACCTGAGATGGTTATATATGGTTTTATCGCCTCATAGGTACTATCCCCAATGGCCTTGGTCTGCCGCAGGTCTTTGAGCTCGCTGAACTGGCCGTGTCGCCGACGGTAGTTGACAATGGCCTGTGCCTTGTTCTTACCTATGAATGGCAGCCCCTGCAGTTGTTTGACCGAGGCGGTGTTGATATTCAACCGCCCCTCAAGGGCCAAGGTTATTTGGCAGGACATACCTATGATAAGGAGGGCTGTCAAAAATATTTGCGATATTTTTTTCATAATTATTGGGGTAGGGCCAGAAGTTACTCTGAATATTTATGTATAGGAAAATCAAAGTTTTCGGAGCTTACACTGGTAACTTCTCCAAAACCGCTGCTAGTAAAATGTTCGTCACGCAGATATGCATTCCCAAGCAGGAGCTTGGGAACGAGGAACGAATCAAAGTTTGATTGTTTGTAACACTCCCAACTGTAAGCGATTCAGGGACGCCGCCATGTACACGTTGACCGGGCGCAATCATACTTCCTGTATATTGTGGTCGGTCAACGTGTGCAGGGTGGTGTTCATGGATCGCTTACGAATATTTACTTATGTTGTGGGCCACCAGGCAGGTGCCACACGGCGCATGACATTGAAACCACCTCCCAAAACGAGATTATTAGTTTTGCCGATACTGTCAAGATATCGCTGAACCTCCGAAGATCTGGTGCCTGCATCACATATAATGATGATAGTTTTGTCAGCTGGAACCTCAGCGGCTCGTTGCCGCATCTCAACATAGGGAATGGTAAGCCAGTAGTCCGGGAATTTTTCTTTGAAAACCCTGGCGTCCTTGGGGTGGCGAATGTCCAGTGCCAGCCAGTTATCCTGACTTTTCTGATTATCCATCCAGGCCATAAAATCATCAAGATTAACAGTCCTGAGACGTCCATCTATAAAATTGTCGGCAGCGTTAGCGGTAGCATTTAAGGCATCCAGAGCTGTGGCGAATGGTGGGGCATATGCCGTCTCAAGGTTTATGAAGTCTTCAACTGTGGCTCCCTTGCCAATGAGGGCGGCGGCACTGTCGATCCGGGTGAGGATGGCATCGGTCATGGGGCCGAAACCCTGGACACCTAACACCTTTCTGGTGCGCTTATCAAATACCATTTGTAAAGGAATTATGGCCTGGGTAGGGAAAAAATGGGCCCGATCCGATTGGGCGGTAATGACTCGACCGGCATCAAAGCCGGAAGCTTTGGCTGATGCTAAACTAAGGCCTGTGCAGCCTATACACGATTCAAAGGCCTTCATAATGAAAGAGCCGGTTACGCCGGGAAAGATACTGGGAATACCGGCCAGATTATCAGCGACAATACGGCCTTGGCGATTGGCCAGCGAACCAAAGGGGGCGTTCATCTTTTCACCGGAAACGAGATTGGCAACCTCGATACAGTCCCCTGCCGCATAAATATCCGGGTCGGAGGTCTGCAAACGATTATTGACGACGATTCCACCCCTTGCCCCCACAAGTAGACCAGACTCGCGAGCCAATTCACTGCGAGGATGGACACCAACGGCCATAATTACAATGTCAGCCTCAATACTACGTTTATTTGTGGTGACTTTATACGCCCCATTATTCTCTTCAATTTTTTGGACACCCTCACTGACCAGCACCTTTACGCCGTGCTCTTGCAGGTGATTGGCGAGCATCAAGGCAAAAATTGGGTCGACTGCCCGGGGCAGAAGCTGGGGCATAAACTCAATGATTGTAGTCTCGATTTCCCACAGGTCGGCAAAGGATTCAGCCATTTCAATACCAATGGCGCCGCCGCCGATAACTACGGCCCGCCCAACCTTACCTTTAGCCAATTTATCCTTTACCGCAATGGCCTGATGCATATTGCCAATTTTATGCACACCTTCTAAATCGCCACCTTGAATGGGGAGATCGTTTGAGGCCGCACCTGTGCATATTACCAGTTTGTCGTAGGGCAGTGAGCCTGCCTCACCGCTGTCCAGCCTGGTGAACTTTATATCTTTAGCCTGCCGATCAATGGCCTGAACCCTGCACCGGGTGAGAACTTCTACCCCTTTGGCGTTGGTAAAAAAATCAGGATCACGCAGGACATGAAAACTGGTGGAGCGTAACTCCTTCTCATCGGAGACATCACCGGATACGTAATATGGAATACCGCAACCGCCATAAGAAATAAGATTGTCCTGGTCAATGACGGTGATCTGGGCCTTGGGATTTAAGCGTTTAAGTCGACAGGCAGTCTTGGGCCCGGCGGCGACGCCACCAATTATTATTATTTTTTCAGACATTATATATCTCCAGTTTTTAGGTAAGGATGGTGTGTAAACCTTCTTGGGCGTAAAAGGGATGATCATAAACAACTGTAAACGGTATCGGTATACAGCAAATATCGTAGATGTCAATTATCCATAACCAAAAAAAAATGATCAATAAAAAGACCGTCTTGAAGGCCAGACCTCAAGATACTACTATGTGTGCAATAACCTGGCGCTGGTAAAGATAAAAAATAATGTTGACAAAGAAACAAACGGTGGTAATGTCTTCGCTGAATTAGTATTCACTTAATAATTGTTTTGTTATTTGGTCGTTCATGATGCTCTCAGCAGAGAGGTTGTTAATTGCCCGATAGCCAGGCGTTTTATTTAATTTAAGATCCTAAGGAGGAAACGGAAGATGTCTAAGCACGATACGCCCTTGTTGGACGAACTCGAAAAAGGACCATGGCCGAGCTTTGTCAGCGACATCAAACGCCAGGCCGAGAAGAAACCAGAGTGTTGGGATATTCTCGGACAGTTGGAGTTGTCCTACGAAGAAAAAATCACCCACTGGAAGCATGGAGGTATAGTTGGTGTTTTTGGTTATGGCGGTGGTATTGTTGGCCGCTATTCAGACATGCCGGATAAGTTCCCCGGCGTGGCCCACTTTCATACAGTTCGTCTCAATCAGCCATCCAGTAAATTCTATTCCACCGAAAAATTGCGGGCACTCTGCGATCTTTGGGAGAAGTATGGTTCTGGTATGACTAACATGCATGGCTCAACTGGTGATATGGTTCTCCTCGGTACAACTACCGATAACTTGGAGCCTCTGTTCTATGACTTGACTCATGAGATGAAGCAGGATCTGGGCGGTTCCGGTTCCAACCTGCGTACACCTTCCTGTTGTTTAGGTAAGGCTCGTTGTGAGTGGTCTTGCTACGACACTCAGGCCATTTGCCATAGTTTAACTATGCATTATCAGGATGAGATTCATCGTCCGGCCTTCCCATATAAGTTTAAATTTAAATTTTCAGGCTGTCCCAACGATTGCGTTGCGTCTATTGCCCGTTCCGATCTATCCGTAATTGGTACATGGAGAGACGATATTCAAATTGATCAGGCTGGCGTACAAAGCTACATTAAGGGCGAGTATAAGTCCAACGCTGGTTCTCATGCCGGTCGTGATTGGGGTGCCTTCGATATTGACAAGGAAGTCCTCGCTCTCTGCCCCACTCATTGTATGCGTATGAAGGGTGACGAGCTACAGATCAATAATGCTGAGTGTACTCGTTGTATGCATTGTATCAACGTTATGCCACGGGCTCTGAAACCAGGCAAAGAGCAGGGTGCGACTCTCCTGGTAGGTGCTAAGGCTCCTATCCTTGATGGTGCCCAGTTTGCGACCATGATTGTTCCATTTATCAAGGTTGATCAGTCGGACGATTTCCAGGCAATCATTGATTTCATCGAGAACATTTGGGATTGGTGGATGGAAAATGGTAAAAACCGCGAGCGTACTGGTGAGGCTATCCAGCGCATTGGCCTGCCTACATTCTTGCAGGTCATGAATATTGAGCCGGTTCCGCAGCATATCAAAGAACCTCGTTCTAATCCATACGTATTCTGGAAAGAGGAAGAAGTTGAAGGCGGTTGGACTCGTGACGTTGTGGAATTCCGTAAACGCCACGCTCAGTGATCCCTAGTGGGTGTTAGTTAGAGATTAATTAAACTTAGTTTTTATTTTATAGACAAAGGAGGTTAGATATGGGTTACGATCCGGAAAATCCGATGCAAGATAGAATTACTGATATCGGTCCGCCCCATTATGAGCAGTTTTTCCCGCCCGTTATTAAGGCTAATTACGGCAAATGGAGTTATCATGAGATTCTGGCACCAGGTATCATGGTTCATGTTGCAGAGTCTGGTGACGAGTGTTACACGGTGCGTTGTGCTTCTGCGCGTCTTATTAGTATTGAGTTGATTCGCGAGTTTTGTGATGTCGCTGATGCGCATTGTGACGGATTTCTACGCTTTACTACCCGTAATAACGTAGAGTTTATGACTGACTCTAAGGAAAGATGTGACGCACTTGTTGCGGATCTGAAGGGACGTAGTGCCCGTATGCCTATCGGTGGTACTGGTGCTTCAGTCTCTAATATGGTTCATACTCAGGGCTGGGTGCATTGCCATACACCTGCTACCGATGCCTCTGGTGTTGTTAAAGCAGTTATGGATGAGCTTTTTGATTACTTTACATCTATGAAGCTGCCTGCCCAGGTTCGTGTTGCTCTGGCTTGCTGTCTGAATATGTGTGGCGCTGTACATGCGTCTGATATCGCAGTTCTTGGTATTCATCGTAAGCCGCCGATGATCGATCATGATGCTATCAGCGGTCTCTGCGAATTACCTTTGGCTATTTCTGCTTGTCCTCTGGGTGCAGTTAAACCCAAAAAGACGACGAATAGCAAGGGCGAGGAGATTAAATCAGTTCAGGTTAATGCAGATCGTTGTATGTTCTGTGGTAACTGCTATACAATGTGCCCGGCCATGCCTTTGGCTGATCCTGACGGTGATGGTATTGCCGTTCTGGTTGGTGGCAAGGTTTCCAACGCTAAGAGTGCGCCTAAGTTCTCGAAGCTGATTATTCCTTATCTGCCGAATAATCCGCCGCGTTGGCCTGAAGTTACCTCTGTTGTTAAGCACATCGTTGAGGTGTATAGCAAGGACGCTCAGAAGTATGAGAGAGTCGGCGAGTGGGCTGAGAGGATAGGCTGGGAAAAATTCTTTGAAAAATGTGATATCCCCTTCACTATCAAGAGTATTGATGATTACCGTCTTGCTTATGATACCTGGAGATGTACTACTCAATTCAAGTTCACCAAGCACATAAAATAATTCTAATAGTTTTAAGGCGGTCTAATTGGCCGCCTTAAAACTATTAGAGTATTTCTAAATAAAGGAGTACATGCGAATGGCTTTAAGTAACGAAGAACTGGAAGAGGCAATATTGGCCAAGGCAGCAAAATCTCCGAAACCACAGCTTTATATTAAGGATTTTTATGCCTGTGATCCCGACGCAAAGCCGCGTGCGATTAAAAATATCGCTAATGGTCTTGTTAAAAAAGGAAAAATGGCGTTTTGGTCGAGCGGTAGTACAACAATGTACGCTCTCCCCGAACGGGCCAAAGATGAGGAGCATCGTGAGGCGTAAGTCTTAACGACCTTTTCAGGTGGCAGTAAAAAAGGCAGCGATTTTAATCGCTGCCTTTTTTTTGTTTATCACGCTACTTTAATATTGCAACTATTTAAATAGATCTTCAGATTTTTTTAGGTAACGTTTGTAATATGTAACGTGCTTGAATGATTTATGGATGCTGGCGATAGTTTTATAACAGTCAGCTGCTTTCTCCTTTTCATCATCTTTTAGGTATAAGTCAGCCATGGTCTCCAGGCTGTTAACAGTACCTTGTGGGTTACGAGTGATGTTGTAGTCTTCAACTAACTCGCTATATAGTGCGATTGCCTTGTCGAATTTCTGCCACTGGCTGTAAATTTTGGCCTTTGTTTCCTTGATACAGATTAGAGAAAAGGTGTCATTTGCGGTGCTGCATATATCATTGGCCCGCTTACAAAATTCTAAAGCCTTGTCAAAGTCCTGATTTTCAAGACAAATATCTGCCAGGCGCATGCAAGCGTTTGCTACGCCATTATCATCTTTATCCTTCTCATAACCAAGAATGGCGTTATGGAAAGCGGCGGCGGCCTGCGCCGATTCCTTGTCGTTTAAAAAAGCCATGCCCTGCTCGAAATCTTGTTGGGCCTGGGTCTTTTCCTCTTCATTCTTAATTTCAGGAAACCCGGTGAGACTGGGTTCATTGTTCTGCTGCATGATTTTCTCCTTCGTGTACGATGGTAGTTTGTTGAGCTCTTACCCGTTTTCTATTCTATGCAAGGCCTCTTCTGCTATCTGCATAATACTTAAGGACTGGGGGCGGCCATTATGGTAGACGGTTATAATTGCGCCGTCACTAGTCAACTTCTTAATCTGTTCTTTAACTTCAGAGGCTTGGATTAGGCCAAACAATAAGGCTGCGTGTCCTCTGGTGGCTGGATCCGGATGTTTTAGCATGTCGAAAAGACAGTAAAAAGGGGCGTCCCGAATTATGGCGGGATTTTGCCGGGAAATCTCAGCAAGTGCCCAAAGAACAGATACCCTGGTGACAGGCACATTGCGATACATCAGCAAGTGGCGGGCAAAGGAGCCAAATATATCGGTGCGCTCCGCGATAATTGCCCCAATTGCCTCAATCAAGCCCCAATGGCTGGCGGCGGAGTCGGAGCAGGCTTCGTATAGGCGGTGTAATAGGTCACTGATTGCACCGGGATTTCTGGTAGAGTAACGACCGAAGACCTTGGCCATGACATTTGTATATCGCATGCGCTGGTCGTAATTAGGTTCATAGAGAAGGCGTTGCAAAAAACGGAGACTGCGTTTATCGTCAAAACAGAGATCAACAAGGGCTGTTATATTCTCATCATCAGCCAGCGTTTTTACCTTCTGTTTGGTGGCCCGTTGCTTTTTCCGGCCCGGCTCACGGAGTGGTTCCATGACCGGAATTTTACCAAGAGGAGCAACGGCTTCTCTGCCTTTATTACTGATTTTAGCAGACAATTCCTTAACGTCACTGTTCACCCGGACAAAGTACAAAACACCCCTTACCGCCCGACCGTCAAGATTTCTGGTCTCGACTATTTGATGGGTTTGTTCATCGTAATTTTCAATACGATCGGTGAGGTAGTCCTCATCGGAGTCAAGATCCCAGGCGAAATCCCAGTTGTCATCACAGGCATGTACCAAACATTCAACCATGGCAGCCCCTACATTATGGCCAGTTGGATCACTGATAAATGTTGCACCACATTGGCAATGGCCGATTTTAAATTCGTCCATTTTGCGCTGCTGCGGTTCTACCGGCGGAGATATATTTTCTCCACAGAACGGGCACCATGGTTTTAGTGGTTGGCTGTTTGATTTGCTCATTTTATTTCTTGGCTTAGGGCTTCAACAAATTTTGGCTCTGGCTTATAGCCCAGCGAGATGGCTTTATCAAGAACCTTCTTGGCCTCCGAGTAGTCCTTATTGAAATACAAGGCTACTGCTAAATTATTATGAGCCATGGCAAATTCAGGATCAAGCTCAACCGCTTTGCGGCCAGCAGCCAGGGCGGCAGGATAGTCGGCCGCCATAATCTGCACGGATGCGAGGTTTACCCAAGCCATGCTGAAGCCTGGATCATGCACCGTTGATTTAATGTATGAACTTATGGCCTCTTTGATCTCGCCGCGATGCTGGTGGATTAGGCCGATATTAACATGGGCCTGGGCTGGTTTGACCAATTGGGTCAGGGCCTTTTCATTCAGAGCCAGAGCCTTGTCGAGATCACCCATTTCAAAATAGATTGCCCCAAGGTTAACATAAGAATCGGCGTTTTGATCGTCTATCTCGATGGCCCGTTCTAATTCCTTTACTGCATCTTCAAGGCGGCCTGCCTTGCGATATACCAGGCCGAGGTGGTGATGGGCTCTGACGGATTCAGGCGTTTCCTGGCAGTCTTTTTCAAGCTGGGCAATTACACTTGCCAGATCCTCTTGCATATTTTGCTTAGACATTGTTTATTCCCTTTTAGGTGTGGTGTTCATGGATCGCTTACAGTTTGGGGTGTTACAAAGTTAAGATGTGGTTCATTTGTCGCTTACGCTATTTCATCCCAAAAACTACCAAACAAATAAGCATGGTGTAGATATTTATCAAGGGTAATGGTTTAAATATGACAATAAAAATAGGCGATGTTTCAAAAGGTCTGGTTGTTGCCGGGCTGAGTGGTGGCTCTGGCAAAAGTGTGGTGGCGGTTGGGATAACTGCGGCCTTGGCTGAACAGGGACTCAGGATTTCTCCTTTTAAAAAGGGGCCGGATTATATCGATGCTGGTTGGCTGCAAATGGCGGCGGGTTCCGAGTGCCATAACCTGGACCCATATTTGATGGCTGAGGACGTCATCAAACAATCTTTTAGTGAGCATGCCAGTGGCAGTGATTTCGCTATTGTAGAGGGTAATCGTGGTCTCTTCGATGGTGTCGATATTGCGGGTAGCTACAGCACCGCAGAGCTCGCGGCAATATTAGGGATGCCAGTCCTTCTCGCTATTGATTGCACCAAGACAACCAGAACTGTAGCGGCCATGGTCTTGGGCTGTCAGCAACTTGGGGCCGATATTGATATTCGCGGTGTTGTCTTAAACCGGATAGGCTCGGCCCGCCATGAACGTATTGTCCGCCAGGCAGTGGAGCATTATACCGATGTTAAGGTCGTGGGGGCCATCCCCCGTATGAGACGAGATATTTTCCCTCAACGTCATATTGGCATTACCCCATGTCCTGAATATGCTGGGGCTAGTGAAGCAGTAAAGGATCTGGCTCAGAGCATACGGGAAGATGTTGATCTTACACTTATAACCGAACTTGCCAGACCCGTATTAGGTCGTAACGATGCAAGTATTTACGATATATGGGCTGAGCCTGGGCAGGAACGGGTCACGATAGGAGTGATTCGTGATGCCGCTTTTCAGTTCTATTATCCCGAAAATTTGCGGGCTCTGGAGTTGTGTGGCGCTGATATTTTGGAAATTAATGCCTTGAGCATGGCTGAATTGCCGGAGGTCGACGGTCTCTACATTGGTGGAGGTTTTCCGGAAACCAGTGTGATGAAGCTGGCGGCAAATTCAATTTTTCGGCATTCTGTAAAGGAACGGATTGAGCATGGGCTGCCGGTATATGCAGAATGTGGCGGCTTGATCTATTTAGGCGAAAGTCTGGAGGTCGATAGTGAAAAATATCCGTTGGTGGGGGTATTCCCTGCCCGTTTTAAAATGGAGAAAAAGCCTCAGGCCCATGGCTATACCATTATTGGGCCTTTGGCGGGGAATCCGGTTTACGCGGCCGGTACCGAGATAAAAGGCCATGAATTCAGATATAGTAAGGTGGTAGAATGGTCTGGTGAACAGGATGACCTGGTCTTCGAGATGAAGCGCGGGGTTGGCTTTGCCCATGGGCGTGACGGTTTGGTGTATAAGAATTGTCTGGCGCTTTACACTCACGTTCATGCCTTGGGAACCCCCGAGTGGGCGGGTAATTTTGTCAGAACAGTGCGGCAGGTTAAGGAGCAGGCACGCCGTCCTATCTCGATGCGTTCTCAAAACACAAAATAACACTCGCTAAAAAGCATTAAATTAATGTACAATATGGCATCAAATAAAATTCTCATCAGGAGGTGAGCAGATGCCAATCAGCATAACTGAAGACATCAAATCCATCACAGATCTAAAAAGAAACACGAATGCTGTTCTTGAGCAAATCCACAATACCAAACGGCCTGTGATTTTAACTGTCAATGGCAAAGCCGAGGCGGTCTTGGTGGATGCGAAAGAATATGAAAAAAATACGAATGCATTCAACCTATTAAAGCTACTAGCTCCCGCAGAAGAAGACGTCAAAGAAGGAAGGTTCAGCGAAGCAAAAGACTTTTTCCAGGAGTTTAAATGTGGCAAAGAAATATAAAGTCAACATATTGTTCAATGCCCAAAAAGACCTGGAACATATCTTTTTCTATATCGCTGAAGAGAGCATAAATAATGCAAAAAGATTCATATTCGAATTAGAAGAAAAAATTTACAGTCTTGACACTATGCCAGAGCGTTTTGCGTTGATTTCAGAAAATATTTTTTTCGATACGGATTATAGACACATTATCCACAAGAAATACCGTGTCATTTATAAAATAAGTGGCAATTCTGTTTACATTTTGAGAGTCGTGTATGGTGCGAAACTCCTTGATTTCTAAATAGAATTTGCGCTAACAAAACGCCACAGTGGAACATAAACGCCATGCGGGCGAACTGCTTTTTTTTTAGCCACAGACTCATACCGACGCATTCAGTTCAATACCCCCTGAGGGGTACACAGAATAACAGCAAAAACAGGTAAGCGTAAACTCCGAAAATTTTGATTTTCCGATGCATGGACTTAAGTCCGTGCAGCAGGTGCCCTTGAACCTCTTAAAGTCCGAGATGTTATAAAGTCAGTGGTACGACCATGATTGTATACGAGTGTGTGGTTTGTCGAGTTGCTTACGACTTAACAGCCTGCACCATTGAAGTGCAGAGTACAAAATTCCATAACCAGCTTTTTTCTGTCTCGTAGCGGGAACTTGAAATAGAAGGGGCTTCGTATCAAAATACTGACAGCTTCTTTAATTAATTGACGTGTTAGCATGGTATTTCCCTCCATTTTTGCATTTTTAAGCATTTAACAAAGAAATGCAGCAAAATTTGTGCCGCATCTGCCACTATGTGGCATGTTTCTTCTGGGGAACAGGTAAGCGTAGACTCCGAGGAAACAATCTGCAAGGTACTGATATCGCCTGCACCTTGTAATATGCTGAAATAACAAACAATTGATTTTGTTAAGAAGCGGACTTTCTGAATGACTGCTGACATCGTTACAGGGTGTGTGTCAGCCATGATGTCTCTAATAAAAAGATTTATGGTGCATCAAAAGAGGGCTGCTCTGTGTTGGAAAGATAAAAACCTGTGGGGATTTTCCGAAAAAGAGGAAAACGTGTTCTGATAGGCGGAAATTTACAGCGGTATTTTGTTTGTATGTTTGGGTATTTTTTGTCGGCTATCTCCAA
>Ga0114931_10008401_pt1 | contig 12501 bp, 8 predicted proteins | sample 2SBtaG_FD_89579 | JGI IMG/M metagenome (GOLD analysis project Ga0114931, IMG submission 89579) | Deep subsurface microbial communities from Kolumbo volcano to uncover new lineages of life (NeLLi) - 2SBTROV14_V59a metaG | ecosystem: Environmental > Aquatic > Marine > Volcanic | place: Kolumbo...
GGTGGGCATAAAAAGCATGTCCACCCTACCGAAAGGCACCGAATCGTCCAATTCCAAGGCCGATTTTTGGGCATTTTGTTGATGTCTGATTTAGCCACGGATGAACACGGATTTTCACGGATAAAGGCGGGGTGCTTATCCGTGTTCCTCTGTGTCAATCCGTGGCAAATATTTTCTCGTTCCTACGGAGGACCATCGATTACCTTATTGCGACTCGTCTCGTATGAAAACGACCGTTGCCCTTGCTTCGGCAAGCGAGCCCTTTTCCTTGCTGGAAACCTCGATGGTGTAGACGACGCCCGCCTCCGATCGCATCAAGGCCTTTGCCTCGACGTGCAACTCGGAAGAGACCGCAGCGAGCGTGTCGACATAGAAGTGAGCATCGGCAATTGCGGCCAGGTAGCCCGGCTTGAATGACCGGCGCTTCACCGGGGCCAGCAGACCACCATGAACGGCAATCGCCTGAGCCCCGTATTCGATCAAGTGAACGCCGAGGAGGTGCCCATCGACACGCAGAGGATTGCCGCGCGCCAAATGCGTCGAGGCAACACATTCGATCCTCTCGGCATCCCAGAACGTGACGCCGTCCAGCAGGCACATGGCACCGCTGTGCGGAATCAATCGCCGGATGCCCTCTTTGTCGATCTGCACGTTTCGTCCTGCCAGTAATCAAAGAAGTTGAACCAGTTGTAGGGTGCCAGTTTCATATAATGCTCCAGCCGCGAAGCGTAACGCTGCGTCCATTTCTGAATGTCTTCCTGCCTGGTCTCCTTCCCCAACACGATACGTTCGGCCAACAGCTCGAAATGGATCTCATAACGGTTGCCGCCGAGATAGAGTCCAAAAAAAAGCACGACGGGCGCCTGCAGCGCGGCGGCAATCAGAATCGGAGCCGTGGGAAACGCGACGCTATCCCTCAGAAAAACACATTGCGCCGTTTTTTCTTCGCTCATGGTACGGTCACCCAGCATACCAACGGCATAACCGGCCTCGATCGATTCCTTGACCTCGAGCAGGCTCTCCGGCTCGCCCATCCGAATGACCATGTCTGCTGCATTCGGGTTCAATGCATTGAAGATGTCGATGATCATTGGATTGTGCTCCTCATACATCAGGATCTTGATCGGAAGGGGACACTTTCTTATTGCGTAGCTCCTGAGCACTTCGAAACTTCCAAGATGGCTGCCCAGAAGCACGCAGCCCTGCCCCCGGCGCGAATACTCCAGCGGCAGGTTGACGGCGGGAAATTGGATTTGAAGTTCGTCGAATTGGCCGGTCAGCAAAAACACACGGTCAAGAATGGTCGACGCAAAACAATGGATATGCCGGACGACATCGATCCAGGTCGGCTTGCGCGCCAGTATTCGTTGCAGGTAATGGCGGGACGCACGTCTTTGCGCCGGCGCAAAAAGAAAGAAATAGAGTGTGATCGGAGAGAGGATGGCGCGTGCCGCCGGGCGACCGAGGTGTTGGGCTATCCAGCGGATGGTCGTCAGCGCCAAACGGTTGCTTCGTTCCTGATGATTCTGCCATGAAACGCTCATGAATCGTGCTCCAGCATCAACGATCCGGCAGCCAGTCGGCGTCCATCCTGATGGCACTCGAACTGAATGCATTCTGAGGTGCGCCGTGTCAAAAGAATAGTGAATGGTTCACCCGGTTTGAGAGGCAACAGAAATTTCGCTTGCGTCAAGCCGACCATTTTTCGCCCGGGGAGCCATTCACCCAACACGGCCAGAACCCGATCGAGAAGAACGACGCCCGGCACGATAGGGGCGCCCGGGAAATGCCCTGTCAGACTCGGGTGGGTATGCGGCACCATACAGCGAGCACTATAGCTGTTGTCCACCGACCCGCTCCTGAAGCAAATGCACCAATTGTTCGAGGAGAACCGCGCTAACGGTCCAATGCCAGTTGCAGGCCGGATAAGCGCCGGCGCATCTGGCGCTATGGGACTCTATGGGGAACAACAAGCGGTTTACGAATCACGAAAGGCATCGGAGTGAGGCAAACTCGAAGGAATGTCCGGAAAGCCGGACAGAAAGATCCGGTCTTCCTTATGATTGACATACGCCAAAAAGATATACTCATTCCAGTAGTTCTTGCCCAACCCGTATTTCATGAGCCGACGATAAGCGCCTGTCTTTTCGTCCAGCCCCGTCTGTTGCAACGTCCTGTCGAAAAACGACAGCCATTCGCTCTCGGTCGCCGTCTCATATAATCGGCTGCTTTTGGATTTGCCCAGAATATAGGGCGTTATGAAAGCAACCGAATAATCGAGTACGTCCACCCCTGGAATGGGCGGCGGCATGACTCTGGTAAGCCATAGTTCGCCTCGACGCCCGTTGTAGCCACTTGGCGATACGGCTCTTATCTCGTCGTTCGTGACAAGCTCCCTCAAAAGAATCTGCTTGCCCGACCGGCCTTCGACAGCATAAACGCCCATCCGGGAGTTTTGCATCTTTTCATAAACAGCGATCAAGCTGTCATGGACATCGAAAAGTTTGCTCAAATCGATCGCAACCGTCCCGAACGTTTCCCTTTTCGGACCGGCGCACAAATCAAAAAATCCCCAGCAACTGAAATACGAAACGGTCAGCGGACTCATCGGCGGCCCGGAAGGCATATATTCATCCTGGGCATCGCCATAAGCGTCGGCCAACTTGGAGAGGGCGGGCAGCTCGGCAAGTTGTTCGATCATGACCGATAGCTGGTTTTGAGCATAAACGTAGATGGCATGCACCGGGTCGAGTCTTGCCAGCGCATCTTGCGAAACGATGGTTTTCTCGAAATTCTCCGCTGTTATTTTGGCTTCCCGCCATTCAGCAAGATCGACCACTTTCTCTTTAAAAAAATGCTTAGCCGCCGCAAGCACTTTTCTTGCAATCGGACCTCGGCCGGATTTACCCGCCGGCTTCGCTGATTTCGTCATGTCTTCGATCCTCGCTGCCCGTTTTGTTGCTGGAACTTTCGCCAAGCAAAGCGGGTTATTATACCGATTCAGCGAAACCCAAAGAAGCCGCGGACCATCAAATCAGAGCGAAATGGTGCGCACGGCACACCCTACTGCTTACAACACGATGTCAAGGGTAGGGTGCGCCGTGCGCACCACTCGACGCTGTCGGCCGCGTTTGCCGACGGCTCCGGCTTTCCGAATGCAGTCATAAGCCTTTTTGAAAAATGCGGTACCGCTTGTAAGCAACGCCGCCGATGGTTTCGATGATGTTTCTCATGCCTGCGTTGTCTTCGAGAATCCAGGACATTTCGACGTCTCGTATACCCCGCCGGCTGATAGCTTTCCGCACGGCATCGATCACCAGAAAGGCAAGCCCGGCTCCCAAGCGGCTGTGCTGAAATCGCTTGCGTACACCCATCAGTGGGACCCGCCCGCTGCGTGGATAGCCGACTTTCAGCCGCCACAGAAGCTTGGCCCAGCCGAATGGAAACAAGCGGCCGTCGAGGTCGTGGATGGCTTCATTGATGTTCGGCAGAGCCACGATCATGGCAACCGGTTCGCCGTCGATCTCTGCAATCTGCACGAAATCTTCCGGCGCCAGCATCACCAGACTGCGGCCTATCTCTTCAAACTCCTGCTCGGTAAAGGGAACGAAATGCCAATTTTCAGACCAGGCGTCATTAAAGATGTCCCGCAGAATCGCCAGATCTTCCTTCAGGTGCGCGCGGCGCAAGGGACGGACCCGGGCTTTTGCTGCAGCCATCTTGAGGAGGGCTTTCATCACAGCGGGTGGGTCGAAATCCGGCCGGATGTGATAGGCAAGCAACTCCTTGGTCGGAGTGTACCCCTGTTCCTCGATGCGTGTGGCATAATAGGGGCGGGCGTGACCCATCATCAGCGACGGCGGCGTGTCGAAGCCTTCGACCAGCAATCCGCATTCCTCATTGATGGAGAGGTTGAACGGCCCCGTGATGCGCCGACAGCCCCGCTGCCGCAGCCATGATTCGGCCGTTTTCATCAGGATATGGAAAACATCCCGCTCATCGACCGCTTCGAGCATGCCGAAAAAACCGGTTGCATCCCGGTAGCGATCGAGATGCAGCCGGTCGATCTGAGCGCTGATGCGGCCGACCGGACGCGCGCCGCGATAAGCGAGCCAAGCCTGCCATTGAAGATGGGTGAACACCGGGTTGCGCGGCGAAATGTGCTGGCTGCGCTCGATCAGCAAGGGGGGCGTCCACGCCGGATCGTTTTCATAGATGGACCACGGCATTCGAATGAACCGCTGCCGCGCGCGCCGGTCACTCACCGGGACGATTTGCAGCGCCTGATCGTTTTGTGGGCTGGGCCGGTGAGATGATGTGCTCATGGTGTATCGATCAGGGAAGGCCGAGGTGAAAAGTGGCAGTTTATCATGAAGATCATCGGATTCGGGGCAACTTCTCAATCTGGTGCGCATAAAGAAGCAGCCAAGTTGAAACAGGGAGCTCGCCTCCGCAAAAACAGACGCTGCCATGAGGAAACGCCGGCCATCATGTTGTTAGATAACGACAAAACTGTTAATATTGGCGTTTTTTCATCAATCTCTCTGGACCATCGCAGCTCCCGGGCCGCATGTGATGTCCAGTTTCATTGTTTTTAACAGGGTGTTGTGTATTCTCCACGAAAAACACAAGGATCGATGTTCCGCGATTTCTCGACGGGTCTTGACGGGTCTTGATACGCTGCGAACCCCGCATGCCCCGGTGATTGAGAACATATCGTCGCCTTAACAATCCGACAAACTCTGGAGGTGCCATTTGGGTGCTGAAGCCACGCCGACCGAAAACAGACTGCCGCTGCGGCCTGCCGATTTCTCCAACTTAGCTGAAGCGCTCGATTATGCCGCCGCTGGCGTGACCGGCTGTAATTTTTACAATGGCCGCGGTTCGATCGAGACGGTCTTACCCTATGAGCAGCTCAGAGAAGAGGCTTTAGGCTTGGCGTATCGTCTGCTCGGCCTCGGGGTCGAACGCGGCGCCCGTGTCGCTCTGGCGGCGGAAACCGACCCGGATTTTCTGCGGTTTTTCTTTGCCTGCCAGTATGCCGGGCTGGTCCCGGTCCCGCTCCCGGTGCCAATCACCCTGGGCAGTCACAAAGCCTATGTAAACCAGCTGAAGACGATGCTGGCAAGCTGCCGGCCATCGATTGCGGCAGCCCCAGAGAGCATCGTTCCGTTGCTGAATGAAGCGGCCGAAGGGTTGGAGCTCGCTTTTTCGGGTTCGCCGGAATCATTTCTAGCATTGCCTGAGAAAAAGGGGACACTGAAGCCCCTGCAACGTTCCGAACTGGCTTATCTTCAATACACCTCCGGCAGTACGCGCTTTCCACGCGGCGTCATGATCTCCCAGGAGACGCTGCTGCATAATCTCAGAGGCATCATTCGGCATGGATTGAAGATACGCCGCGGTGACCGCTGCTTGTCATGGCTGCCTTTTTATCATGACATGGGGCTGGTCGGCCAGGTGCTTGGTTCCGTCGCCTTGCAGCTCAGCATCGATTATCTCGGCCCCAGAGAGTTTGCCATGCGTCCCCGCCAGTGGCTGGCCCTTATGAGCCGCAATCGCGGCACGATTTCATTTGGACCGCCTTTTGGCTATGAACTGTGTGAACGGCGGCTGCGCCAAGGGGAAGCGGAACAATTCGATCTCAGTGCCTGGCGTGTCGCCGGCGTCGGCGCCGAGATGATTCATCCGGACAGCCTGCACCGATTCGCGCAGGCGCTGGCCCCGGCCGGCTTCGACCGTAAAGCCTTTCTGGCCTGCTACGGCATGGCCGAATGTTCGCTTGCAGTCAGTTTTGCGCCGCTTTCCGAGGGACTCTCGGTCGATCATGTGGATGCCGATCATCTGGCCGAATCCGGTCAGGCCCGGCCGGTCGAGACGCTGGCAGACGGTCATCAGGCAACACGTCTTCGTTCCTTCGTCGATTGCGGCATACCACTGCCCGACTTCGAGGTCGAGATACGTGACGAACGGGGGTGCGTCCTCGATGAGCGCCACAGCGGAACCATTTTTCTGAGAGGCAACAACGTCATGTCCGGCTATTTCGGCGATCCGGCTTCGACGCGGGCCGTGCTGTCAGCGGACGGCTGGCTGAACACGGGAGATATCGGCTATCGCATCGGCGAACGCCTCGTGGTCAGCGGGCGCAGCAAAGACCTGATCATCATCAACGGCCGCAACATATGGCCGCAGGATCTGGAGCATCTTGCCGAGCAGCAGCCTGAAATACGCTCCGGCGATGCGCTGGCGTTCGCCGCGCCGAGCCCGGATGAAATCGACATGGCAGTGATGGTCGTTCAATGCCGGGAAACCGACGATCGAAAACGCGCCGACCTGATCGAACGCATCCGCGGGCGGGTCTATGCTGAATTGAGCATCGACTGTCACATCGAGCTGGCGCCGCTGCATACTTTGCCGCGCACCTCCTCGGGGAAACTGTCCCGCTCGAAAGCACGGGCCAACTTCATCGCCTCGGGCAGCACCGCCCTGCCGGTCGACGCTCAACGGACGGCTGTTATGGCACGACAGCAAGCCGTATAGCGGGGAACCAGCGCCAATCCGATGTCCCCCACGATCGCCATCACCGGCGCTACCGACTTCATCGGTGGCCGAATCGGCGAGCGATTGCTGGAGGCAGGCTATGCAGTCAAGGCGCTGGTGCGTTCATCATCCTCCCCTAAGACCACACCCCATCCATCCTTACACTGGATCCACGGAGCACTCGAAGAACCCAAGAGCCTGCAGTGCCTGGTCGAGGACGTGGATGCGGTGATTCACTGCGCCGGCGTCGTTCGCGGAACGACGCAACAGTCGTTCGATACGGTCAATGCTGCCGGAGTCAGACGGCTGGCCCGGATCTGCGCCGGGCGATCGCCGGCACCCCGCTTTTTGCTGTTGTCCTCCCTGGCCGCCCGGGAGCCGTCGATCTCGCCTTATGCAGCCAGCAAAAGGAAAGGGGAGCAAGTCGTCGCGGACCTTTCCGAAAGGATTCGCTGGACCGCTCTGAGGGCACCGGCGGTGTATGGTCCGGGCGATCGCGCCCTCCTTCCTCTGTTTCAGCTCATGTCACGCGGCGTTGCCCCCATATTGGGACCGAACGAGGCGCGCTTCTCAATGCTGCACGTGGACGACCTGGCGGCCGCTGTGCTGCATTGGCTGGCATCCGACTGTCAGCGGGGAATCTACGAGCTGCATGACGGGCGCGCGGGCGGTTATCGATGGGACGATGCCGTCAATACCGCAGAAGCATTGCGCGGCAAACGTGTCGTCCGCATCCCGGTTTCCGCCTTCGCCATGCGCCGCTTGGCATCCATAAACGTCTCCCTCGCCCGTCTGTTCGGCTACGCGCCCATGCTGACACCGGGAAAAGTGCGTGAACTGCGTCATTGCGACTGGGTGTGTGACAATCGTGAATTGAGCCGTGCGATTGGCTGGAAGCCGCAGGTCCCTTTGGAGGCGGGACTGCGGAAGATGCTCGACTGGACCGAAGAATAAGGCCGTCCGGCCGTTTTTATTCCCTCCCCCGGTCACCAATCAACACACTTCAATGCAATAGCTCTCTCATTCGTCGAGATGACACACTGTCAACTGCCAAACGAAGGATGCCGAAATATCGACCGCAGGCTTGGTGCTCAATCATTCGGTTTGCGCAGCCCCTCTGGCCGTGATATTCACAATTGCACGAATATTGCGGAGGCGTGCTCGTTTGTGCGGCATTCGGAGCACTATACTTGCTCGAAACGACAAGTTTTTAGCCGATATCGTTCTTTGAGGAAAACAGGTATGCGAAATTTAATCGATGACAGTTGGGCCAAATGGAATACGAAACGCTCGAATATAATGTTCAAGGTGATTGTCTTGGTGCTCGGATGCCTTCTCACCGGCGAAACGCTTTTGGCACAAACGCCTCTGCCTCCTGAAGTCGACTATGACATCGTCTATGTACGCGCGCCTCGGTACGGGGACGACACGATCACGAGGATGCCTGAAATCAAAGACCCTATTAATGTCGAGCCCGGCACGGATCTCATGCTGCTTCACCCCGACGGGACAGAAGAAATCTTGGTGTCAGGGAGTAAAGGCGCAGTCATGGATCCTGCCGTCTCATTCGATGGCAAGTGGGTGTTTTTTGCGAAAATTCATGATGCTACTCAGGTCAACACGCAACGTCGAGCAAATGCAGCTCGTTCCGGGGCCGACATTTTCAAAATTAACCTGGAAACCCGAGAGATCGTTCAATTGACCTTCCAGGAGTGGACCCCCAATACCGGTATCGGCAATTGGTCAACGGATCCCCTCACGGCGAATCCTCCAGGAAGCAATTATCTCGGCTATGGTATTTTCAATCTTGGACCGGCGCCTTTGCCCGACGGCAAACTCGTATTCACCTCGAGTCGAAATGGATTCCTTTCCAATAGAAGCTTCACTTTCCCCAATTTGCAACTGTTCGTCATGGATCAAGATGGTTCCAACGTGGAGTTCATCGGTCATCTTAATCTGGGCAGCGCCCTGCATCCGACCGTACTCATGGATGGACGGGTCATGTTTTCAAGTTATGAAGCGCAAGGAGTGCGCGATCGACGCCTTTGGGGGCTATGGTCGATTTGGCCGGACGGTCGACACTGGGAGCCTTTGATGAGCGCCATGAAAAGTCCGAATGCGTTTCACTGGCAAACCCAATTGTCGAACGGCCAGATTGTCGTGGATGAATACTATAATCAAAACAACAACGGCTTTGGCATGCTCTTGAACTTTCCATCATCCGTCCCGCCCGGAGCCTTGGCCTTTGGCAGTCCGAATCCGAACGATCCTTCGAATCCCCTGGTACAAACGGGCTGGTTTTTCAACGGGAAGATACAATACCGCCGATACCCGTTTTCCCCCTATGGATTAGATTCTTTAACGCCCTTTACTCATCCCAATGATAGCGCTGCGCCTTTTCTAAACGGCACGGGAGCTGAACGAACCGGCAAAGTCACGCAACCTAGTGGCGCCCCCAACAACGATCTTTTACTGGTCTGGAGTCCCGGCCCCGCCAACCATTTGAATCGCCCGACGAATCGACCGGCGTACGATGCGGGGCTCTATCTCTTACCAGGAGGATCTCCCGTCGAGGATCCCAAAAACCTCATTACGATAAAAAACGATCCCGACTACAACGAACAACAGCCGCATGCCGTCGTCCCTTATCAAGCCGTCTATGGCATCGAAGCACCTGCAGCGCTGTCCTGGCTACCGAATAACGGATCGATCCGACCGGAACTCCCCGAAGGTACCCCTTATGGCCTGATCGGAACCTCCAGCTTTTACAAACGGGACTCCAAGCCGGGTACGGGCGTTTCCGAATTCAACTGGCTGGACCCATTCAATACCTACCAAAACGGCGCCAGTTCCAACTGGGGCTCACAAGGGTCGGATGCCGGGTTATACGCCAACAGCGAGATTCACGCGGTACGCATCGTAGCCCTGGAACCCACCGCACATCTCAGCTATGGGCCCAATAACCGCTCATATTCCGAATCCGCCAGCAATTGGCGCAACCACGCCCATGAACGAATGCGTATTTTGGGAGAGATCCCGTTACGCAAATACGACCAGAACGGTCAGCCTGTTCTGGACCCTGAAGGAAATCCGGATACCAGTTTCTTAGCCAAAATTCCGGCTGACGTTCCGTTCACCTTTCAAACCCTCGACAAAGAGGGGAGGATTTTGAATAGCGCTCAAACCTGGCACCAGGTACGACCAGGCGAAGTTCGCAACGATTGCGGGGGGTGTCACGCCCATTCGCAACATCCTCTTGACTTCAACCAGACCGCGGCCGCCCAAGCCGATTACCAGGTGTGGGATCTGGCGAATACGACACCGCTGTTGTCGAAGGATGGTGAAGGGAAGCCTGCTGTGACCACTGTCGCCCAAGGAGCGGTGGATGTTGAATATTACCGGGACATCAAGCCGATTGTGCAACGATCATGTGTGCAATGTCATTCCACGGCCGGAAGGCAAGAAGCGCAACTCGTTCTGGACGATGAAGAACTGATCGGGGGCTACGACAACACGTACAACCGACTGGCCAATGACCGTCAAGGACAGTATGGGATTCCGTCACTCGTCAGCTTTGGATGGCGTCAAACCAATGTTTCCCGCTACATTCGCGCCTTTCAATCGCGACGCAGCTTATTGATCTGGAAAATCTTCGGTCGACGCCTCGATGGCTGGACGAATGCCGATCATCCTTCGGCGGCGGTTCCTGGAGATGCGTCTACCCTTCCCGGCGGTGGCGATAAAAACGAAATCAACATTTCGGATATCGATTATACCGGCACGATCATGCCTCCCCCGGGCTCGGGCGTGCCGCCGTTGACCGAAGACGAAAAAATGTTGTTCGCTCGGTGGGTCGACCTCGGTGCGCCCATTTCGCAACCCGGCCGAGATGCCGTCGGCTGGTTTGCCGACGAATCACGCCCCACCTTGACTATTTCTATACCGCGAGCAAGGTTGAACGCGGCGCCAATCGACGAGATTCGCATCGGCGCCCATGACTACTACACCGATCTGGACATGGATTCCTTTTCGGTGGTGGCCGATTTCGATATCGATGAATTGCCGGCGGGGACAGAACTGGCGGGTTTGTTTCAATCCGCCTACGATCACGTCTGGACACTGCCGTTAGCCTCTCCCATCCAATCGTTGAGCAATGGCGTGCTTACGGTCAGCATAAAAGATCTTCAGGGCAACACGACACAAGTTGTTCGACGGTTCAGCGTGGGCGACGGCGGAAGCGGTGATAATACGCCGCCAACGATCATACCAATCGACCCGCAGGTGGTCGAAAGTGGAGAAAGCGTCCGTTTCGACGTGGTCGTGGCCGATGAAAATGCGGACGATATCCTGACATTGAATACGCTTGGCCTGCCATCCGGGGCAACGCTTGAGCAAAAGGCCGACCGCGTGTGGGCGTTTTTCTGGCAAACCACGGGCGGCGATGAAGGGGAACATCAGGTGACTTTTATCGCGAACGACGGCGCGACCAACTCCACTGCAACGACAGCCACGATAATCGTCAATGCAGCACCAGAAACCGATAGCACACCCCCAACGACTCCCGAAGCCTTCCGTTCGTTGGTGATTTCAACGACACAGATCGATCTGAGTTGGAATCCTGCAACCGATAATGTCGGCGTGGCTGGATATCGGCTGTTTCACCAGAACCAACTCATCAGCGAAACGACCACACTCTCTTTTTCGCACACCGGATTAAAACCCGGAACCAGCTATGCTTATACCGTTGTTGCCTTTGACGCTGAAGGCAACCAATCAACGCCGGCGAACACTCAAGCGACGACCGACCCCGAGGAAGAGCCGGGCGCCATCTCCGCTCGTCTGGTTGCCCGCGACCAGTTCGGCCAGGAGGTTTCGGGGGGCCGCGTATTGGTGAAGAGATTAACCTCTTGGGTTTCTTCCGGAACGGAGGTCGAGCTGACTGTGGGTAAAACGTATCTGGTTAGAGGCGCGCTCGGAGCCATTCGTGGACCTTGGATACGAGTGACCATTGAATCATCCATGAAAGAGGTCGTGGTTCCTTTTCGGAGGACGCCATTAAAAGCCCAAGATCAGCACGGAACGAATGTGGAAGAAGCAGAACTGGTCGTTCGTCGAGTAGCAGACGGCCCATTCATTTCCGGCGTCACGCTGACCCTGCCTGAAGGCGCCAAAATAGCGGTGGGTGGTCAAGTAGGCCGGATTCACGGCCCTTGGAAAAAACTGACGATCGATGAATCCGTCTCTGAGGTGATCGTACCTTTCCGAACGGTTTCCTTGTTTGTTCGCGATCGACTGGGCGCGATTATTCCGGATGTACAGATCAGCATCCGTCAAGTAGCCAACGGCCCATTCAATTCCGGCGTCCAGCAGACCTTTCCTGAAGGCGCCAAAATAGCGGTGCGTGGTCAACTGGGCCGGACCCGCGGCCGATGGAAAAAAGTGACGATCGATGAATCCGTCTCCGAAGTGATCGTGCCTTTCTGAACCGCCTTCTTGGTGGACCAGCGCGAAGTCACCGGCGAATGGAAAGATAAACCGTACAAATCACGGTCCTGAAGCGACGATAGCGGGTCGGTGATTGAGCCGGTCTCCTGCCGCCTCACCCTCTGCCGGCGGAAGCAGAACCATCGAATTTCTGACGCGACCGGGACAGTGCGCTTCGCGCGCGATCATCGGTTGATTCTGTTCAGGAGTCTTTCTCGGCGACCGCATAGCCTCGCGCGCCCGCCGGGGTTTCGGCAAAGACCATGTAGGATGTCAGACTGATAAACCAGCATACCGCCAACGCCCACACGTCGTGTGAGAGCAAATGAGCGCCTCGCAGCTGTTGATCGATTCCGTACGAAGCGCCCATCACAATGCCTGTCGCCAAGCCCCACCAGCGAAAACGGGGGTGGTACCGGAAGAAAAAGAAATAGAGCGCCACAAAGGCAAACGCGCTGCTCGCGTGAGACGAAGGGA
>Ga0114931_10008402_pt1 | contig 12500 bp, 10 predicted proteins | sample 2SBtaG_FD_89579 | JGI IMG/M metagenome (GOLD analysis project Ga0114931, IMG submission 89579) | Deep subsurface microbial communities from Kolumbo volcano to uncover new lineages of life (NeLLi) - 2SBTROV14_V59a metaG | ecosystem: Environmental > Aquatic > Marine > Volcanic | place: Kolumbo...
GGGTACAGACTTCCTTCCAGATTTATATACTCTTACTGTGGTTGATATTCATGGAAGAACAAGTATCTGAGATGTTTGATATATCTCTAAAATTCGAGCGATATTCCTTTCTTAAAGGAGTAGCTGGACTCTATTTCAATTCTGCAATAGTACTCAATCTGGGTCTCTTTGGACTTCTTATTCTGGAAGTTCTTTCAGGTGACAAAATATTCTACGACAAAGGTATTGCAAGATTCACCTTAGTTCAGGTAGGTGAAGTTGTGGTATTTTTAGGACTCTTCTTTAATCTGATATACAATGTGATGACTTTTCTAACAGATCATAAACATGCATTCTTTTTAGACACGCCAGAACAGCAACGTAAACTGAAATTAATTTCATTTCAACCACTTCTTCTTGGAATAATTTTAGCTCTTGCATTAATCATCCTTGGGATACTTGGAATTTTGAAGGAGTATTTTGCGTGGGTATTAGGTTTAACTTTCTTAGGAATTTACCTCATCTCAATTTGGAGGATGACAGGGCATTGGCCCACCTTAATTGTCGGAGTAATGATCTTGACGATGAGTATAATGACAGTATTCTCACCTACCCCAATATGGACGACAGTTGTGATGCTTCTGACATCTGCTGCATACATTGGAGCAATCGCAAGTCATTCCTATGCTCAGGAGAGTTAAGATGGATTATCCAGAACCACCACTGGATGATGTAAAAAGACTGACAGTGATGATTCTTCTCGAGAGAAATTCAGATGTAGGATTCACCGAACTCTATAAAATGATGGGGATAAGTAAAGGAGCTCTTGACAGTCATTTGAGAGTATTGGAGAGGGAAGAGCTGGTTTACCGGGAGAGGAGATTTATAGGGAACTCTCTTCGGGTTATTGTAAGAGTGACAGGCAATGGATTGAACAAATTACAACGAAGTAAAATCGCTTGGAGGAGACTACTTGAGGAATGATAATTTTGCATTCAGATCCTTATAACTACTCACACAGAATTTTGATGCAAATGTTACTTGAGAAGAAAATACACGTGCTAGCTTTCTCCTGCTTTGATTCCTTCATAAGGAGAGCACTTAAGAGATAGATGTGACAATTAGCTCATATTACTTATATAAATTTAACTTCACTTCATTCTGAAATACCCTGTATATTACTCTTTAAACAAATAAATCAAAATATAATTGAATGCAGTATAAAGGAAAGCAAGTAGAGAAGGTAGACATCATCCTTCTTAACATGGGAGGACCAAAAACACTTGAAGAAATCCCTAATTTTCTCAAAAACCTTTTCGCAGATAAAGATCTTATTCAGATACCTTTTCCAATTAATGCAATCCAACCGTTGATTGCATGGATAATTTCCAAATCAAGAACAAACTATACCACAGAGATGTATAGAATGATAGGAGGGGGGAGCCCAATTTATGAGATAACTAAGACCTTTGGATCAGAACTAGAGGAAGAATTACGATTGAAGAATCTGAATGCAGATGTCAGTATAGAGATGAGATACAGTTACCCAAGAGCGAGGGATGTCGTACCTCACCTTAACGGTGACCAAATCGTGCTCTTTTCCCAGTACCCCCACTATGCGGATTCAACGTCCGGATCTAGCTTCAGGGAGTTGATAAGAGAGTACAACAGAAGTGGAGGTAAAGGTAGAATCCTAGAGATAAAAGATTGGAGCACTGCGGACTTTTACGTTAACTGGTGGGTTGAGGAGATCAAAAAAAAGCTTTTTGAGTTGGAAGAGACCGGGATACGCCTTACCAAGAAGACACATGTAATTTTCACTTCGCATGGGTTACCCCAGAGTTATATTGACAGAGGGGAGAGATACACAGAAAGAATCGACGAATCTAGAAATAAAATCATCGAAAAGCTAGGTACATTGGCTGAGAAAATTTCTTTTCATCAATCATATCAGAGCAGGGCGGGACCTTTTCCATGGATTCGACCATATACTGATGAATTGCTTGAGCAACTAGCGGAGGATAGATCTGATGCAGTTATAATGGTACCACTTGGCTTTGTCACAGATCATGTCGAGACGTTATATGAAATTGATATCCTCTATCGAGATCTTGCAGAAGAATTAGGAATAGATAATTACCATAGGGTGGCCGTTCCAAACTCGGATCAAGACTATGTGAAAGGGGCTGCGGAATTCATCATAAAAACTTTGGAGAAATTGCAATGAGTATCCAGATTTCGGTTATCACCTGGAGATTGGGGGCAAGTTCCACCGAAGAAATCGAGGAAGTGATACCATATACCGACGTTCACCATATACTAGAAGAGTTAAGTATTAAATTTGGTGGGATTTTCTATCTGCAGACTTGCCAAAGACTAATTCTGGTAGCACCATCTTCTGAACCTGAAGATCTTGCTACCGCATATAGTGACATTATTATGAAAAAAACAAATCCAGAGAAGTTCTCTGGCAGAGAAGCTATTGATCACCTTCTTTATGTGATCTCCTCGCTCGATTCGATTGTGGTAGGTGAGGATCAGATACTGCACCAATTCAGAAATGCATTAAAGGTATCACTGCCATATATGAATGGATATCTTACGAAGATAATCGAAGGTGTAATTCGGACCGGTAAACAATTGAGACGAAGTACATTCCTCAAGTACTCAAGGCGATCTACCATCGCCCTCATCTTTGATCTCTTCACCGATGAGATCAGACGAAGCAAAAAGGTAGGGATCCTTGGTACAGGGAAGATGGCCCAACTTATTGTCGAGAGTTTCCAGAAGAGCACATTATATTCCCATGTCGAAATGAGAATTTATACCAATCAAGATGAGAGAACCCGGAAAGACATTGCTGGAATCTACCCTGAATTAGTTGATGAGATGGGGGACCACGATTTACTCTTTCTGGCGACCTCTGGGAAGCTAGACAAAGAATTGCTACAATCTGTTTCAAGGGATCTGACAGTCTTTGATTTTGGTTTACCTCGGCACACTGATGAGTCATTATCAGAGAAGCAAGGTGTCAATATCTATACGATGAATGACCTGTTCAAACTCTCAAGAAACTCCTCACTTAATGAAGGAAATAAGATGATTAAGAATATCCTAGACGAGGAACGGGATAGCATAATCAGGGAATTAAAGCGTTATGAGACCAAGAGAATTTGGAATAGTCTGAGATCCCGGGTATCGGGATTAGCTGACCAACAGAAAAATGATTTTATCAGAGCAGATCCAATAGCAGAGGAGAATTTCAGGAGATTCGTTAATCACCTCCTCCATATCACACAAAAAGAGCTGGAAGAAGCAGTCTTGGAGGAGAAGATATGATCAGAATCGGGACAAGGAAGAGTAATCTAGCAGTAGCTCAAGCTAAGATCGTGAAGAATATATTAGAAAATCTCTCTTACAAGGTCAAACTAGTTAGAAAATCCTCCCTTGGAGATCAGGATCTTGTCTCCCCCCTATCGTCATTTAGAGGGCAAAGTGCTTTCACCAGATCAATCGAAAGGTTACTTCTTAGGAAAGAAGTAGATCTTGCAGTACATAGCCTCAAAGATCTAGGGCTCGACGGGTTAGAGGATCTTGAGATACTGACTGTCCTCCAACGGCATAGCCCAAATGATCTCCTACTAATAAAAGCCGATAAGGTCATATCTACCTCACCACTCCTGATGAAGGATCAGACAAGAATTGGAACAGGATCCGTTAGAAGGCAAGCAGAACTCAGAGCTATGGATCAGGGTATCATCCCGATCGACATAAGGGGAAATATAGAGACACGGATATCTCAACTTAAGGAAGAGCACCTAGATGGCATAATCTTGGCTCAAGCGGTCTTTGAAAGAATGAGTCCCTTTGTTCCAGGAGGAATCCTAAAGATACCACTTCCAATTGACTATTTCCCAACATCACCAGGCCAAGGAGCAATTGCAATTCAGGTAAGGAAAGGAGAATTTAGAGAGCTGATGGAAATAGGGGATTCTAACACACTGAAATCTGTTTCCTTGGAACGGGATCTGCTAGCGGAATTTGGAGAGGGATGTGACAACGGGGTGGGAATTACCATCACTCGCAAAGAGGGGGTTTGGCACCTCTACTCATTCTTTATGGATTTAGGATATAGATATGTCCACCTAATCGCAGAGTCTCTCGAGGAACTTCGCACAACTTTCCTTGAAGCACTTCCTAATTCCTTAAGAAGTAATGCAAAAACTTTCCCTTTTAATGACAAAGTGGGGGTCATTTTTACAGATAGAAAAACAGGTCTTCGGTACAAGCAGATACTAGCTTCTGTCACCTCGAGGGTATTTATTGTACCGGTCTTTAGATATGAAGTTCATTACACACTATTGGAGGACAAGAAACTCAAAGAGCACTGGGAAGCATGTGATTGGGTAATTTTAACGAGCAAACAAGCCATACCATTTCTCTCCGCCCTAACAGCATACCATCCTCGAACTGCGTTCAAACTAGCTGTTGTCGGAGGAAGAACTGCAGAGCTATTAAGGGAGCTTGGATTCCCTGTTCATATAGTTGCAGCTAGGGGAGCTAATGAGCTGAATCAACTCCTGCTTAAGAAAGGAGGAAGAAAAATCTACCTCTCAGGGGAGAGAGTATCCCAAAAATTCGAAGAAACAATGAGATTCACAGTCTACAAAACAATAAATCGGAAATTACAAAGAATCCCGGAGGTCGATTTCGCAGTGGTTTTCTCCAATAAATCAGCAGAGCATGTTCTCAATTCACTTGGAAATTCCTTTAGTAAGAATTGGATTGCAATTGGGAGGAGAACTGCAAATTATCTTAGAGGGAGAGGGATTGATGCAATAAACTGTGATAGCCCCACGCCCCAAGGTGTGATTACTGCACTCACTAAGGAGGAAATACAATAAAATGACTTTAAAACGAAAAGACAAAATTACTCAGACATCATACAGGAGATTCCATAGGCTTCGATCATCAAATGTTTTGAGAGATACCTTAGCAGATGTTCGACTCCATCGTGAGAATTTCATCCTTCCCCTATTCCTTAGAAAAGGGACAGGGTTAAGAACCGAGATTCCTCTGATGCCCGGAGTTTACCAGCAGACAAGTGATATAGCAATAGCTCAGATCTCGGAACTTGCAGACAAGGGTCTGGGTAGCATTATCCTCTTTGGAATACTAGAGAGTAAGGATACCAATGGGAGCGGAGCCTATGATCCACAAGGACCCGTGCCAGAAGGCATTAGAGCGATAAAAGAGGTATTTGGTGATGCAATTCAGATTTATGCAGATGTATGCCTTTGTGAGTACACATCCCACGGCCACTGTGGGATTTTGACAAAAGAGGGAAAAATTGATAATGATGCTTCCCTTCCACCGTTGGCTGAGACGGCGCGGGTGTATGCAGAGGCAGGGGCAGATTGGGTTGCACCAAGTAACATGATGGATGGGCGAGTTTCCTCCATACGAGAACTACTTGACGAAGAAGGATACAAGCATATCCCGATTCTGAGCTACTCTGCTAAGTTCTCGAGTAACTACTACGGGCCCTTCAGGGAAGCTGCGGAGAGCGCTCCATCACATGGAGACAGAAAATCATATCAGATTGACTTTAGGAGTTGGAGAACTCCCCTTCGGGAAATGCGTGAGGATGAATTGCAGGGTGCAGATGCCTTGATGGTCAAACCAGCACTAGCGTACCTCGATATTCTGGCCCGTGCAAAACAGCAGACTGATCTCCCACTCTATGCATATAACGTCAGTGGAGAGTACTCCATGGTGAAATTTGGAGCTGCTCAAGGTCTCTTTGATGAACATAAGCTCGTACTTGAGAATCTGACCTCAATAAAAAGAGCTGGCGCAGATATGATACTTAGCTACCACACAGCAGATGTGCTTGCGGAGGATTGGATATGAAAACAGAAAATTGGGTCAATCGAGCAAGCAAGATAATGCCAGGAGGAGTTTCCTCACCAGTACGTAGCATGAAATCAGTTGGAGGGTATCCTATTGTTGCAATTGATGCATCGGGTGCATGGCTCAGGGATGCAGACGGTAGAAAATTCATTGACTTCTGCATGAGCTTTGGACCTCTGATCCTTGGTCACTCCCCAAAACAGGTGGTAGATGAACTTGAAAAGCAGGTACATGCAGGGACATCATATGGAACCCTGAGCACAAAGGAGGTAGAGTTGGCAGAACTGATAGTCAATTCTCATCCTGCAGTCGATTGGGTCAGATTTGTCAATAGTGGCACAGAGGCAGTAATGTCTGCGATCCGGTTGGCCAGAGGGCATACGGGTAGAAATCTCATCGTGAAATTCGATGGGACATACCACGGTCATGCTGATTCGATGCTCGTGAAAGGAGGAAGTGGCTTAGCAACCCTAGGTATTAGCTCAAGTGCAGGTGTTACTGAGGTAACTGCAAATGAGACAATTGTTTTGTCTCTCGCAGATATCGATGCACTCAAGAATACATTTGAGCAGTTGGGGGATTCTATTGCAGCAGTAATCATCGAGGGGATCCCAGCTAACAACGGACTTCTCTTACAGAACCGTGAATTCATGCACACTATACAGAAGTTATGTAAGGTCTACGGAGCATTATTTATTCTCGACGAGGTAATCACTGGTTACAGGGTTGGTCTAGGAGGAGCAACGGACTATTATAATCTAAAACCAGATATTGTCACACTTGGTAAAATTATAGGAGGAGGTCTCCCTGTTGGAGCATACGGAGATCGGAGAGATTTAATGGAGGAAATTGCACCTCTCGGACCCGTGTACCAAGCGGGAACGCTTAGTGGAAATCCTTTGGCTATGGTCGCGGGGATACAAACCCTCAAACGGTTGAAGGAAGATAAAGAGATCTACAATAGATTACATGAAACAACGATAGAATTCACAACTGCTCTCCATTCGCTCCTAGAAGATAATGGTATTGAGAGCACTATTGTTAATGTTGCATCGTTGTTCTGGCCAGTGCTTCAGGATAGTCACGAGGAAATCAGGAGACCAGATCAAGTGAACACTCATGCAGTCGAGAAGTATGGTGTACTTCACAGGAGTAGCATGAAGCAGGGAGTCTATCTGCCACCAAGTGCGTACGAAGTTAGTTTCCTCTCAACTGCACACTCGAATGAGGTTCTGACAGATGCACTGTCAAAAATAGAAAGGGGGATTCAGTCATGAACTCAAGGGAACTATTTACAGGTATCTTCGAGGGGAAGGAGATCGAGAGACCACCTGTTTGGTTCATGCGTCAAGCAGGGAGATACCTACCTGAATACAGGAAACTCCGGGAAGGAAAGACATTTGAGCAAATGGCAAGCACCCCTGACCTAGCTAAGGAGATAACTCTGCAACCTATCAGGAGATTTGACCTTGATGCAGCAATTATCTTCTCTGATATCCTCATTCCACTATATTCTATGGAGAGAGGGCTCAGTATCAAACCTCAGATTGGTCCCGTGCTTGATAGACCGTTAACAGATCCGTTAGAGGTCGAATCTCTCCACATTCCGAGACCAGAGCTGGATTTCCCTTATGTGGTTGAATCGATAGAAATGGTACGGGAGGAGATCCCCGATAAGTGGTTCATAGGTTTTGCGGGTGCCCCATTTACACTAGCAAGTTACCTTATAGAAGGGCAATCCACGAGAAACGCTCTTCTCACAAGAAAATTCGCTTTTGAACACGAAGAAAGCTTTCGTACCCTCCTTGATCTTCTTGCAGAAATTGTCCTTAGACAACTCCGGTCCCAGATAGATGCTGGTGTAAATATGGTACAGATCTTCGATTCATGGGCGGGTTTCCTCAGTGCAGACCAATACCGGGAATGGGTGCTTCCCTCACTCAAGAAGGTAATTGAAAAATTAGATGTCCCAACGATGATTTATGCAAGAGGTAGCTCACACCTATTGGAGATACTAAGTGAATCTGGAGCGGATGGGATTAGTATCGATGGAACTCTTTCTCTCTCAAAGGCTAGGGGAATTGTAGGAGCAGGAAAAGTCCTCCAGGGGAATCTTGATCCTGCTCTCTTGCAAACTAATACTGAGAGGGTCAAGAGGGAGGTTATGGAACTGCTCAAACAAGTTGATAACCAGAGATACATCTTCAACCTTGCTCAGGGAATAGACAAGAGCTCAAGCGTTGCCTGTGTTGCTTCTATGGTAGAAAGCGTGAAGAGCTGGAGGTATGTAAATTGACGCAACCTGTCTTTGAGGAGGAAATTACCCCTGAGCTGATCGAGCGGTATGATCTACGCGTGCCTAGATATACGAGTTATCCAACAGTGCCTAACTGGAACAAGGAATTCAAAACCGAGACTTACCGAAATATGCTCCAGAGAGCAGCAAAGAAGGAGGAACCTTTAAGTCTCTACTTCCACATACCATTTTGTATCAGAAGATGCCTCTTTTGCGCATGTAATGTCCTCGTTACTCAGAGGGAAGATCGTCCGAGACGTTATCTCAGTTACCTTAAGCATGAAATCAGATCAGTTTCTAGACTTCTTGAAAGTAGAAAGGATGTCATTCAACTCCATCTTGGAGGAGGAACACCAACACATCTCACACCTGCACAATTAGACGATCTTTTCTCTCTTGTCTGGGATGAATTTGAAATACAGAACTCCAGCGAGATTTCAATCGAGATACATCCATCAGTGACATCAATAGAGCACTTAGAAACCTTAAGAGATTTTGGCTTCAACAGGATATCAGTTGGAGTACAGGATTTCGACCCTGTGGTTCAAGAACGCCTAAATAGATTTCAAACATTTGAGGAAACCTCAAATCTAATAAAAGTTGCAAGAGAGATGGGATTTGAGAGCACTAATGCAGACCTCATTTATGGGTTACCTTACCAAACAGATGAGGGCTTCGACAACACCTTGGAGAAGATCGATCAGATCAAACCTGATAGAATTGCCCTATACAGTTATGCTCATTTTCCGAATATTTTCAGACACCACAAGCATATCCCTCTCACAGAGATCGCCCAAGGAAGAGATAAGCTGCAACTCTTCCTCGATGCAAGAAAATTCCTGTTGAGTAGGGGATATCGTCAAATTGGATTTGATCATTTCGCGTTAGAAAGTGATGAGCTCTGGAAAAGTTTTGAAAATAAAACTCTCAGGCGGAATTTTATGGGATTCACGACCAAATCAGGGACTGATCTAATTGCCTTTGGCTATTCTGGCATCAGTGAACTATCTTCGGGGTATTCCCAGAACTCAAAAGATATGTCGGAGTACGAGCAGATGATTGAGAAATATGGGATAGCTCCCAAAAAAGGGCATTTGATGAGTCCCTCTGACTCCACTCGAAAGAGGCTAATTATGGATTTCCTTTGTCTTGGAGAGATTCGGATTTCTGAGCTAGAAAGAACGGATGAAGGCAGAAGAATAATTGATTCGAAAGGAGAAATCATCAGGTACTTCGAGAAGATTGGATTTCTGGAAGGGATAAGCACCGGCTGGCGGGCGACTAGTTTGGGTCGGATATTCTCGAGAGTCATCGCATCTAGTTTCGATGAATACTACGATGCGAATCGCCACACATTCTCACAAACGATATAGGAGGATTAAAATGAAGATATACAAGACATTAATCATTGGAGCGGGGATAAGCGGACTTACAACTGCAAATGCCCTGCTTGATCGAGGGATGAATAAAGAAGATCTCCTCATTCTTGAGGGCAAGAAAGAAATCGGAGGTCTCATTAAAACTACTAGAGAACAAGGATTCATCTGTGAGTGGGGTCCTGAAGGTCTTCGGGGAAATTCCACTAATACCCATAAGGTTTTTAGGTTCTCAGGGATCAAGCCTATTGCCTCAACGGATCATGCAAAAACCAGGTACATCATAAAAAACAAGAAGGTGACTGCGCTTCCCAAGGGTCCCTTGAGTGCGATTACCACCCCCGTAATAGGACTTCGATCAAAAATTAGGATTTTTGGGGAACCATGGGTTCGTGCCAAGACAGAGGATGAAACGGTTGAGGAGTTTTTTGCAAGGAGATTCGGTAAAGGAATTGTACCTCTTGTAGATGCCTTAGTATCTGGAATCTTTGGAGGTAATCCTTCCAAGCTGAGTATATCCTATGCTTTCCCTGCATTAAAAGAGGCAGAGAGGAGAAGTGGATCTGTAATTAAGGGGATAATGAGGTCTCGTAAATCCTCTCGGAAAAATAAGAAATCAAGTGGGAAACAGGAGAAGAAACCCTTCCTCTATAGCCCAAAAGGGGGGATGCACTCTCTCATTAGGGCACTTGCGCAGAACGTGAACATCAATCTTGGAGAGCAGGTAAGTACAATCTCAAAAGAGAAGGATACTTTTGTTGTTTCGACAAGCTCAGCACAGTACAAAGCGAAGAAGGTTGTTGTTGCGATTGGAACTCAAGGTCTCCAAGAACTTGCTATTAATAACGAGCAGATACCAATTACAACAGATGTTGCAAAAGTAACAGTTGTTTCATTGGGATATGATGAAGATACCCTCACAAAACCCATCGAAGGATATGGCTTCCTCTCTCCATCAATAGAGGAGACTTATATTCTGGGAACCCTCTTTGCATCTAAACTCTTCACTGAGCAAGCACCTGATGGGAAGGTTCTATTGAGGTGTTTCGTCGGAGGGCAGAGACATCCCGAAAGGTCAGAGCTGGAAAAAGAAACTCTAATCTCAGAAGTAAAGAAAGAACTTGAAGATCTCCTCGACATCTCTGGTGACCCTTCATACGTCTCGATCCAACGACATAGTCCTCTTGGGATCCCTCAGTTGACTATGAATCACAAGAGAAATCTCGTATGGAGAAAGGAGATTCAGCAACGTTATCCAGGATTATACTTCAGAGGGATCGGGTGGAATAGCATTTCCTGTGATGGACTAATTGGTGAAGCACTTGAACTCGCGGAAGATATAATTAGGTAAATCGGATACGATGAGCATCTCAGATAGAACATTACAGAAACTATCTGCTGAATTTTGGTCAAAAAAATTCAAGGATACAATAAGAGATGTAAGAAAACATAGCGGAAGGTGTCACTTGAAATTCACAATTGAATTATCTTGAAAGTAATGGTGAGAGATGACGGATATTCAGCATCAGATTTTATAATAATTTAAGCTTGTTGTAAAATTCATAGGAGGCAATTTGAGCAGGTAAACTCAAAAAATTTCGATTATTAGGAAACCTAAGCTTATGTGCACTTGTCGGTGTTGAAAGTGTTTTCGAAGAAGAAGACTCTTGGTGTCGGGAAATCTTCTAAATAGTTTGATCATTAGCCAGAAATGATCCTGTGACACAATGCAGAAGATATTATTTTTCTTACAAAAATCAAAATGCAGATATAGGGTATAAACAGCCACTATTCAGATTTTCTAACATATTTTCTTTTATTTGTCATAATAGTTTTATATAAATTTAGCAAAAAAATATATAATGTATTCCCCATCAAGTTTGTTTAGAGTGAAATCAGTAAAAATCTACCTGATTGTCTTTATCCTCTTTGCATCTCTTGCCCTTCAGAATAGTCTTGCAATGGAAATTTCTCGAACGATAAATCTCAGAGATCAAATAAATAATGAGAAATATCAAAATATGAGTGATCAATTTGATCTTCAAAATCACCCAGATCTCTCAAAGAATCATGATCCCTCAGAGAATTATATTACTAACTGGGAACCTCGGGGAATCAATCCCGATGTCGTTGATCCTGCTGCATTCGTCTCTTATTGGAATACCTCGCTGACTAGTAGTGGATCAAGTTCATCCAATCAGATAAAACTCCCCTTGATATCCCATGGTACATATAATTTTACGGTATACTGGGGAGATGGATCAAGTAATACCATAACGACATGGGATGACCCAGCAGTTACCCATAGTTATTCTACTTCAGGTGTGTACAATATTACCATCACTGGTACTGTAATTGATTGGAGATTCATAAATAGTGGAGATCGGTTGAAACTCATGGAAATTGCTCAGTGGGGAGATTTACATTTGGGTAATTGAGGTTCCTATTTTATGGGTTGCTCAAATCTGCGCATTACAGCAAATGATCCATTAGACCTCACTGGTACAACCTCACTAGGTTATGCATTTTATGGGGCCAAGAGTTTAAGTAGCACTGGGAATCTGAACAGTTGGAATGTCTCGCAGGTGACTGATATGGGGGAGATGTTCAATAGTGCAAGCTCCTTCAATCAACAACTCAATAACTGGGATGTCTCGAAGGTGACTAATATGTTTGGGATGTTCTCTGGAGCGATCTCCTTCAATCAACCTCTCGATAGCTGGGATGTCTCACAGGTGACTGATATGTACGCGATGTTCGACAATGCGAGCTCCTTCAACCAACCTCTCGATAGCTGGAATGTCTCGCAGGTGACTTCTATGGGGATGATGTTCAAACATGCAAGCTCCTTCAACCAACCTCTCGATAGCTGGAATGTCTCCAAGGTGACTAATATGGAGAGTATGTTCGAACATACAAGCTCATTTAACCAGCCA
>Ga0114931_10008403_pt1 | contig 12500 bp, 11 predicted proteins | sample 2SBtaG_FD_89579 | JGI IMG/M metagenome (GOLD analysis project Ga0114931, IMG submission 89579) | Deep subsurface microbial communities from Kolumbo volcano to uncover new lineages of life (NeLLi) - 2SBTROV14_V59a metaG | ecosystem: Environmental > Aquatic > Marine > Volcanic | place: Kolumbo...
CAACCGCACGGCTTCAACTTTGAAAGCTCGATCAAACTGACGACGTTTCTTCGACATATATATACCTCCTGATAGAGTTTAACTCTATCTTCTCGATGTGTCCACTAAATCGGGGGAGGTTCAATGACATTCTTATTGGGGCATGGTCATTTGATACCGGAGGACATACTGACGGCAAGGCATATGTCTACTCCGGCGCTGACTATGCACTTCTCACATCTGTAACAGGCTCAGGTAATGAAAAGCTGGGCGCTAGTGTCGCAGGCCTAGGGGATGTTACTGGTGATTCTGTTCCTGACTTCATTGTCGGCGCCGATGGTAACGCCCGTGCGGGAGCTCAATCTGGTAGGGCAATTATTTTCTCCGGAGCGGATTTCGCTGTTGTTTACGATTTTAGCGGATTTGAGACGTTTGAAAGGTTCGGAGTGTCTTTGAGGCCTGCAGGTGACATCAATAACGACGGCACACTCGATATAGCAATTGCTGATCAACCGGATAGTACCCTTCCCCTTGGCGCTGTTTTTGCTAGCCATCTCTACATTTTCTCCGGAGTAGACGGAGCGCCCCTGATGGTCATACCAAACACGTTAGTGCACTTGGCCGTGGAAAGAAGTCTCGCTTCAGCGATCGGTGATATTAATAGTGATGGATTCGACGACATTGCTGTCGCTGTGAAAGCAGAAACATCCCTTGGCGGGGTTGTCAATTTGTATTCAGGGAAAGATGGACTTCTACTTTTCAGTCTGTCACCACCTACTGCTGACAAGTACTTCGGTGTTGATGTATTTGGCGGCGAAGATGTTAACGGTGATGGCATTTCCGACATCATTGTCAGCGCACCGGCGCTTGATTCAACTATTGTGGATACAGGTCATGCATACGTATTTTTAGGTGGTGACCCTGACAATGACTTCATCCCTACCTTGTGCGGCGACAATTGACCAGCTACACCTAACCCCGACCAATTAGACTCAAATGCCAACGGAGTTGGGGACGTGTGTGAAGCTCCGGCATCAATTGCTCCACTGGTCTTTGTGGCGAATGACACTGCGGGAGCCCCTTCCTCAGGAATCAATATAAAGATTACTGACCCGGACGGGCTATTCATTGGAGCTGATTCACTCGACGCTATCACTAATACGATTGGCGGCGTTGCTTCATATCTCGCAGTGGCAACCAATGACTCTGTCATTATTTCAGCTCCAAAAGTCGGCAACTATACTGTATCCGCAGTTCTTCAAGCAAGTGGCGGTATTCCGGGATGTTGTGCAGTTGTTACTGTTGCCCGCGCAGCTCTACCGGAAGACACTCTCGGGCCATTCGAACGACCTCTATCTGGCGAAGAGGTTATCGTTGGAACTGTTTCTTTTACCTACGGTGACGCAAACAACGATGGCTCAATCAATATCGCTGATGTGACATACATGATAGCTCGCATCTTCAGTGGCGGCCCGGCTCCAAAACCAAACTCGGACGCTGGCGACGCCAACTGTGATACTTCTTTCAACATCGCTGATGTGACATTCCTCATCGCCAGAATTTTCTCAGGCGGCCCGGCGCCGGGGTGTAATTGACTTATTCCACTATTCGCTCTTGCAGCAACACATTCGGATAAGAGCTGGGATTTTTTCCGAACTATAGTCTCTCGTCGCGTTTATAATACAGTAACTGGTAGCCATCAAGGCCACTGCTATTTAACTGTGTCATATTTGTTACATTGCTCTAAGCACAACAACGAGGCATCCGGCGCCTGCGCCGGCGCACTTTACCATTGTGCCCGGTCAAAAGAACAGCTTTCTGTTGTGTGACATTTCAATTACACGATTAACTCAGAAAGGAGGTTACTATGGGTCCGTGGACTCCAGTATTAGCGCTTCTGGCAATCGCTATCTTTTTGTCATACATCTTGCCTGTGTTCTTTCGCTTTGTCACACGTGTGGTTCGAGGCCTCCTGTTTGGCATGGTGGCGCTGGTTGCATTGACAGTCGCCAGTAACATGACCTCACTGCGGATTCTGGGTGACGCTTCAGCGGCAGTAACGGCTGTAGTTAACGGTGTTGTTGTGGTATTCTCAAGCTTCTTTTGATTTCTTTTGGTTCAATCAAATAGTCTCACCTCCAGTCACCATATGACACAAAAGCCGCTCCCCATGTGAATGGATGATCAGGATCACCACGCTCTCGCAGACTGCGGATCTGTTCGACCTTAATCTCACGAAGTCGCCGTGGTATCACGTGCGCCGGTTTATTGTAGAGGGAAAGCATGAATCTCTTACTAGATTCATCATCAACGTTCCACAACGCGGATACAACATTTTTTACTCCTGCAAGAAAGAATGCTTTCCGCATACCGTAGACACCATCCCCGGAAACAACAACGCCGCCCCCGGACTCACAAGCGGAAAGTGTAACCAGTTTAACTCCAGATAAATCTAAACTGGCTATTTCATTCGCAGTCACAACTCCGGTAGAATCATTAGAACTTCTGGCTAGCAATAGACCAGCCCGTGAAAATGATGCAGCCATGTTACTATCCGGCGGGACTTCTACACCGGGACAATCTGATGGCGCATAATATCCGTGAGTAGCAATGTGAATTATCCGATACTTTCCCGTTTGAGCAGCGCTTTCGAACGATGTCTTCGACGCCGAGACTCCTAGTAACACATCACTTGGGATAGAAGTGTTACTATTGATTGCATTGGCCTCACGTTCAGTTCCTGGTAGCTTCGTTTGCGCGAGACGTTTCAAGTCAATGCATGAATTGTCATACAAGGGTGTGGTAGTATTCGTCGGATGTCTATCTTGCAACAAATAGTCCAATTCGGGATTTGCGATAATCAACATTCTATTATCATTCGGCGGAGACTCCATATGATGGGCTACATCTCTACCACTTACAAGATATTGAATTGGTAGACGCTCAATAAGATATTCTCCGCTTTCTGTCCGCAGGGCTCCAAACGGTATTTGGTTCAATTTATCATCAGGGGAAACAACCAACAGATGTATGTTGCTTCGCTTAGGAAGAATATCTTGGACGACTTTACCGTATAAAGCTTCAGAGCTCTCACTGAGTGAATCAGTTTGCAAACTCCCCGGAAAGACACCACTAGCTACTACACCCCGGATATTGTCGGTGAACCTATCTATCAAACTATCAACTTCAAAAGCCAATCCTATGTCATAGACGTGACAAACATTCGAATAACTTCCTGGCGCAATGCTGTAGGCGATATACCGTTCTTCACAACTATCATTCGCAAGATTCACATAAGCATACTTATAGTACTCCAACAACATGCTAACATCAACAGCGACTTCATCTAAATCATGTAATTGCGTACGTCTATCTTTCGCAAACTTCAAAGCGCTGGATACTTGACGCCGATTTCTGAGAAAAATAGATTCGGTTGTAATCCCCTTGGCTAGCAGTATTGAGTTAACTATCGCTTCCTTATGAAGATCAAGATTGTCACGTGAATCAAGCACAACAGAAAAAAGCAAATCTACAGAATGGCGCAACACTTCAGACAAGCGCCTTATTTCACTTTCTGTCAATTCACCAATTGGCGCTTTGTCCAGATACCTTGCCCTTTGCTCAATCAGCGTGTCCAATTGGACTAACGCATCACCGTACCTCCTTCGTCGTCGGAGATACTGTGCATACTGCTCAAGAGCTTCAAATCGTCTATTCTTGTATTCAGAATCGACGGATGAGTCACAAATCTGTTTTACCAGCGCAAAGAGTGAGTCCTCTGCGCCAAGAGAACCTTGTTTACCATAGATGATTGCGCGTGTGACATATAGACTTGCGCGTTCCATCGGGACAATAGCGCCGCTAGATCTCTCCAACACCACGATGGCAGAATCCGCCAGCTCACCGGCTCTAATGGAATTGCCCAAGCCGCTCTGGATTGTTGCGCGTAGGTGCAACAGGTCGTATTCTGCCGGATCTATCTGTATCGCCGTAGATACAAGCGAATCTGCGAAATCGAGATCGCCGGATTTGAAATAGGTTTCAGCAAGAATACTCAGCGCTTCAACATATGCCGAAAAATTGTCAGCGCTCTTATTGCCTTCTGCTACGATAAGCGCTGAGTCAGCCAGGGCTTTCGCACGTTCAATTCTTCCTTGTTCCAGCTGTGCAGCTGCATATGTTGCAAGCACTCTGCCAAATGTGTAGTTTAGGTGAATCTTTGAATCTCTCAGTCTCTTGTATGCTCTTGACAAATACCTATTAGCAAGAGTATAGTCGCCGAAACGCAAGTAGAGGATCCCCAAACTACCCAAAGTTGTTGGCCAGAGCCTTCTGTCCTGATCTGACAGCTGCTGATAAATCCTGTCAGCGCCCCTATATGTGGCTTCAGCCATCGAATACTTATTTAGATTCTCTAATACTATTGCCAGCGTGTTCAATGCATTGGCATACCCAGGGCTGGTTCGCCCGACGACCCTTTCTTGGTAATCTCTGGCCTGGCCCGCGATAATTCGCGCTTAATCATAGTCCTCGTCATGAATCAACAAATTAGCCATCTGAGTCAGCGCCCTGGCACGCACAGAGTCACAAGCGAGCCCACAACTGGCTGTCAACGCCAATGCGGAATCGAGCAACCTGTGTGACCCTACGGATGTTCCCAAAGAAGAGTGTACTCCAAAATACGCACGATACACCAAAGGCATCGCATAGATTTCAGGGTTCAACTGAAACGCCTTCGTGTTTGGGATACGAATTTTGCGGAAAATACTGTCAGCGAGAGTCATCATCCCGAGTGAGTTTGCAACCACTCCCATTGTATATCGAATACCCGATTGTAGCGAGTCAGCGCTTTCCAAGCTACCATTGAGTTCAGAGATGATTGAGTCACCCAGAATCAGGCAATGATGTTGCAACGCTGTATCGGAAGCGACGCTTAGCTCACTAAAGCGTTCCAATCGAACATGCAGATCATCACTTTCAGACTGTGTCTGACAGGACATAAGGATTGAAGAACAGATCAATAAAGCTGTCAATACAATGGTCGAGAGAGATTTCACACAATACGAATGACCAATAATAGCGAGGGGGGGCATTTTCAAGTTCATCAAGAGAGAACTTACTACTCTTCAGGAATCAACGCAACACCTCCAAGAGGGTAATACTTTCGGCCTCGACGATAGGTTATCGCCAACAATGTATTTGACTTCTGAGTGTCAGGGAGTGCGATGGAATGCTTGATATCTGCTAAGGGAGCGGTGGAGAGAGAATAAGTTTCGAGGTTCAGAGACCAAAGCTGTAAATCGCTAAGGTCTTCCTCCAGCGCCTGACGGCTGTCGAACAGTATCTCCCCAAGAGCGCCTCCCGCTCTGTCGACGAATTCTACTGCCTTCACTGATCCAAGAAATCGTGAGAATACACCATACCGACTTTGGCGCTCCGGCTCAAACTTGTTCGTCCCTTCGTCGTACCTACCCAAGGAACTAAACTCTTGAAGGGCGGCGATCTTCGGGGTCTCAACGCCATTTGATGAAACTCCTCGCAGGGTTGTTCTTTTAAGGTTAACAAGCTCGATCACTTCGCGCTGCTGGGACCAATTCACTTCGACTACTTGTGGCTCCGAGCGCATGAGAAATACCACGACCGCTGTAACTCCGACCAGCGCCAATTGCACCAGCCTTGCTGAAAGCAATGACTTCAAGAGTAAAGCGAGCCGGGAGACAATTGACTCACCGCTATTGGATGAGTACTCCGATCCTATTCGTTCTGACAGCTTTCGCGGAAGAATAATTTTTTCGTTCGCCGCTGTTTCACGAACCACCTTCTCAAACTCTTGGTAATCCTCAAGAACTTTTTTGAATTCGCGCCGAAATGTGACTGAGGAGCGTAGCGCATTTTGCAACTCCTCGGTCTGGCGCTGCGTCGCATTGCCTTCAAGGTAGGCAAGAATCGTTTCTTCGCCTGGATTCTCAGGCGAGAGGTCATACCGTTCCGCGCCAGCTCGAATTAAGGCATTCAGTTTTTCGTAGTTTTCATCACTCATTAGCTATCAAGCCATATGGCTTCCCCCAATTCACGAGCCACTCACAAAACGCATTGGCAATGGCCAATTCGGAGAAGAATCGAAACTTGTAGAGAAACATTTTCTAAATCAAACGTATAAGCGCTTTACAACTAGATGCGAAACCACAATTTCACCTCGGGACATTTACATAGAGTACATAGATGGTTATTGCGAGAATCGGTCGCCGTTCCGCCCTAACTATCTGCCCTGCTGTCGGTTGCTAGCACAAGACCCCTTCAGGTGATATTCCGTCTTTGGCAAGCAGTTCTTTCAGTTTCTTCCTGCAATAACGGAGATCATCTGAAACTTTACGATTCGCTGTGTCCGGGAGTCCAAGAGCCATAGTCATTTCTTGCGGAGAATACTCCTCAGCGGCTAAACGAATTAGCATCTGGCACTTTTCTCCGAGCTCACTCAACCGTTTCCAGACAATCTCCACTATTTTCATTTGTTCGTGTGCCTTCTCCTGCGTAGCGGGCATCCCACCGCTCAAGTTAGCAACTTTTTCCAGTTCATCATCAGCTGTTGGCCGAAACCTCTTACTCCTGATGAAATCAAGAGTTTTGTTCTTCGCCACCCGATAGAACCAGCCGGTAAAGCCAGCGCCAGATTCTTTGCATGCTTTCAACACACGACAATCGTCTGCGACACAATGGATTATAACTTCTTCGACAGCATCTTGCCTATTGACTTCATCCATAGTGGCAAGTTCCCGGGGTGGATGTTGAATCAAAATAGCGTAGGCCCATTTTGCGAATCTTTCCGCCGCTACGACAGGAGAGCTTTCAATAATCCGCAAGATGTCTTCTATAGCTGTACTCATGATAGTCGTCAAACCTTGGAGCTGGGCAAATACAATTGGAAAGACAATTGGGGCGGCTAATACACTCCCCTACAATAACATACGAATATGTGCGTCGAATAGCCCAAAGTCAAGACAAATCGAAGCTACTGATGTTCTGCTATTGGGCTTCAGGCCACAACCATCGTCGGGACTCTCCAGTGGGCAGACAATCTCCGAAATAATAGTCCTGAGCTCGTTGGTACAGTGGCCGCACGAACTTTCGGCTAACGGTTATAGAATGGTAATTCCCATTGAGCTAGGGAAGAGGGCTGTAGAGCATCCTGCGATACTGGACATATCGCAGGATACTCTATCGACTGCAAAGCTTCGAACGAGGCGAGTGGATAATCAGTTTTCCCCGAAGAAGAGGATGAACAATCATCAAAGTAACAAACCGCACAACGCGGGTTCGACAAACTGTTGTCGCATTGCATCTGACTATTGGGGTCTTATTCGTCGGCTGTGCGGCTGAAAGCCAAACAAAGCCATGGAGTCAAATCAACGATCCTGTCGAGCGGTTCAATGCATTGCGAACAGAGGTTCTTGACGAAAAAGCCATGGAGCAAAACGAAAAAGCCAAACAAGAGTGGAACAAACTAAGACTGGGGAAGGAAGAACCTAGGCCAGTGTTTAGAAATGAGCGTGAGCGGATCGACTGGGAAACATGGAAGGCCGATCAGGAGCTGTTTGATGCGTATCAAGAGAAGGAAGAATTTGAGCAATGGAAAGCAAAATTGCGATTCTTCTCCACGGTAGAATTGTCAAACGATGAAGCCGAAGCATTTTGGACGCGCTACAACAGAAGATCAATTGAGAGTACCGATTGGGAACTTATCGCTGATATTGTTATGCAAGTACAGTTCGCAAGGAAATACGGCATAAACTAGAAATCTTTTAGCAAACTCGCTACCGCCAGTCACCAAGCGCCACAAAGGCCGCCCAGTTGAAAGGGTGATCGGGCTCGTGTCGACTGCGGATTCTGGCAATGGCTTGGAGTTGTAGTTCACGAAGACGATCCGGAATTGACTCTGTACTGTGTTGGTACAGGTTGCCGAGTATCTCCGCTGTGGCTTCATCGGAGACGGACCAGAGAGCGCTGATGACTGTCCTCGCCCCGGCCAACTGGAATGCCCGCCGCAAACCATAAACACCTTCACCATCTTGAACTGCGCCAAGTCCCGTTTCACAGGCCGACAGAACTACCAGCCCGGTTCCAGTTAAATCCATTCCCGCGACTTCGTAGGCCGTCAAGACCCCATCCTCGGCGCCCTTTTTGTCACTCCCCTCACCATGTAGATTTGAACCGGCCAACAACAGCCCTGATTGTAACAGCGGATCCTCTTCGGAGAATGTACTATCTAACATCGTTCCGTTACCCGCAGAACGAAGCCCTGTCTTTTCTCCTACATCATTACATGCCCCTTCAAGAAAAAATCCATGTGTCGCCAGATGGATAACCCGTTTTCCATGGGCGTTGGCCTTAAACTCCTTTTCGCTGGCGTCAGCCCCGAAGTATTCCACCACCGGCTCTTTTGTCCCTTGCTCCCAGGTTTCGACGATACGTTCAACTTCGGCGCGTGTACCCGGTAAGGGCGGGACTGTCAGTTGATTGATAGCGCCACAGCCGGAACGCAAGTTGTGTGTCACAGCGTAATAGTTCGTATTTTTCGAAACATCACTAACGGCTATACGCTGCGATAGTCGTTCATCAACAGGCGCATCATAATCCGGATCACCAAAGGCCAGCAGTCCCGTCCCCAGCGCTGGCGTATCCTGCAAACGGATAATATCTCTACCGGCGGAGAGATAATGAACAGCCAACTTTTCAATGAGATACACACCGTCGCTATCCATCAGTCCTGCAAACGAAACCAAATTCAAGCCACCATCCGGGGCAATCAACACCTCCCGCTTTCCAGTCAGATATTTCTCCAATGGACGCCAACACTTATTATACAGCGCTTCACTAAGCGCCCTGTACGCCTTAGCGTCTGCCGTTGACGGTTGCAAACCTGTCTGACTAAAATGCACAAAATGATTTCGGTAATTGTCAATGAGTGAATCCAGCGCTGACGCTTCGCCCAGTTCAACAATCGCCGGTTCATTGGAGGCATCAAGAACAACCGCTATATACTGCGGGATAATGGCCTCCGGGTTGAGATGCGAATAGTCATAACGCAAGAACTCAACCAGCGCGGTATTCTCCGGCAAGAGCGCCGCAATTCTCTTTGCGCTGACTTTTTCGTAATCCTCTTTCTTGTGCGATGCGATACGACGCGCAAGCTCTTCTTCTTGGATGTCCGAAACTTTCATTAAAGAATCTAGCTCGCCAATATACAAAGTAGTATCCATACCCGCACCCACTACGACTCGCGTTGAGATGACATGTTTTGTGTGATTCAATTTTCTTGATAATGCCTGGGCTGTAGAATCAATTCCGTTGTTTAATACTTCTTGACGTTCAAAAACAATATCTGCTGTAAGCCCCTTTGTCGCGCAAACAATATCTGACACCTTTTGAATAGTCTTTTTTTCAACTGAAGGTAGGTCGTGAAAACTACTGAAGTACTCGTTGGATGAAGAATGGAGAAATGCCAAATACGATAAGACATTTTTGTTTGACATTGCGAACGAATTGTTGCGAAAGTCCATTTGCACCATTTCTAACGCTTGCCTATTGAGCTGTACAGCCTTGGAAGCATCTCCAAGATGACGGTTGGCGAGAGCTAAACCGCTCAGACTCGCAGCGATATCACGGCTCCGCCCCCCATTCGTTTTCTTGGCAATCCCCCAGGAGCGCTCATAGTAGAGTTTCGCCTTTTTGTATTCACCCTGCTCCATATGCAACCCTGCCAACTCACTGAAGACAAACGCCACCAACGGATGCTCAGGACCCAAGGACTTTTTGAGCTTTTCTGTCGCCCTTTCGAAGAGAATCTTAGCTTCCGTATATTGACCGGTAGATTGTAAGTAACGAGCTAGAACATCCAATTCCATAGCCCTTACCCGGCTATTCTCCTCCGGTGTTTGCTTGACATTGGCTATCACTCGGGCTCGTTGCTGGCTATTCTTGATTGACACTTGATTGCTCTTGGTGATCTCTTCGGCACGCTTTATAAACTCTTCGGAAGAGTCAAGCCAGATAGGGTCTAGCATTACTCCTTTAGCGTGGTAAATCATCGCTAAATTGGTCAAGCTTCTCGCAATATCTGGATGGTTAGGTCTCAGGAGGGTCATTCTAATCTGCAACACACGTCTCAAGTTTTCCTCTGCCTTCACAGGTTTAAGTTGTAAAGCATAGAGAATTGCCTCCCTTTCCAACACATCTGTCACTTCCAAACTATGTGCGCCAAATTCTTTCTTCAGACTCTTGCGAGCTTGAATTAGAAAGGTTCCGGCTTCGGCCAGCTTTCCCTCCCGTATATATACCAACCCCAAGTTGCTCAGAACTGACGCCACTTCCGGGTTATCGGGGCCGAGCGCTTTCTTACTAATGCCTAATGCATGCTCAAATGCTGATTCCGCTTCAACGTATTTGGCCGCCTTAAAATTGATAAGCCCCTCTATTCTCAACGTCCGTGCAACATGTAGACTCTCCTGCCCAAATATCGTTCCTTTAATCTCAATAGCGCGCTTGACAAGCGAAAGCGCTTCACTGTCCATTTCTCCTCCCTTCTGTACTAATGACAGCGCCAACTGCTCACACACCTTAGCGACTTCAAACGATTCCGGTCCATACACACGTTCAGCCGTGGCTAACAAATCTCGCGCCCGTATCTCTGCCTCTGTATAGCGACCATCAGCGAGGAGCCCCTTTGTCTCCTGAAGAGATATTGAATCTCTTGACGAGAAGTGTAACAACGTAACCGGTATTGTATCCACAGAGGCAGGAAGAGGCAACTCGGGCGTATCAGACACTAGAGATAGCGTGTCGCTTATAGCAATTTCAGGAGACTTCGATTGTGGTAGTATTTTCACGGGAGACAAACAAACACAGAAAACAAGCAGGTACACACTAACATGGGCTCTCATAAGTGGACTCTCTATATCTCAGAAAAGACGTTTTTCACAACACAAGCCACCTCTCAACAATGGAACTGTGACACAGTAGCTACTAAAAATATAGTTTGCGAATTCAAAGATTGCAAGCCGCGACGAGAACAGTCAAAAGAAATGAACAGAATACCCAGATATGGAGTGACGATTCGGAGTGACTCCTTCAGCATGTAATACATCGGCACAGGTTCGCCGTTGACCTTCATACTGCATGGAGTAGCGCTCATCATTTTGAAGCCCAATGATTTATAGAGTGACACCGCGCGGCGCGCCTCTGTCCAGCCCTCCAGCGCGCGCCATACGTAACACCTCAAGCATCAACACCTTGCCGATTCCGCGACCACGCAGTTCCGGGATGATATACATACTGAATATCTGCGCACGATGCCTTGAATTGTCTCGCTGAGGGCGGCTGATGCCTATTGTCCCGACGAGACGTTTATTTGTAATAAGCGCCAATCACAACACTACATAAACAGGCCGACGAACAAAACTCTCTGAGAGTGTCCTCTCTCGTTTGCGCTTCTTCATCTGAGTCTCCTGTCTGAGAATACGACAGAAAACCTAACTAACAAATGGATCTAAATTCGGGGGGCGCATCACTTGGCTCCAATGGAGCGTTTCTAACCGTGTTCTAACCGCAAACTTCACTCAACTGCACGGAACTCACGCCAACTTTAAGTAACTTCAACTTAATAACGTCAATAACAGCAACAGATTAACTCTATTCTGCTTCATTGCAACGAGTTACGAGACTCACAAGGGTTCGAATCCCTGTCTCTCCGCAAATTCTAGTTAGAGACCGTCTAGGGCATTCGTGCATTGCTTCATGAATTGTAAACTGAATCATCCTTTAGACTCTCTAGTGCTGAATGAGCATTGAGAAACTGAGTAATTGGAGTAATATACTTTTCCTTAAGATTCACCAATGGTATCTCACTGATGAGCTTGACGCCATGATAGCCGTCTGAATTTTCGATCTGTAAGCCAGAGTAACGCCCCGCCTCATCTGGACTCTTATTGAACCCTCGATGGACTTCAAAGCTGTAATTGTCAAGGTTAATGATATATGCCCACTCGCAGAACAGACTATCTGCTAGAAACTCATGTGAGTCTATCATGTGCCCTAGGTCTCTGTGATATGGGTAGAGATTAGTCTGAGTATTCCTTAGCAAGCAATACCAATTATCAAATCTACCGTCAGCTACGTTGAGGTCGGCGTAAAACTTGTATCGCTCCATTAAGCCTTTCTCAACTTTATCATTTACATCAACCAAGACTATCTTTTCTGCAACCTGCCGCATTCGACTGATTCCCATTCGGCTTGCGTAACTCAGGATTCTTGCCCCGAGAATATCCGGATAACTATCATAATGATTGTATGTTACTTTGTCTTCACCGTCAACACGGTATCCATAAGCGCCACGAGTTCCCATGTCGGTGTGTGTCAATAGAAGTGAGACAATTATTTCTTCTTATTAAGCGGCTTCTTTTCCCTCATTTGGTTTGTTAATCCATACTTCCGCTGGTAGTTCCGGCGGAGCCGGTATGCCTCTCACG
>Ga0114931_10008404_pt1 | contig 12500 bp, 8 predicted proteins | sample 2SBtaG_FD_89579 | JGI IMG/M metagenome (GOLD analysis project Ga0114931, IMG submission 89579) | Deep subsurface microbial communities from Kolumbo volcano to uncover new lineages of life (NeLLi) - 2SBTROV14_V59a metaG | ecosystem: Environmental > Aquatic > Marine > Volcanic | place: Kolumbo...
ACCACCCGGTGCAGCATGGTGGGGATGGCGCCCCAGATGGTGATCTGCTCGTCCTGGATCAGGCGCATCACCTGCTCGGCGTCGAAGCGCCCCTGGCTGAAGACCATCTTCGAGCCCACGGTGAGCTGCGTGCACACGCCCGAGTGGAGCCCTCCCACATGGAAGAGCGGGGAGGTGAGCAGGCTGGCCGGAGGTAGCGCGGGGCCGGGGCTCGGCGGGTTGCTTCCCGTCAGCGCTCCGGCGGTGCTGGCGAAGAGGATGCCCAGCACCTGGTTGATGGTGCCCCGGTGTGTGGTGATGCAGCCCTTGGAGCGCCCGGTGGTGCCCGAGGTATAGAGGAGGACGAAGGGGTCGTCTTCGTCGATCGGGTCCGTGGGCATCTGTGCCTGCGGCTGAAGCAGCTCCGCTAGGGGGATCGCGCCGGGCGGCGGAGCGTCCCCGATGAAGAAGATCTTCTCGAGGTGCGGCAGACGGCCGGCAAGCGGCGCCACGCGTGGGTAGAGGCGCTCGTCCACCACCAGGAAGCGCGCCTCGGAATCCTCCAGGCCGTAGGCGATCTCTTCCTCGGACCACCAGCCGTTGAGGCCCACGCCGATGCCCCCCAGCGAGGTCGTCCCGAACAGGGCGATGAGCCAGTCCGGCGAGTTGTAGGCGAGCACGGCCAGCCGGTCGCCGCGTTGCAGGCCGTGGGCCCGGAGCCCCTCGGCGGCGCCCCAGACCAGCTCTGCGAAGTGGGCGTGGGAGATGCGCCGCGCCCCCTGCACCATGCAGTCGCCCTCGCCGCGGCGGCCCACGGCAGCGATCTTCTCGCGCAGGGAATGCTCGCGGTTATTGAAGTTGCGCTGCGAGCGCCCCGCGACCTCCCGCGTCTCGATCTCGAAGGGTGCGCCGGGCGCCGTCAGCTGCGCGACGGCATCCTCCCAGCTCGGAGTGTGGCTGGGGTTGGACCTGGACATGCAATTCTCCCGGTGGCTGGATCGGCGCGAGCTTACCGCAACCCTGCCGGGCCCCGGCCCAGCGAGTGTCGATTCCCTCCGGGGGAGAGGGCCCCGCGTCCGCGCAACGCCAATGGGCGCGGGGTGCGTGCGAGGGCGAGGCCGCGACTCGCGTCCTACTCCTTTGCCATCTCCGTGCGAGCGGTGACGGCGAGGTCCCTGCGATCGCGCTTGCCGCGGACCTCGAACACGACGCGCTTCAACCGGCCCGTGAATGGGAAGGGTCCCTCGTAGTCGTCCACCACAGTGGAGAGGCGATCGCAGCCGAAGTCGGTGCCCGTGGAGCCCAGCATGCGGACGATGCCGGGAAGCCCGACGCGGCCGACCTCCTCGCCGTCGCTCGCGACTGTGAGGGTTCCGCCGGCCCCTTCGCGCTCGAAGCGAGCGATCAGCTGGTGGTCGCCCGGCTCCAAGGTCACCGGACCTGTGGCTCGGTAGTGGGTCCCCAGGGCGTTGTAATCGAAGTGAAGCGCGCCGTCCTTGATGAAGAACGTGTGCCCGCAGCCGTGGTTCCCCCGGGCGTACAGCACCCCCTCGCAGCCATCTTCGGGAACCGATACCTCGGCCACGAGCGTCCAGCTCCGGCCGCCCAGCGCAGGGGATGCGTCGGAGGGCAGGTGGCTGAGAGGTGGGTAGTACACGTACTCGCCGCGTGCATGGGGAGAGCCCGCGCGAGGCGTCGCCGAGAAGAGCTCGATCGTGCGGTCGTCCAGCGGCAGTACGCCGTGGCGCCCGGCCTCGGCCCACCACAGGTCGGAGAGCTCGCGCAGGCGTTCCGGCTCTACTGCTGCCAGGTCGTGGCATTCCGAGAAGTCCTCGTCGAGGTGGTAGAGGCACCACTCCTCGTCATCGTACGCCGCCCCCTTGGTGTGGTACGTCACGGCCTTCCACCCGTCCCGCCAGATGCCCCGGTGACCAAACTGCTCGAAGTACTGCACGCGCGAGCCGCCGTCGTACCGGGCGTCGTCCCAGCTGGGTACGAGGCTCCTGCCGTGCAGGGGGATCTGTTCGTGTCCCTGGAAGCTGGCAGGCAGCTCCACCCCTACCGCATCGAGGATGGTCGGCGCGACATCGACGATATGACAGAAGGCGTGCCGGAGCGCACCGACGTCTCGAATCCGGCGCGGCCAGTGGATGATGAGCGGGTCCCGCACCCCGCCTCCGTAGGTGTTCTGCTTGTACCAGCGCAGGGGTGTGTTGCCCGCCTGGGCCCATCCCCACGGATAGTTGCTGTGCGAGTGCGCGGTGCCGATGTCTTCGAGTCGACTCTCCACGATGTCGTCGACGTCCTCTTGTCGAAAGTTGAAATAGCTGAACTCGTTCATGACGCCTCGCGGGCCGCCTTCCTGACTGGCGCCGTTGTCCGAGACGACAATGAGCAGCGTGTTCTCCAGCAGCTGCTGCTGCCCCAGGAATTCCACGAGGCGTCCGATCTGGGCATCCGTGTGGTCCAGGAAGGCCGCGAATGCCTCCTGGAGCCTCGCGGCGAAGCGCTGCTCGTGCAGGCTGAGCTCCTCCCAGGCCTTCACGCCCGGGTTGCGCGGTGCGAGGGTCGTGTCCTTCGGCACGATGCCCATCGCGATCTGACGCGCAAACCACTCCTCGCGCGCGACATCCCAGCCTGCGTCGAAGCGTCCGCGGTACTTCTCCAGATACTCGCGGGGTGCCTGGTGGGGCGAGTGCGTGGCGCCGAACGCGGTGTAGAGGAAGAACGGTCGATCCGGGCGAACCGAGACGAGGTCCCGGATCCGCCCCATCGACTGTTCCACCATGTCCTCGCTGACGTGGTAGCCGTCCTGCGGCCGCGCCGGGGGATCGATGTGGTGGTTGTCCACCGTCAGCTCAGGATGGAATTGATCGGCCTCGCCCTGGAGGAACCCGTAGAAACGATCGAAGCCTTTCTGGAGGGGCCAGTTGTGGTGCGGCCCTGCAGCGGAGCACTCCTGCATCGGCGCCAGGTGCCACTTTCCCACCGCATAGGTGGCATAGCCGGCTGCGCCGAGCAGCTGCGCGAGGGTTGCGGCGCGCGGCGTGATCGAGCCGCGCATATTGGGGAAGCCGGTGTCGAAGTTCGAGACCGCGCGCATTCCGACGCTGTGGTGATTCCGTCCGGTCAGCAGACAGGCGCGGCTCGGTGAGCAGAGGGCCGTGGTGTGGAAGCCGGTGTAGAGGACGCCACCGGCGGCCAGACGATCAATATGGGGCGTCTCGATCGTCGACCCGTAGCAGCCGAAGTGGGCGAAGCCGGTATCGTCCAGGACGATCATCACGACGTTCGGTGCAGCGTCGAGAGTGGGCGGGTCGGGCCACCATGCTTCGGACTCGCTGTGGGTGCGGCCGATCCGGCCTTGGAACTTGCCTTCGCTGCTCATGCGCTTCCTCGAGGTTGGGTTCGCCAGCGTAGCTGGGATGCTGGGCGAGGCCCGCCGGAGAGGGAGCCGGCCCGGCCAGCGTCCGGGCCCTGGGATTGCCGGGCTGGTTCACGCTCTGCCCGAGCACGACCTGGCGCGTGGAGCCGTTTCCTCCAGATGGCCTAGGATGCCCAGCCGGTGGGCGAGACGCTGCGCATAGGCCTGGTCTACGAGCTGCTGGGCAGCGCCCCGCAGCCGGACCCGGCGCCGCTGGATGCCGATGCGGAGTACGAGCCCGAGGAGACGATCTCCACCCTGGAGGCGGCGCTTGCGCGCCTGGGCTGCGAGTCCGTGCGGATCGGGAGCCCTCAGGCGCTCCTCGAGGCGCTGGGGCAGGGGAGGCTGCCGCCATTGGGTCTGGATGCGGTCCTCAACATCGCCGAGGGCTACGGGACGAGGAATCGAGAGGCCTGGACGCCGGTGCTCCTCGAGATGGCGGGGATTCCCTGCCTGGGCTCGGACGCCCTCACCCTCTCCCTCAGCCTGGACAAGGCCTGGGCCCGGGACGTGGTGGCGGCGGTTGGAGTGCCCGTGCCGCCAGGCTTCTGCGTGGACTCCATAGAGGATCTAGAAAGAAACGAAATTTCAATTGATTATCCCCTATTCGTGAAACCTCGATGGGAAGGGACTGCCAAGGGAATCCGCTGCGAGTCGCGCGTGGCGGACGCCGCTTCCCTGGCGAGACAGGTCGCCCGGGTGGTGGCGGACTACCAGCAGCCGGCCCTGGTGGAGGCCTTCCTACCCGGGGCCGAGTACACGGTGACGCTGGTCGGGGAGGGCCGACCGCTGCCGGTCCTGCAGCGCGCCCTCGATGTGGCGACGGGCATCGGGCTGCATGCGATCGCGCGGCACGACCCCGCCGCGCCGTATCACCTCCCCGGCGTCCTCGATGCGGCCCTCGAGGCAGAGCTCCAGCGGCTGGCGGCGCGCGCCTTCGGGGCGCTCCGCTGCCGGGACTATGCGCGGGTGGACTTCCGCCTGGACGCCGCAGGGACTGCGTACTTCCTGGAGATCAACCCCCTGCCCACCTTTGCTCGGGACGGCTCGTTTGGGATCCTCGCGGAGCTCGAAGGCAGGTGCGTCGAAGCATTGCTGGCGGACGTCCTGGCGGCGGGTCTTGGGAGGCTCGGGCTGCGATGACAACGGGTTTGCCGCTCTCTGCGCGCGCGGCAGCGCTGTGCCAGCGCCTCGGTGCCAGCCCCGACGAGTGGCGCTCCTTCGCCTGGCAAATGCGCCACCGCATCCGCAGCGCCGCAGACCTGGCGCAGGTCATCCAGCCCACCCGCGACGAGCTCGAGGCGGTGGCGGCCCTGGCCGAGCACTTCCGCTTCGTGATCACGCCCTATTACGCCGCGCTGATGGACCCCGACGATCCGGAGTGCCCGCTGCGCCGTCAGGTGGTGCCGCGTCTGGCCGAGCGCCTGGACCCCGCCGGCCTCGAAGACCCCCTCGACGAGGTGGCCCACTCGCCCGTGAAGAACGTGGTGCGCGTGTATCCCGACCGCGTGGCCTTCTGTGTGCACAATGACTGCGCCCTCTACTGCCGCTACTGCCTGCGCAAACGCATGGTGGGGGACGTGGACTGGACGATGAAGCGGCGGGAGCTGCTGGAGGGCGTGGCCTGGATCCGCCGCACGCCGGAGATCCGCGACGTGCTGCTCACCGGCGGCGATCCCCTGGTCTTCTCCGATGACCGGCTGGAGTGGCTGATCCGCGAGCTGCGCGGGATTCCCCACGTGGAGCTGATCCGCCTGGGCACGCGGTTGCCCGTGACGCTGCCCTTTCGCGTGACGCCTGCCCTGTGCCGCATGCTGGAGCGCTACCACCCGATCTGGCTCAATACCCACTTCAACCATCCCCGGGAGCTCACGCCCGAGGCGAGCGCTGCCTGTGACCTCCTCACCCGCGCGGGGATTCCGGTGGGCAACCAGAGCGTGCTGCTGGCCGGGATCAACGACGAAACGGAGACGATGCAGGCGCTCTGCGAGGGTCTGGTGCGCATGCGGGTGCGCCCCTACTACTGCTACCAGGCCCAGCTGCTCGAAGGCACCGCGCACTTCCGCGTGCCGGTCGAGCGTGGCCTCGCGATCTTCCGGGAGATGCGCGGCCGCACGAGCGGCTTTGCAATTCCGCAATATGTGCTCGATACGCCGGACGGCAAGGTGCCCCTGGATTACCCCTGGCTACGCGGGCGCGAGGGAGACGACCTGGTGGTGGAAACCTGGAAGGGGCGGGTGTGGCGCGAGCCGAACCCGAATCGGTAGAAGTGGCGCGGAAGGGGGCGCCGGCGGTCTTCCAGCGCCACGCCCTGCTATGGGTGTGCCTCGCAGGACTCGTGCTCGGGGGCCTTGGGCTCGCGAACCACGAGCTGTGGACGGCAGACGAGCCGCGGGTGGCCGCCATCGGTGTCGAGATGTGGCATTCCGGCTCCTATGCGGTTCCGCAGCTCGCGGGGCAGCCCTTCCTGGAGAAGCCACCCCTCTACTGGTGGGCCCAGGCGGGCCTCTTCGGGCTCTTCGGCCACGCCAGCGCCGGCGTGGCACGCCTGCCTTCCGCGCTCTTCGGGTGGGTCGCCCTGCTGCTCACCTATGCCTGGGGCCGCTCCTTCCTGGAGCGGGAGGCCGCCGCGCTGGGCGCGCTGGTCTTCCTCACAACCTCTGTCGTGCTGGTCAACGCCCACTGGGTGATCGTGGATACAGCCCTGCTGGCGGGCACCACCGGCAGCCTCGCTTGCCTGGCCGCGGCGCTGGCAGCCGAGGGGCCCCGCCGCAGTGCCCTGTGGGCCGGCATGTACCTGGGTCTGGCCGCGGCATTCTTCGCCAAGGGCGTGGTTGGCGTGGGTCTGCCCGTCCTTTCCGCGCTGGTCTACCTGCTCTGGTCGCGCCGCTGGCGCGAGGTGTTGGGCTGGCACCTGCTGTGGGGAAGCCTCGCGGTGCTGGCGCTCATCGCCCTGTGGCTGTGGCGGGTGTATCTGGACGCCGGCGGGGAAGGGGTACGTACCTTCCTCGTCTACAACCAGCTCGGGCGCTTCTTGCCGAGTCTCGGCGACTACGGCGGCGGACATCGGCGACCCTTCTACTACTACCTGCGTCAGACCCCCGCCGACCTGTTGCCGTGGACGCCGCTCCTGCTGCCGGCCGGCCTGGCCCTGCGCCGCGCCTGGCCACGCCTCGTGCGGCGCCAGCGGGAGGGCCTGCGCCTGCTGCTGGCCAGCGCCGCGAGCGTGCTCCTCGTGCTCTCGGCGGCCGGCACCAAGCGCGGTGTCTATGCGCTCCCGGCGGTGCCGCCGCTGTGCCTGCTGCTGGGCTGGTGGATGGCGCGCGAGCCCTCCGGCGCCGCCTGGGAGCGAAAGCTGGCGTGGGGCTGGCGCGGGGTGTTGCGCCCCGTCGCCGGCATCTTCGCAGGAGCGGTGGCGGGCATCCCGCTGCTCCGCGCAGTCGCCGACCTTGGCGAGGGCTCGAAACCAGGCGTGGATGTCGCTCTGGGGCTGGGCGGCGTGGCCCTCGTCGTCGCCGTCGCCTGGGGACTGCGGCGTCTTCCAGAGCGAGGCCCGGTCACGCCCTGGCTGCGGAGCGTGATCCTGGTCGGCGTGGGCTGGGGGCTCTTCCTGAGCACCGCCTGGCCCGCCTGGGACCCCCTGCAGACCCGCCGGCCTGTGATGGACGACGTGAACGCATGGGTCCCCCGCGAGGCGCCCCTGCACCTCTACCGGACTTCGGAGTCCACCCTCGGGCTCCTGGGCTTCTACACCGGGCGCCGGCCGCTCGTCGTTGCCGATGCGCAGGGGTTGGCGAAGCTGGCGGGGGTGTCCGGTCGACCCTGGCTCTTGCTGGAGGGCAAGCGCGGAGGCGGCGATTACGCGGCCCTGCGGGACAGCGGCATTTCCTACCGGGTCGTGCGTTTTCACCGCAGCTTCGACGGCCGCGAGATGTGGTTGGTGAGGCTGGGGGACGCGGGCTCGTGAATTCTCCGGGCCGCCGTACAATGCGGGCCAGGGGGGAGCCGATGAGCCAGGCCGCCGCGCGTCCCCAGGGGCGCGGATGAGCGACGGGGCTGCGGGCCGCAGTGCCGGAACGGCCCGAAAGGTGGGCGCTGCGGCAGTCCTGCTGGGGGGCAGCCAGCTCCTCTCGCGCTTGCTCGGGGTCGTGCGCGAGGCCGTACTTGCCGACCGAATCGGTGCGGGGGCCGCCACGGATGCCTACCAGGCCGCCTTCGCGATCCCCGACATCCTGAACTCCTTCCTCGCCGTAGGCGCGATCTCCGTGGCATTCATTCCCCTCTACCGCAGGGCATTGGCGGAGGGCGGCACGCGGGCAGGCCAACACCTCCTCTCCACGGTGCTCGGGACGCTCACCACCCTCGTTGTCCTGGGATCTGGCCTGCTCTGGCTGCTGGCGGACCCGCTGATCGCCCTGCAGTTTCCCCGCTTCGATCCGGCCACCCACGCGCTGACCGTGCGGCTCACGCGGATCGTGCTGCCCGCGCAGATCTTCTTTGTCAGCGGTGGCATCCTGCGCGCCGTGCTGATGGCCGAAGGCCGCTTCTTTGCCCAGGCGCTGGCGCCCCTGGTCTACAACCTCGGCATCATCGCAGGGGGCCTGCTGGGCTCGCGGGCAATGGGTGTGGAGGGATTCGCCTGGGGGGCGCTCGTGGGGGCGGCAGCCGGGCCCCTGGGCGCCGCACTGCTCGAAGCTCGTGGCCGCGTGCGCCTTGCCCTGCGCGTCGCGCCGCTGGACCCCGATTTTCGTCGCTACCTGCTCGTGGTGTTGCCGCTCCTCGCCGGGGTCACCCTGGTGACGTTGGACGAGTGGTACGCCCGCTGGTTTGCCCAGCTGGCGGGAACCGGTGCCATTGCGATCCTCTTCTTTGCGCGCCGGTTGATGCAGGCTCCCGTGGGCCTGGTGGGGACCGCCGTGGGCACGGCGGCGTTGCCCGCGCTCTCCGAGCTCTTCAGCCAGGGGCGTGTCGCGGAGCTCGACCGCCTGCTGCTGCGCACGCTCCAGGCGACCTTGGCCCTGGCGGTGATCGTGGCTGCGGGGTTGGCGACGTTGGCGGAGCCCCTGGTGCGCCTGGTGTATCAGCGCGGGGCCTTCACGGCGGCAGACGGGGCGGCGGTAGCGGCTGCCCTGGTGGTCTTCTGTGCGGGGATCCCGGGCTGGGTCGTACAGGCAGTGGCGGTGCGAGCGTTCTACGCGCGGGGGGACACTTGGCGCCCCATGCTGCTGGGGACCGGGATCGCGCTGCTTGCGATTCCTGTCTACATGGGCCTCGCCCCGCGCGCGGGAGTTCCAGGGCTGGCGGCGGCAAGCGCCGGGGCCATCAGCTTGAATGCCCTCGCCACCCTGCTGCTGGCCCGTCGCCTGCACGCCGCGCCTTCGCTGCGCGCCTTGGCGGGCACCTTGCTGCGGTCCGTTGCCGTGGCGCTTCCGGCGGCCCTGGTGGCCCTGGGGTCTGCCTCGAGCTTCGCGGGAGATCCCCTTGCACAGCTCGCGGCGGGGAGCGCGGGCTTCGTCCTCGTGGCACTGCCCCTGGCCTGGTGGCTCGGGGACGAAACGCTGAAAGAGCTGCTGCGTCGCGCGACCCAGCGAGGCGGCGCCTAGGCCTCGAGGAGCGTCTGGAAACGCTCCAGGCTCTCCTCGCCGTGTACGCGTAGCCGAAAGAGGGAGTGGGGGTGCAGGCCGCGGCCGTTGACCCGCTGGCCGGTCCGCACCGCGGTACGGTAGCCCGCGTTGCGCACGGCACGCCGCGCGGCGCGGGTTGCTCGGCCCTTGGGAAAGCTGAAATGAGCCACGGACCGGCCGAGTTGCTCCTCCAGACGGCGCCGGGAGCCCTCCACCTCGGCCCTCAGCTCGGCTTCGGGGACCTTCTTGAGATTTCGGTGAGAGCACGTATGGCTGCCAATGGTCATGCCGGCGTCGCAGAGCGCGGCGAGATCCCTCCAGGCAAGGAAATCCGAGTAGCGATCTGCCTCGGGAACCGGCTTACCGTCCAGCCAGTCGGTGACCGCGTAGATCGTTGCGGGCCACCCCAGCCGCTGCAGGAGGGGCGCGACGTGGCGCAGGACCCCCGCGCGGCCGTCATCGAAGGTGAGGGCCACGGCGCGCTCCGGGGCCGGGGCTCTCCCTGTGGCGATCCGCGCCACCTCATCCATGGAGAGCACCTGGTAGCGGGCACTTCCCAGCCAGCCCATCTGTGCCGCGAAGGCCTGCGGGGTGACCACGTGCTTTGAGGCCTTCGGTCCGATCTCGTGGTAGTAGAGGATCGGCAGCCTCGGGCTGCGCAGGAAGCGGTTCAGGAGCCTCATCACCCGGGTCGAGCCCTCCTCTGGAGCTGATATGCTAACCGCCGGTCATGGCCCTGCCCGCGGATCATGCAAGGAGCAGAAAGGGACCGTGGTAGCCCTGCGTGCTTCGGTGATCGTCAGCTGCTTCGATCGGCCCCACAACCTGGCGCGTTGCCTGGAGGGGTTCCGGTCTCAGCGCGCCGGCGGCTTCGAGGTACTCGTGGCGGACGACGGCTCTGGCGAGGAGACGCGAGCCGTGATCCGGCTTGCCAGGGTGGACTTCCCGGTTCCTCTCCGACACGTCTGGCACCGTGACGCGGGCTTTCGCAAGTGCAGTATCCTGAATCGCGCCATTCGGATGGCCCGGGCGGAGTACCTGATCTTCACGGACGCAGATTGCGTGCCGCATCGCTGTTTCGTGGAGAATCACTTGAGGCACCGCCGTGCAGGCCGTTATCTGGTCGGCCGCTCGGTCAAGTGGAGCCCGCGCAGGTCGCGGCAGATCGATACGCGGGCCATCCGCGCCGGGCGCCACGCCCGCATCGCGCTGCGCGACATCTGGGAGAACCTGCGTGGAGACACCCGCTACCTGCCCCAGGGGCTCTATCTGCCGGGTGAGCTCGGGCACCGTCTCGGCCGGCGCTTCAAGAAGAACCTGAGTGCGCGGGGCGGCAACCTGTCGATGTGGAAGCGCGATCTCGTGAGCGTGAACGGCTGGAACGAAGAATTCACGAGCTGGGGGCTCGAGGACGTCGAGCTGGGCATGCGCCTTGGCTGGGCTGGGCTCTCGCCCCTCTCCATCTCGCATCGCGCGCTGACCTTCCATCTGTACCACCCGGCTGGCGACAAGACCAACCGCAGCGCGCGCCGGGCCTACAACGCCAGCAAGCAGCGCCGATCCCCCTGGTGCCCCAACGGCCTGGTGAAGGATGCAGGTGCCTCGCAGATGCCCCCCCGAGCCGCGACCGGCCAGTGAGCGCTTCCGGGGCGCCGGCACTCCGGCGCACGCGCGAGGTGGGGCTGCTTTCGAGTCTGGCGGTACTGGGGGTGGCTGCACTGCTCTTCTTCCCTGAGCTCGGCGCCCGGGCCTTTCAGGGGGGCGAGTATCGCTGGGGGCAGATCGTACGCGAGATGCTCGCGGGCGGGAGCTTCTTCTGGCCCACCATCCATGGCGCGGTCTACTTCGACAAGCCCCTCGGCAGCTACTGGCTGGTGGCGGTCGCCGCGTGGCTGCATGGTGGACTGGATGAGACGGCCACAAGGCTGCCGTCGGCGTGGGCCGGGCTGCTGGCGGTCGGCTGTGTGTTTGGCATTGCCCGGCGCCTCTACGACAACCGCAGCGCCGTGCTGGCTGGCCTCATCCTGGCGAGCAGCTATGCCTTCACCCAGGCCGCGCGCACGGCCGCGGCGGATGCCCAGACTGTGGCTGGCGTGCTGCTCGCCCTGTGGATCTACCTGCGCTGTGAGAGGCGGCCTCGGGGCGGCTGGCTGATGGCGCTCTTTGCGGTGATGGCCGCAACCTCCCACATGAAGGGGCTGCTCGGCTTCGCATTGCCCCTGCTCGTGATCGGAGTCGACTCGCTGCTCGGGGATGGGCTCAGTCAGGCGCGTGGCGGCCTGCTGCGCGGTTCCCTGCGCGCGCGCGCCGCTTGGCTCCAGGAGCGCGTCGGTTGGCTCGCGAGCTGGCAAGCACTGCTGGGCCTCGGTCTCTACTTCGCGCCCTTCGCTGCTTCCCTGCTGGTGACAGGCTCCGCCGAGGGGATGCGGCTCGTCCTGCGCGAGAACCTGCTGCGCTACTTCCAGCCGTTTGACCACCGCGGCCCCATCGCCCTCTACAGCTATACGATCTTCGCGCTGCAGGCGCCCTGGTCCGTCTTTCTGCCCGCGGCGCTGTGGCGCGCCCATCTGGAGCGTGCCGCTGTCTCCCTGCGCCAGCGTTCCGATCGCTTCAGCCTCTGCTTCTTCTGGTCGATCTTCGTCTTCTTCACGCTTTCCGGCTCCCGGCGCGGCTATTACCTGCTTCCGATCCTGCCGGCCGCAGCCCTGTTGGTGGCGCGTCTGCTCTGGACGCGCGCAGCGGACCTGACGCCCGGTGCCAGACGGCTGCGCACCCTGGGCTACGCGTTGTTGGTGGCGCTGTGGGCCCTGCTTGGGGGGGGGCTGTTGCCACCGAAGCTCTTTTTCCCGCCGCCGTGGAACGCGCTTCCCCTGGCGCCAGCGCACGCGTTCGCGGGGGTGGGGTGGCTGATGGTGTTGCTCGGGCTGGGCTTCGCACTGCGCACGGGGAGGCTGCGCGTACGCGTTTCCGTGGTGGCAGCCGCGTGTATTTCGCTCTGCTTCTATTTCTTCATCGTCGCGTTGCCGGCCGTCGAGGTGTGGCGGCCGTCCAAGCCCTTTGCCCTGCGCGTGAACCAGCGCCTCGGCCCCGAGCTGCCCGGCCTGGCGCTCTATCAGACCTCGGGGCCCGATTTCTATCTGGCCCGGTCGGTTCTCCCCAAGTACGAGCGTGTCGAGGCGCTGCGCCAGGCGGTGGCGCGTGGAGAGGTCCACTGGGTGATCGCCCCACGCGAGGATCTGGCGCGCGCTCGCCTGCCCGGGAGGGAGGTGGATGCGGAGCTCTCGGCCCCTTGGGAGCTGCCGCGTCGGGGAGAGCGGGAGGTGCTGTTCCACATCGGGCCCGCCCACGGAACGCCGGGTGGGATACTGTCTGGCCATGAGGATTCACGGACCCGAGCGACGCGGGGGCCAGGGCCTCTCCCCGGACCAGGAGGAGTCCGCTAACCGGGCCATCCTCGCGCTGCTCCGCGACCC
>Ga0114931_10008405_pt1 | contig 12499 bp, 13 predicted proteins | sample 2SBtaG_FD_89579 | JGI IMG/M metagenome (GOLD analysis project Ga0114931, IMG submission 89579) | Deep subsurface microbial communities from Kolumbo volcano to uncover new lineages of life (NeLLi) - 2SBTROV14_V59a metaG | ecosystem: Environmental > Aquatic > Marine > Volcanic | place: Kolumbo...
TCCACCACGCTGTTTCGCAACAGCTTTTCTGCGGGCGTAAAATCGCGCATCCCACGCGGCAGTTGCAGTTCCATGGCTCCCTCGACGTCGTTGGTTTTGCGAACGGACGCACTATACGAAGGGCGTTGTGGGGCTTCAAGCGGTGGTCTTCGTTGCGCGACTCGGTCAACCACCGCGTTCAGGCCCGACAGCGCTGGACGGTCGACGTCCCCTCGGCCTCGGCCGTCACTCCTCCCAGCATGTTTTGCCGCTCGCTGAGGGATCGCGCTGTTTGAGCGTGCTTGGCAGCCCCGTTGCGGTCGGGCAACACCTTGCCCAGCTCAACGTGGGCTGGGACGTACGCCGGATAGTTTGTGACAAGCTGTTCTAGAATGTCCACCCCGGCCTCTTTGCTACCGCCCACCTGTCCCGATTCGATTCTCAGGGAGGCGCGACAGAAATCGAGCTTCGTCTGCGTAGCTTCATCCACGCCGAGGGCTTGAGCGATCACGGAAAGCCCATCCAACCCTTGGAGTGCCCCCGTGCGGTCCCCCGCCCGCCACTTCGCCAAGGCGCGCTCGTAGAACGGGTCAATAGATCGTACCAGCTCGTCTTTAAGCCAGCCCTCCGGATCGACAGCATCCAGCAGCTTAAAGTAGTGTAGCGCCCGTTCGTCGTCGTCCAGCGCCAGGTAGCACCTCCCCAAGTCCCAATACCCCTCTTCCGTGGGCAAGGCCCGTAGCGCCCACAGGTTGTAGCGAATACAGCGCTCGATGAGCTCTGTCGTGCCGCGTTGCTCTGCCTCGTCGCTGTAGTAATCTCCGAGAAATTGAAGCGCGGTCTGGGGGGCGACGTCGAGCGCTAGGCTCCGTTCAAAATCTCGCGCGCCCAGGTGGGTAAACCCGATGGCGTTTGCATAAAGGCCCTGTTGCACTTTGAGGTCTGCCACAAAACCCCGTACGGAAGCAAACACGACCAAACCACACACGGCCAGCACCAGGGGAACGACGCTCCATTTCTGTCTTGTCGTCGGCTTCAATTCGACACCCCCCCCTTGAACGTGCCGCGAAAACAGCAGGCCCAACAGCACGGTCAACACCAAGGCCGAGGCCGGGAGGTAGAGGGGAAAGCTCACCTCGGCGTCCAAAAAAAGGCCGACAAGTCCCGCCAAAATACCCAGGTTCATCAACCGCACCTCCGGCGGTGCGTTGCCGAACAGCGCGTCTCCCCCCCGCTGAAGCACGCGAAACAGCACCCACCCCATCGCCAGCAGCCCCAACAACCCCAGTTCCGCGCCGAGTTGGACGTATTCGTTGTGGGCGTGTGCCGCCAGAGGAATGTACCCCACCGAGGGGGTCTGCTCCACGGATTCCAAGCGTTTGCCCCACGGCGTTTTGAGCAACTCAGCTTTGTACGGGAGAAACTTTAACCGGTAGTTGGCCAGTCCCACCCCGGTCCAAGGGTGGTCTTGCAACATCGCCAAGCCGATGGCCCAATCTTCGAAGCGAATCAGCAGCGACGGTTTGAGCCAAGCCGGCCAGCCCTCGTACCAAGGCCGCTCGCCCCAACGTTGGGTGCGGTCCACCCGACCGTCGAGGGTATCGTCCCACAGCATCGTTTGGGTGGAAGGGCGAAAAACGCCTAAAACCGTCTGGCCCCGTTTTCGGCTCACCAACGGCAGGTCCCCCGGTTGGCTGCGATCGAAGCGCAGCTTGAGGTCGAACTGGCCGTCCCCGTTTTCGTCGAGGACGAATACGCCCTCCGCGGGCCAATACAAACCGACTTCGTCCTGCCCGTCGCCGTTCCAGTCCCCGACCACGGGCAGGTCTCCCGGCTGGGCGCTGCGGTTCTTGTAAACGACGCCCCGCGTTGTGGAGCGCTCGAGCGTAAAAACCCCTATGTCACCGCGAAATGCGCCGTATTCCACCACGCCGTCGCCGTTCCAATCCCCGGCCAGCGGCCAAGCGTCCGGTGGGCCCCAAGCGTAGGTCACGTCCACCTTGCCGTCGAGGTCTACGTCCCAATAGAACGTCCCCTGACTGTAGAGGGCCACGTCCGTCCGCCCATCGCCGTTCCAGTCTCCGGCCAGCGGGATGCCGTCCCGAACGCCAAAACGAAGTTGCAACCGATCTCGCTCGTCGAAGCGCAACGTCTTGTCTGAAGCGAAGTAGAGCGCGACGCTCCGTTGCTGCGCTGCGTTCCAATCCCCCACCAGCGGGACGACATCAGGCGCGCTGCGTTGAGAAAACGCCGACAAGGCGTTCCAAGAAGCCGGGGCCGTCAAGGACGCCCCCCCTAGCGCCGTCGTCGCGAGCAGCCCCCACAACCACACCCTGTTCTCTCGTAACGGCCCCCACAGCCTAAATCCCACCACGGCCCCCCACCAAAACAGCGTTGCCCCCGCCAAGGCCAGCCACACGCCGTCGGAGTTGATCGCCACAACCGTGAGGAAAACGAGCGCTTGGGCTACAAGCAACAGCGTTTTTGCCGTCCTGTTCTTGAGCAGCAGGAAGAGCGAAAACGTGGGGTACACCAAATAGGCCAACATCCCACCCAGAAAATTCTTGTTCCCTACCGTCGAGAGGATGCGTTCGCTTGGCACCCTTGGCTGTGGGTTGCCCGGCAGCAGCCCGTGGTATTGCAGCAAGCCGTAGGCCGAGGCGACCAACGCGGACAACGCCAGGCTGCCCACGAACAAATACACGTCGCTTTGCTTGCGCACGGCGTTGGCGATCAGCAAAAGTAAAGCGAAAAAATAGACGGCGATCACGAGCGTCCTCAGGCTGAGCCCGAGGTTGTCGGAGTGGAATAGCGAAAGGCCCATGGCGACCAACAGCAGCGACGCGGGCCAAAGCAGACCGCTGGCCGCGAGCGAAAACGTGCGACAACGCACCCACGCGACCAACTCGACCAGCAACAGGAGCGAGATCATCACCATGGAAAAGGCTATTTTGGTGGCGCTGAAATTGGTGTTGGGGCCGTAGTAGAGCAGGGGCAGAGAGAAGAGGAACAACGCCAGCAAACCCCGTTTTAACGCGTAAAAACTCAAAACCTAAACCACCCCACGCCCGGTGATCACGACCCACATAGACTTGAGCAGTATTTTAAAATCCAACGCCAACGACATGTTTTTGAGGTAGTACAAATCGTACTGTAGCTTTTCCCGGTACTGCTTTGTCGAGTTGGCGTACTTCAACTCCACCTGTGCCCAGCCCGTCATCCCGGGGCGCAGGCGATAGCGGTGGGCGAAAGAAGGGACTTCCCTTTCCAAGGTGCGGGCCAAATCGAGCCGTTCAGGCTGGGGGCCCACGAGCGACATCTCCCCCCTGATGACGTTGAACAGCTGGGGCAACTCGTCCAAGCGTGTCCGTCGCAGGAAGCGCCCGAAGGGGGCCATGCGAAAAGGATCTTCCTCCGCTTGAGCGGTCCGCGCTTTGCGAAATTTGTAGAGGGTGAACGCTTTGCCCTGAAAACCCGCCCGCGGCTGCTTGGACAACACCGGGCCGCCCAACGCGCTCTTGAGTTTGAGCGCGATCAAGGCCATGAGCGGAAGAACCCCCACGAGCAACCCACCCCCAAGGACCAGGTCCAAAGCCCGTTTGACCTGTATGTATCCGTGGTGGCTCCGAATTTCGGGGTCCATAAAGGGCACTTGAAAGTGTTTGAGGTGGGTGTTCCCCAACGCACTTTCGAACAAGTCGGGCGCGACGCGCGTGTTGAGGTGCGCCGGGGCACAGTGGTCCATCAAGGCGTTGATCTCTTCGTCCGAACGGTCTTCTGCGGCAAAGAGCACTTCGTCGACGCGGTGCTCCCCGACGAGCTTTTCCAGGTCGTCGGGCGTGCCCAACACCCTGAAGCGGTCGACAGCGAGGGCGCGTTCCAGCCGCGGGCGGACGAACCCGATGGGCCTGTAACGCAGGGCGAGGCGCCGTTGCAGTTCAGCTCCGACCAGCGCCGCTAAAGGGCCCGTGCCGTAGATCAACACCCGTTTGAGCTGCAGGTGTTTTTGTCGGTGGTGGAGTGCCACCCAGCGCCAGCCGGTCAACAGCAACACGTTAAACAACCAAGAGAGGACGATGATCGAGCGGGGCAACACGAACTGGCGGTTGAAAAACGCGGTGAACACCAGCATGAGCGTGCCCAACGAGACGGCTTTGATCACCTGGGGGAGGACATCCAAATAGTCGTCAAAGCGAGGAGCGGCCCTGCGGTACAGCTCGAAGACGTAGAGCAGGAAAACCTGGACCAACGTGTACCAAAGCGCGACGTCCAGGTACGACTGGACGGCCCGTTGGGTCCAGGGGAACGTCCACAGGTGCCGGAGGCCAAAGGCCGTGGCCGTGCTCGCTTGGATCAGGATCACGTCCAGCGCGTAGGGCAACGCCTGCTTCAAGGCCGTCATCCCCAACAGCAACCCCATGCGGGCCCACACCCCCAGCGACACGATGACCCTAAACGGCGGCGATCCGCGGTAGAACTTGGTGCAAAAGCGCCACAGGCTGAGGTGGCGTTGGACGATCGTGCGGTAGGTCGCCTGGGCGCGCAGGCTGCCGGTGTGGTGCGCGATTTCCACCCCAGGGAAATACACCACCTGCCACCCCCCCTGCTGGGCGCGGTAACAAATGTCCACGTCCTCCGAAAACAAGGCGTAGCCCTCGTCGAGCAGCCCGACATCCGCCAGCATCTCGGGTCGCAACAGCATGCAGCACCCCGAGACCCAATCTGCGGCGTGGATGTCGTCGTGAGACGAAGCGCTCATCAAGTACCGTTGGGAAAAGCGGTTGTGGGGGAAGAGCCGGTTCAGCAACGAATAGCGGTTGAAAAAATAGTTCATCAACGAGGGGAAGCTGCGACACGAGAGCTGGACGCTTTGTCTGTTTTCGTCGTCGTACACTTTGGGCCCTGAAATGCCCACCTGGGGGTGTGCATCCATGTAGCGAATCCAATCCCCAAACGCTTGGTTTAAAACGGTGGTATCCGGGTTGAGCAACAATTTGTAGCGTCCTCTAGCTGCTTTGATGCCCAGGTTGGACGCTTTGGCAAAGCCCAAGTTTTGCTCGTTGCGAAGCAGCCGCACCTGGGGGAACTTCTGCTCGATGCCCTCCAGGCTGCCGTCGAACGAGTGGTTGTCCACCACGAGCACTTCAAAAGAAAGGCCGTTGACGCGATGAAACACGGACCTCAACCCGTCTTGAAGCCAACGGCCGCCGTTGTAGTTGACGATGATGATCGACAGGTCGAAGTTCATGTTTTTTTCATTAAGTTGGCGATCTTGAGCCTGAGCCACCGCTTTTCCAATAGACGCCACAAGGAGAGTTGAGGTACCGTTTTTGTTTTTTGTATTGTACGACGTTTTTGTAACAGATGAGGTAGCGCCAACAACACATCCCACTTGGCCTTCAAGAAAGCACCCCCTCTCCCTTTGAACGCGAAAAACAGGCAGGAAAGCCCCACGTCCACCGCGTGCAAAGGCAGGCTCAGCAGCAACAGGAGGAGAGGCATGTTTTTGAGGTAGACGTACTCCAGGTTGCGGTGGCCGTAGTAGACGTAGTCACGGCTGTAGGTCTGCAACGTGGCGTTGAGGTGGTGGTAAACCACCGCCGTGGGCACGTACAGGCAGCCGTAGCCCTGCAGTTGCGCGCGAAAGCTGAGGTCCACGTCCTCCTGGACGATGAAAAAAGCTTCGTCGAACAGGCCCACATCGTCCAACAGGGCGCGGCGGTAGATCGCTGCCCCCGCGCACGCGCCAAAGACCTTTCTGGGGGTGTTGTAGGCAGGTTGGTCAGCAGCTTCCAAGTGACCCGTTTTGCCTCCCGTTCCGGCGATGGTGAGGTGATCTCCAGCGGTATCGAGCAACTCCCTGCGGTCGTAGAGCACCATTTTCGAGGCGCAAAACCCCACCCCGGGGTGAGCTTCCAGGGCGGCGACGAGGTGGTCCAACCAGCGTACGTGGGCTTCGGCGTCGTTGTTGAGCAAGGCCACGTAATCCCCCCGCGCTTTTTGGATGCCCGCGTTGTTGCCCGCCGCAAAGCCCACGTTTTGGGGCAACGCGACGACCTCAACGTCAGGGAACCTTGCGGCGATCAAGTCCACGCTGCCGTCGACCGACCCGTTGTCCACCAAGAGGATTTGGACGTTGCCAAACGTTTGACGCTCCAGCGACGCCAAACAGCGGGCGGTCAACGCCCTCCTGTTCCAATTCAGGACGACGACGCTGACCAAGGGCAGGGGGCGTGAGCTCACCAGTTGTGTCATGAGATTCATTCTATGCCACACTCCGGCCGTCAAACAAGGGTATCATCGAAAGATGGAGGTCCTAGAGTCGCAAAAAACTGAACAGGCCACCCCCCCCCTTCTCAAGCTTGCGCAGAGTTTGCGAAGCCTGCTGTGCTACACTCTGAAGCATGCCAATTTAACAAAAATTTAACATCGGTCTGTTAAGCTTCCGGCGTACACTCAGCGTCGGGAGCGATGTGGAGGTTGGGTGTGTTGTGGAAACTGGACAACCCGGCCGCGTTTTTTGCGCCTGGGCGAGCGGTTACCAGAAATTTGTGTTTTAGGCGGCGGCAGAGCCATGATGAGATAAGGGGTTTGGGATAATGACTTTCTAAAGGGGTTGACTTTCTGCAATAGCATGTTCTATAATGTCTGCTAGCGCTGGTGTATGCTAGTGGAATTAAAGCGATCATTTTGATAAGGGGGGGGATTCGAAGTAGCCTTGAGCGTGTCGTGACGTTAAGAGTGTCACATACAGGAGGTTTTTAGATGAGAACGTATGCTGAAGTTTCCGCCTTGAACGCGGGAAGGTTGTTTCTGTTCGTAGGAATGGTGGCGCTGTTAAGTTTGTTGCTCCCCGGGCAAGCCACAGGCTTTGCCGCACAGACACCACAGCAAACGCCCGCCGTAACGCCCGAGGTACCCATACCGCCTGGCATTACTGAGCAAGGCCCTACCACGCCGCCCGGCCCCACAAGCGGCTTCTTCATTCTGAAAAGCACGCCGGTGCCCGCCACCGTCGCTGAGATCACGTTCGACAAGAAGGATGCAAAGTCGATACGGCTTGCCTCCAGGAACTTGTTGGCGCTTGCTGCTACGCATAAGGGCTTGCTGCTCGGCCGGGGTTTGACGTTTGCCCAGCAGTTGCAAAGGTTGGCCGCACAGTTGACACCCGGTTCGCCCGAATTCAACCTGCTGTTGGACTTGCAGAACGCCTGGATCGGTTTGTCTCCCAGCGAGCGAAACGCGATCCCGCCTATAGGTTCTAACGAAGTTTAGGTAGGCTGGACGTAGAAAACCGAACGATCGGGGGTGGTTCCCTCAGTAGTGCCATCCCCGGTCTTCTTCGGGCGTCGTGGGTTTTTGTCGGGACTTTGTGGGGGCCTGGTCGTCTCGCCTCGAACTTGGTGCGTGGCTTCTGGGTTGGGGTCCTGCGAAGACAGTTTCTGAAGCGTCGTCTAGGGATATAGGGGCGGGTTCTTCTGTGCCAGCGGGACGGGTCATGATCGTGGGAACGGATGGCCAATTGGGTTGGGAGTTGGGTCGCCTGCTTGTCCAGGACGGCGCTCAGCAAATCGTGGCCCTTGGCCGCGCAGCGCTTGACGTCGCGGACCGTCGTGCGGTCGAGCGTGGCGTCGAAAAAAGCCGCCCGGAGGTTGTTATCAACTGCGCTGCATTTACGGACGTTGATGGGTGCGAAGACGAGAGAGAACGGGCGTTTTTGGTGAACGCAACGGGCGCCCACAACGTGGCCAGAGCTGCCCACAGGGTTGGGGCGAAATTGGTGCACATCAGCACCGACTACGTGTTCGCAGGCGACCAATCGGCGCCCCGCGTCGAAACCGACCCCACCGTGCCCATCAACGTCTACGGCGCCTCCAAATTGGAAGGCGAGCAGCGCGTTCAGGAAGCGTGTCCCGAACACTTCATCGTGCGCACGGCGTGGCTCTACGGGTTACACGGGAAAAACTTCGTCAAGACGATGGTCCGGTTGGGAAAAAAAGGAGAACCGATCAACGTGGTCAACGATCAGCACGGCAGCCCCACGTGGACGCGGGACTTGGCCAAGCAGATCAAGCGGTTGTTCCCGGCGGCCCCTTACGGCACCTACTACGCCTCGTCCCAGGGCCACTGCACCTGGTACGAGTTCACCCTGGAGATCTTCAGGCAGTTGGGCGTCAAAACGCAAGTCAGCCCGGTGTTGAGCGAGCACTACGTCCAGCCGGCTGGACGGCCCAAAAACGGCGTGATGGACAACGCTAGGCTCAAGGCGCTGGGGCTGGACGTCATGCCACCCTGGCAGGAAGGCCTGAAGCAGTTTTTGCAGGAGTTGTCTGGATCCCCGCTTTCGCGAGGATGACGGAGGGAAAAACCTTTGGGGAAGACGACGGCCGCGTTCAACGCACACTAAAGTGAGGTTTGCAATGAAGGCATTGGTACTCTCGGGCGGCAAAGGCACGCGCCTGCGCCCCCTCACCTACACGATGGCCAAGCAACTGGTGCCCGTGGCCAACCGGCCCGTGTTGCACTACGTGATGGAGCAAATCGCCAACACCGGGATCCGTGAGGTGGGCGTGATCATCTCCCCCGACACGGGCGCGATGATCGAGCGCTCGCTGGCGCCCAACCCCTGGGGGCTGGACTTTACCTTTATCCCGCAAACCGCACCCAAGGGCTTGGCCCACGCCGTGAAGTTCGGGCGCGACTTTTTGCAAGACGAGCCCTTCCTGATGTATTTGGGGGACAATTTGATCGGGCAGGACATCAAGGGGTTCGTGGACACGTTTTGCAAGCGCCAGCCCGAGGCCATGATTTTGCTCAAAGCGGTGGCCGACGCCCGCATGTTCGGCGTGGCCGAACTCAACGGAGATAGCCAAGTCAAACGTCTGGTCGAAAAACCCGACAACCCACCGAGCAACCTGGCGCTGGTGGGGGTGTACCTTTTCTCGCCCGCCATCCACCGGGCGATCGAGCAGATCGAGCCTTCGGGCCGCGGTGAGCTCGAGATCACGGACGCCATCCAGAAGTTGCTCGATTTGAACCAAACGGTGGACAGCTTCATGATGGACGCGTGGTGGTTGGACACCGGGAAGAAGGACGACCTGCTCGAAGCCAACCGCGTCGTGCTCGACGACTACGCCACGCGCGACATCCAGGGGCACATCGACCCTGCCAGCGCCGTGCTGGGGCGGGTGTCGCTGGGCAAGGGGGCGCAGGTGATCAACAGCACGGTGCGCGGTCCCGTGGTCATCGGCGAAGGAACGACGATCCGCGACGCCTTCATCGGCCCCTACACTAGCATCGGCAACTACTGTAGGATTGAAACGGCCTGTGTCCAACACTCGGTGATCCTAAGCGACAGCCGGGTGTTCAACGTCGAACGGCTTGAGGACAGCGTGGTCGGACGGCACGCGGCCGTCAGCCACGACAAAAACGGTTACCGTGCGTTGCAGTTGATGGTCGGTGACGACGCGGAGATCAAAGTATGATGAAGTTCGTATGTGCTGTTATCCCCGCGAATGCGGGGATCCAGCCTTTCTCTAGAAATATTCCCTCATATTCTATTTGCAAGTGACTATAGAATGGAGTAAAACGAATATGGGTGGTTGACATGCAACTCAACATCTACATCCCCAAAGCAAAAGAGCGATTGATCGAGGAAATTCAACGGTTGGCCCGCAAGAAGAACCGATCCAAGAACGAGCTCGTTGTGGCCGCGCTGGAAGTCTATTTGAAAGAAAACGACATGGCCGATACAGCATTCGGTGTCTTCGACTTGGGGATAGGGGATGGCGCTTTGGAACGGGCATCCTTGCACGAGCAACGTTTGGGTCAAGTATAGGGTGCGTCTTGAAAAAATGAATCGGGCGGTTTTTCATGGCTAAAACGGTGGCTTCCATCAAGTTTTCTTATGAGGATTACAAGAGCTTGCCTGAATCTGAGACCAAGCGCTACGAGTTGTTGGGTGGCGAATTGGAAATGACGCCTTCTCCAACCTGGAAACATCAATCAATTGCTGCAGCGTTGTTTAAACATTTAATTCAGTTTGTGGAAGCGCACAATCTTGGATCAGTTCGCTTTGCCCCTTTGGATGTCGTGCTTTCTGGGAAAGATGTGATACAACCTGATTTGCTTTTCATCTCAAATGGGAACAGCCATATCGTCCAAGGCGATGAGATTCGTGGCGCGCCGGATTTGACCGTTGAGATTTTTTCACCTTCCACAATCGACCGCGACCGCCGCTACAAGCGCACGCTGTACGCCCGTTGTGGCGTACGGGAATACTGGTTGGTCGACCCGGAGATGCAGACCATCGAGGTGCTCTCTCTAAGCAAACAAGGCTACCAAAGAGTGGACCATTACCAAGCGGGTCAAACCCTGCATTCCCCGTTGTTGACCGGTTTGCAAATCGCGTTGGATCAGGTCTTTTGACGTTCAGAGGCAACGGCAGGCACAGCCTGCCCTACACCGAGTTAGGCGTTTTGGAGAAGCGCACGAAATCGAGATCAAGAAACCCCCATGCCCTCTGAGTTCAAACGATTGACGATCCCCGAAGTGATCCTGATCACCCCGAAAGCCTTTGAGGACGATCGCGGGTTTTTCATGGAAACCTACAAACAATCGGAATTTGTATCCGGTGGCATCCCCGAACGCTTCGTGCAAGACAACCACTCCCATTCGGTGGGGCCGGTGCTGCGCGGGCTACACTTTCAAACACACCCTCATGCACAAGGCAAACTGGTGGGCGTGGCGCGCGGCGAAATCTTTGACGTGGCCGTGGACCTGCGCAAAGGATCACCCACGTACAAACACTGGGTGGCCGAAGTGCTCTCGGACAACAACCACCGCAGGCTATACGTGCCCGTCGGCTTTGCGCACGGCTTTTGCGTGCTCGGCGACGAAGCGGTGGTGACCTACAAAGTGACCGCCGAGTACGCCCCGGACTGCGACGCCGGCATCGTCTGGAACGACCCGGCCCTCAACATCGACTGGCCGCTGAAATCCCCGCTGCTCTCCGCCAAGGACGCCAAATTACCTCTGCTTTGCGATGTGGATAACAGTTTTGTTTCTGAAGTGGAGTGTATGAAAACCTGAGATGGTTGATGTTTCGTCATTCTGGGCAAATGCAACTCGATCCGATACGGCAGCAGGAATGACTTTTGAACTTCAAATTCTGGTTTGAAGAGAGGTTTATGTGGTAAGCTAAAGGTATGGGGCGCTATGATAAACTCTTGTTGCGAATTCTCAGGGGCAAGTCGGATGCCAATATTCGCTTTGATGAGCTTTGTCAGTTACTTCGGCAACTTGATTTTGACGAGCGGGTTCGTGGCAGCCATCACATCTTCAGAAAGCAAGGTGTCAAAGAGAAAATCAACCTGCAACGTGATGGAAGCAAGGCCAAAGCCTACCAAGTGAATCAGGTTCGTTCCGTGATTTTGAAATACAAACTGGGAGAGGACGAATAAATGTACAAATATGAAATCATTCTCTACTGGGATCAAGAGGACCAAGTGTTTATTGCTGACGTTCCCGAATTGCCCGGATGTATGGCGCATGGAGATAGTCAGGAAATCGCGCTCAAGAACGTAAACGAAGCCATTCAATTGTGGATTGACACAGCCAATGAATTCGGCGACCCGGTGCCGGAACCTAAGGGGAAGCGACTGCTTCTCGCTTGACCAAAGCATGAAGGCGTTTTACGGGGTGCTTGACGATGAAGATCGAATACGATACGAAGCGCGATTTGCTTTATTTGTGGTTTGGCGTCGTTGGGACCAAGTCCGCACGAACAGAAACGGTAACGCCGGGTGTTCATGCGGATTTTGACGCGGATGGCAAGTTGATAGGCCTTGAAGTCTTGGACGCCACAGAAGTCTTGGACAAGCGGGTTCAGTTTGAAGTTGATCTTGCAGGGTCTTCTGCAGATTAGGCCGTAGGGCAGGCCGTGCCTGCCTCACCGCACTAAAACCTGCTATACTCAAGGATAGCTTTTATCGACAGAGGAGCGTCCATGGCTGCGCAAGTTGTCTATCGAACGGAATTCTTTCGCGAACAAGCGCTTTACGTTGGCCTAGCTCCAGAACTCAACGTCTCTAGCTTCGGAGAAACATTGGAAGAAGCCAAACATTCGCTCGAAGAAGCGGTTGAAGCCTTTCTTGAAGAATGTAGATTGCTGGGAACGCTTGATGAAGTTTTGGAGGAATCCGGTTTTTTGAAGCGAGGTAATCACTGGCTTTCTCGACAGCCCGTGGTCGTAGAATTGATGACTTCAAGAGGTTTGAGCGAATTCATGGTCCTTGATGCCGTCATCCGGGCAAGCGAAGCGCGAACGGGAATCCAGTTTAACGCAACTGGGTTCCCGTTCCCGCGGGAATATGGAAGAAGGATGACAAGTGGCGGACCACCCGAACAAGCATATCCGTTCAGCAATTGAACACACGTTGAATCGTGGTTGGACATTGCAAAAGGCGTCAGCACGAGCCCACATTTGGGGACGGTTGTATTGCCCACGACGTGATCGAGA
>Ga0114931_10008406_pt1 | contig 12499 bp, 8 predicted proteins | sample 2SBtaG_FD_89579 | JGI IMG/M metagenome (GOLD analysis project Ga0114931, IMG submission 89579) | Deep subsurface microbial communities from Kolumbo volcano to uncover new lineages of life (NeLLi) - 2SBTROV14_V59a metaG | ecosystem: Environmental > Aquatic > Marine > Volcanic | place: Kolumbo...
GCGCTGGCCGGCGTTGCTCCAGTCCACCTTGGCTACGCCTGTGCCATGGACCTGCTCCGCCGAGATGATGTCATCGACGTCCACGCCGGCCGCGGCCGCGAAGCGCAGCCGGTTTTCTTGCACCCGCTCAGGCGCATCCCCCCGGCGCACGCTGAAGTTGAGCGTGTTCCAGGGGGCGGGGCTGACGCCGCCATGGCGGGTGCTTACATGGGCGCGGACCGGCAGCCCGGCCAGACTCTCGAAGATGTAGGTAATAACGCCGTTGGCGTGGGTGATGCGATGCATAGATTGAAAATTGAAGATTGAAAATTGAAGATTGGTTGGCGGAGTTCTCCCCGCCTCCTGCCGTTTGTCTGTAGCTGAGATCGGCAGTGTCCAATCTTTAATCCTCAATCTTCAATCTTTCTCCTATTCCGGGCTAATCGGGAACAAGTAATAATCCCCCTTGGCAACTTCCAATTCACCGTTGGTGGAACCCCACGGCGGCGGCGCGTCCAGGGTGTAAGTGTACTTGCCGGGATCGAAGCATTGCTCCTTCTCGGCGCTGGGCGCAACTTTGAAGCTGGTGTTCCAGCCGTCCCCTTGACGTGTGAAGGTGATGGTGAGTTCCGCGCCCAACTGGTTCTGGAAGAGATAGCAGCCCTGGCTGGCGCTGGCCGACGAGCCGCCGGACGATGAGCCGCCGCTCGCGGGGGCCGGGGTTTCGGGAATGGCGGTACAGGCCGCGTTCAGGGTCACATACTGGGTCGCGCCCGATACCCAGCCGTTCTGCCCGCCGGGTGCAACCACAGAGAGCCAGGCGCAGTTGTTCACCTGGCCCTGTACTTGGAGATCGTCACCCTGGTTGAGCGTGTCGACCCGGCGGTAGTTGGTTCCCGGCCCGTTGCGTAGGTTGAGCGCCTTGACCACAACGGTCGCGGTGGGCGTCTGTCCCTGGTTAGCGGCTGTGCCGCTGGCTGATGCGCTGGCCTGGCCGGTCAGGTTGATGGAATTGAGGATCGTATCGAAGAGAGGCAGGTTGCTGCTGTCGGGCAGGCTGATGCCCACCAGCGCGCTTTTGTTCTGGTCCTCCTTGGCCACGCCGGCCACCACCACTAGGGTCATGTCCTCCAGCCCGCCGCACGTAGTCCAGATGTCGTAGCGGCCGATCAGGGTCTCGCCCTCGTATTCGTAGCGGTCGTCATATTCGCACTCGTCCGAGAATGTGAACGCATCTAGGATTTCGTCTGCGCTCATCACCTCTGGCAGGGTATCCGAAACGCCCATGAAGAGGCCGGGAACTTCCCAACTGGCCTCGAAATCGGCCAGGTCCGGGGCGGCGGTCAGGGTGCGCCCTACGGTGTTGCCGTCCATCATCCAGTCGTCGTTTTTGATGTCCGCCCATTCCGTGGGCAGGAGGAGGGAGAAGGTTCCCGCCTCGTCGGTGAAGGATGCGTATTCCTGCTGAGCCTGCTGCTCTTCCTGTTGGCTCTGCTGTTGATTAGCGTCGATGAGGGGCTTGGTCGCCGGCGTCACCACATAGAAGGTCTCCGCCAGCACGTTGAAGGCCTCGATATCGGCGTCGCTGCTACCTTGGACGAAGAGGAAGACCGCATGATCGGGCGGATCCGACATGGCCGAAAGCGCGACCATGAAGTTATCTTCGTCGCCGCAGTTGCTCCAGATATCATAAGCCCCGGTATAGTCGATGCCGTTGATGCTGTGGGTGTGGGTCTGGCGATCTTCATAGGTGCAATCTTCGGAGAAGTCCAGTTCATCCAGCCCACCCACTGGATCGTAGCCTTCGACTGGATTCAGATTCGTGTAGACGGTAAAACCGGGCGTGGTCCAGCCGTTGTCATAGCCATCCAGGTCAGTGGACGCGGTGTAGATAAAGCCGACCTGCTCGTCATCGATGACCCAATCCTCCATGCGATCGTCGCTCCAGGAATCGGGGATGAGCGCACTGATGGCGTCATTTTCCACCGCTGCATACGAGTTGAGGAAATCGCCTTCGCCCTGGCCCCCATCGCTGGGGATGTCGGTGACGTCCGGCTCTTCCTGGGCCTGGCCCGGCGGCGCCACGACGAAGCTGTCCAGGATGCGGTCGCGCGCAGCCAGATCGGCGTCGCTGGCCGCGTAGATTTCGATGGTCAGGAGATAGTCGCCGCTTTCGGGCCGCAGCTCCAGCACCCAGGCCGACGAGTTTGTATCACCACAGCCGCTCCAGAAGTCATACTTCCCGGTGAAATAGCCCTCAGGCAACTCAGACCGTTCGCTGGACTCGCAGGCTTCGCTATAGTCCACTGCATCCAGGAAAACTTCCGGATCCAAGTCCGCCAGGCCCGGCGCGTAGCCCATGATCATGCCGGGAACGCCCCAGGTGTCGAAGAAGGTCCCCTTGTCCGTGGTGGCGCTGAGTTGGACGCCTACGACCTCGCCATCCACTTCCCAGGGGTCTTCCTGCACGTCGCTCCAGGCTGTGGGGACTTCCACGCTGAGGATGCCCTGTTCGTCGCTGATGGTCTGGTATTCTTCATAGGCGGGTGCGGGTTCAGCGGTTGAGCCGTCGCCCGTCTGGGCATTCTCCCCGGGCGTTCCTTCGCCGCTATCCAGGGTAAAACTCTGTTCCAGGACGCGGCCGTTCAACTGGCCTTTCAACACTTCGCCGGTGTCGAAACGCAGGACCTCGATGGCCAACACATCGCCCCGATCGTGGCTGCGCAGGATGTCGCAGTAGGTGGACATGGCGCCATCCGTCGCCAAGGGCACGCCTTCCATGCTGAGGATGATGTCGCCCGGCAGCAGCCCGACCTGGTCGGCTGCGGAACCGGACTGAATCGACGACACCCAGATGCCGGTGAGTTTCTCGCCGTCGCTCACCGCTTCGCCGTTGATGCCGATGGAGTCGATATCGACGCCGCTGCGCAGTTGTTCGATGATGGGCAGCGCGTCCTCGCCGGCGATGGCGAAGAACTGGTCAGCATTATTGCGGCGGTAGTTGATGCCGACCACGCGGCCCTCTTCATCCAGCAAGGGTCCGCCGGAGTTGCCGGGGTTGAGGGTGGCGTCATGCTGCAGGACTCCGTCCACCGAGGCCCAACTGGTTTCGCCGCTGGCCCGGGCTTTGGAGATGATGCCCCGGGTCATGGTGTATTCCGGGTCGCCCAGGGGGAAGCCCACGGCGTATACGTCCAGCCCGACTTTGACCGGATCTTCACGCCACTGGAGATAGGGATATCCGGATCCCTGAATGTCGATGACGGCCAGGTCGGAGCACTCGTCCACGCCCAGCACCCGGGCGTTGACGGGTTCGTCGCTGCCATTGACATAAACCTTGTAAAGCGCGCCGCCGGTGACCACGTGGTTGTTGGTCACGGCCACGCCGGCCTCATCGATGATGAAGCCAGTGCCCCGGCCGGCGGCGTTGACCCGCAGTCCTTCGGTCGGGTCGACGAACGTGCCCACGGACTCGATGAGCACCACCGCTTGCTGAGCGTCTTCCAGGGTGTCGATGGCCAAATCAGCAGCGTCGCCGGCGTCCGTGGTGGGTGGGGTGGCCTGTTCGACGACTGCGGTTCGTCCGTCGTCCGCTAGGACGCTGTTTTGGGGAAGCAACAAAAGGGCAATCGCCAGAACCAACGCAGCCAGGATCGCCCTGTACGGAGAAATGTTTCTGTGCATGATATACTCCTTGTCGTACTCGACGTTGTATGCGAATGTGGGTGTAGCAAACGGACGATCAGTACAGAGTCGGAGGCGTGATTGAATGGAGAACAATCTGTACTTGATTTTGACTATACACGCTGAATTGTAGACCAGATCGGGGACGCGCGCAACCGCGGTTTTTGAGGGCGAGAAACGCCGTTGCTGGCGCGTGACGTTCATTTAAGTTTATCGCAGCGTAGCCCCAAAACCTTCGGCGCCAGATGCTAGACGTGAAACATTATCGGAGCGCAGGACGTCCGTGAATGTGTGCGCTAGCTACATAACGAATAAAAATAATCGGTATCTATTCAGGCAGGCTTCGTTGGAACGCGGATTGACGCTGAATATAGGTGACTATTCAGGTGCACATCTGATAGAACGCGGATGACACTGATTCGCCGGATTCTCACGGATTTTTCTCGAAAAATCCGTGAGAATCCGTTCAATCCGCCAAATCCGCGTTCTATTTGGCCTGCGCCTGAATAGATACGAATATAGATAAAAATTGCGGTTGATCTGTATCAGAATTGGACTCGCCTAAATCACCATCTGGAATCGAGCATAACATGCCATCTCAAAACCAACCCAGCGAACGCAAGTCCATGATCGGCCTCCTCCTGTGGAGCGGGCTGATCCTGCTTTCCGCGGGGTTGCTCCTCTATCTGGTCATGGCAGGCGGTCAGCCTGAGGAAGCGCCCGGCATCACGCTACCGCGGCCGGTGGTGACGCCGGCGCCGGGTGGCGACAGCCAACCCGAGGGGGCCGCGAGCGATATTAGCCCCGCTCAACCGGGCGAGAGCAGTGAGGCCGCCAGCGGTGGCGAGCAACCCCGCGGGGAATTGTGGGCGTTATGGATCTCGGCTCTGACCCTGATCACGTCCACGGTAGGGCTGGTTTCCAACGCCTGGCTGGGCTGGCGCAAGGAGCTGCGCGCGGCCCGGCGGGACCGGCTGGAGGCGCAACAGTTGCGGGCCGAGCTGGAGAAGACTCTGCTGGAGGTGCAGCAGTTGCGGGCGGAGTTGGCGCACGAAAGGGATGCTTGATGGAATCCAGCGGAGAGAGTAGGATACAAGCAGGTGGTTGGATGGTTGAGAGAATGCTGTTTGCTTGGGGATTGATCTGTTTTTTATGGGTGCTGCTCCGTCTTCAATCGCGTCCATGGCCGCCAGTCCTCGGCCCGCCACGCGCCGCCCTTGGCCGCGGGGATGGGCCGGTTCTCGTTGCCGCCGTAGCGGAACGCCCACTCTTTGTCGCACGCCTGGCAGGTGAGGCAACCGGCGCTGTCCGGCGGACAACTGAGCCCGGTCTCGCTGCGGGCCGCCAGCTTCAGTTCGTAGTGGAAATACTTCTCGCTCACCCCACTCTCCACCACATCCCAGGGCAGGGGATCGCCGATCTTGTGTTTGCCCGCGTACTGGTTGCGATCCAGCCCCAATGCTTCCATGGTCTGGAAAAAAGAACGCACCGTCAGCCCGCCGTCGGGGATGGCCAGCAGCAGCTCCGCCAGCCGCCGGTCGCCCCGGGAGAGCACGGCCTGCACCTCGGCCCAGTCGGGCGAATCCGCGCGCACGTCCACGCCATGGCGGGCCAGTGAACGATAAATATGCTTCTGCCATTTGCGGATCACCTTGGGCGCGGCCATCCCCTCCCACTGGAAGGGCGTGTGGGCCTTGGGCACGAAGGGGGTGGCGTTGATGGCAATCTGTCGCTTGAAGCGCGCCCGCGCGGCCAGGGTGAAGTCCACGATGGCCTGGATGTCCTCGTCCGTCTCCGTGGGGTGGCCGACCATGAAGTAGAGCTTGAGCTGGGGAAAATTCAGTTCCTGGGCCAGGTCGATGGCGGCCATCATCTGGTCCTCGGTCTGGGTCTTGTTGATGACGTTGCGCAGGCGTTGGCTGCCGGCCTCGGGCGCGACGGTCAGGGTCTTGCTTCCCGTCTCAGCCATGGCCCGGATCAGGGGAACGCTGATGGGGTCCATGCGCATGGAGCTGGCGCTGATGCTGGCCCCCATCTTCTGCAGGCCCACGGCCAGCTCGTCGATCTGGGTGTGGTCGGAGACCGCGGCCGAGACCAGGCCTACCCGGGTGTGGCCGGCGGCCAAGGCGCGCTCGGCCGAGGCCAGCAGTCGCTCCAGGGGTTGCTCCCGGGCCGGGCGGTAGACGTAGCCGGCCAGGCAGAAGCGACAGCCCCGCCCACAGCCGCGCGCGATCTCCATCAGGTGCATGTTGCTGAACTCGGTGTCCGGCGTGTAGAGCGTACTGCTGGTCTCATAGTCGGGCAGGGTGCGCACCCACAGCCGCTTCACCTTGCGGAAGTGGGGATGGTCCCGGCGGGAGGGGCGCAGCGCGGGCACGTACCAGCCGGGCGTGCGGTCCAGGGCCTCCAGCAGCGCGGCCCGGTCTTCGTACAGCCCATCCCGGATCAGCTCGATGAAGTGGGGGATGGCCTCCTCGCCCTCGCCGATGAGGATGGCGTCGAAGAAGGGGGCCATGGGTTCGGGGTTCATGGTCACGCCCGGTCCGCCGGCGATGAGCAGGGGCCAGTCGCTGCCGTCCCAGCGTTTGCTGGCGTAGCGGTCCGCGGCCAGGGGCGGGATGTTGGCCTGGCGCAGCATGGAGACCACGTTGAAGTAGTCCATCTCCCACGAAATGGTGAAGGCCCAGACATCGAACTCCTCGGCCGGCCGGCTATTTTCCAGGGAGAGCAGAGGCTTGCCGGCCTGGGCCGCGCCTTTTTCCCAGAAGATGCGCTCGCAGACCACGTCTGGCTCCCGGTTGAAGGCGGCGTAGAGCAGTTGGAGCGCGAGGCTGCTCATGCCCACATAGTAGGAGTTGGGCATGGTCAGGGCCACGGGGATCTTGCCGCCCCAGTCTTTGATGATGGCGCCGGTCTCGTTCGGGGTCGCGGCGGACGACCGATGGGAAGCTCTTGGTCGCCTATAGGACAGAATGGACTTGCGTGATCGAGATTTTGGCATAGGGATGAAAAATAGGACATGAATTTTATGACTACACCAGTATTTTGGATAATCATAATCAGTAGTTTGTGATTAGTAGCTCGGCAATCTTTCCGCGTTTATGCGCATGAGAATTAATCATGCGATTGGCGTAGACTTTGTGAATATGAAAAGAACTATAAAGAGTTTCAAAAAAACGATCCTCAGGGTCGATATTGGTTGGATCAGAATTGCTTAACATGAGCTTTGCATGGGTGCTTCGATCTAGATGGGCGAAAAATTTTGATAACGTCTTTTGATCTGAATCATTAAACTTGGCCTTGGAATAGGATGTGAAACTGGCTGTTGAACTGATAGGGCGGTAGGGTGGATCAAAATAGACAAATGTGCTGTCATCGACAAAGAGCGCTGCTTCCTGAAATGAACCAATACGCAACTCCGCTATCTGCAATAACTCTGATACATGCACAATATTCTCTTCGTTGACAATGGCAGGTCGTTTATAGCGACCAAAAGGTACGTTAAATTCCCCCTTGGAATTCACCCGATAGAGTCCATTGAAACAGGTTTTGTTCAGGAAGAGCATATAGGCGGCTCGGATCACCCAAGCATCGGAAAATTGATTATAATCTATGTGTGTAATTTGCGCGTTATAAGCGTTCCTAATTTCGTAAAAATATATTTTCCGTTCCTCTTCGGAACGAGAATAATATGCTTTGTGATGTTCGCGTAGCAATTCGATCAAATACAGAGGGTTTTTCTGCACAACGGTGTAAACTAAAATAAGTTCTGGGTTGATATCGATCAAGAGTGCTGCCGAGATCTGATACCGCTGGACAACATCAAGAAATAGCGCCCCACCTCCTAGAAATGGCTCCACATATCGATTGATATGTCCGTGGATGAGATCTTTGGGATAGTATTTTCTGTATTGAGTGAGCAATTGGGTCTTGCCCCCCGCCCATTTTAGGAAGGGTTTAGCTGTGATAGTTGGACTAGAGCGCGTACTTGGGATCATTGAATTATTCCAGCGTCTAGATGCTGGTGACAGTCTTCTGTGAAGCAATTGTAACGCAGATTTTGAATTCAGACCACACGTGTACAAGAACTATCGCACAACCAACATAACTGGTCTGCGATCGCGATTGGAATGCGGGTTTTCGCTGATCAGCGAAAACCCGCATTCCAATCGCGATTCGCCTCAAATGATCTCTTCGGTCCTACTCCACCGCCAAAATATGAATCTTAGCGTGGGGCACGGTCTGGAAGGAGCCGAAATGCATCTTGAGCGTGAAGCCTCGCTCCAACTCCGGGTAATCCGCGCTGTGCTTCTTGGCCTGCTGGACCGCAAAGTTCACCAATTCCAGGAAGCGTTTGCTGTTGTTCTGCTCCAATTCCTCGACAGTGCAGACGTGTTCCATGGGCATGGCCAGCCAGTGGACGGCGCTTTCCGGGTGAATGCTCTTGATCAAAATAAAGCTGTGCTCTTCGTCGCGATCGATGATAGTTCCCGGCTCATCTCCGGCCAGGATGGCGCAAAAGGGGCAGTCGGCGGGTGAGAATTCCTGGGGCATGGCGTTGACTCCTTTGATTGAAAATTCAAAATTCAAAATTGAAGATTCAAGATTGGTGGCGAATCCGTCGATACCCAATCTTTAATCTTCAATTTTGCTTTTAGCTCTCCAACGCGCGGGGAACAAACCTCCCCTCCCCCAACGCGCCCACGAACCGTTCGTTCTCCACGATAACGCGGCCGCGCGAGAGCACAGTGCGCGGCCAGCCGTCCACGCTCAGGCCCTCGTAGGGCGTCCAGTCCGCGGCTTCATGGAGGGTGTTCGTGCGAATGGTTTTGGTTCGCAGCGGGTCGAAGATGACCACGTCGGCGTCATAGCCGGGGGCCAGGACGCCCTTGCGGGGCAGGCCCATGAGCCGGGCCGGGTTGGTCGAACAGACCTCCACCCAGCGCTCCGGCGTGAGCCGACCTTCGTTGACGCCAAAGTGATGGATCAGGGAGAGCCGGGCTTCGATGCTGGGCACGCCGCCGGGGATTTGGGTGAAGTCGGGCTGATCTTTCTCGGCCCGGGTCCACGGACAGTGGTCAGTGCTGACCACGTCCAGATCGCCATCTCCCAGCGCCTGCCAGAGCGCGTCCTGGTCGTCGTGATCACGCAGGGGCGGCGCGCAGACGTAAAGCTGGCCCTCCGGCCCGTCCAGGTGATCGTGTGCGGTCAACAGCAGGTACTGGGGACAGGTCTCGGCGTTGATCTCCACATCGCGCACCTGCGCGGCCACCACCTCGGCCACGCTTTCGGTGCAGCCTATGTGGAAGATGTAGAGGGGGCATTCGGCCTGGTAGGCCAGTTCCGACGCCCGGTGAACGGCCGTGGCCTCCAGCCGGGCGGGGCGGGTGCGCTCGTGCCAGATGGGTTCGATGTGGCCCTCCTCCAGGGCCTGGGCGCGCAGCAGATCGAGCACAGGGCCGGTTTCGCTGTGGAGCACCACCCGCCCACCGGACGCGCCCACGGCCTGCATGGCCCGTAGCAGGGAGACGTCGTCCAGGATCATGCCGTCGTAGGCCTGGTACATCTTGAAGGTGGCGCAGCCCGCGTCCACGCTGGCGGGAACCTCAGCCAGCCGTTCCTCCGCGGCCGCGTGCCAGGTGGGGATGGTCATGTGCAGGCCGTAGTCGATGACCACGTGGCCGTCGGCTTCCTCCTGCCGCTGGGCCAGGGCTTCCAGCATGGATTGGCCGGGCTTTGGCTCCACGAAGTCGATGACGGTGGTGGTTCCCCCGCAGGCAGCGGCCACAGTCCCGCTCTCGAACGAGTCCGTGCTCACCCGGCCGGCCAGGGCCATTTGCAGGTGCACGTGGGGATCCACGCCCCCGGGCAGCACATAGCATTCGGACGCGTCGATAACGCGCCGGCCCTTCAGGTCCAATCCGATGGCCGCAATGGTCTCGCCGTCGATGGCCAGATCGGCCACGAAGACCCCATCCGAAGTGATGATGTGGCCGTTTTTGATCACGATGTCGTGCATGGTATACGCTCCGAAAATTATGGCGCAGAGAACTACTTTGACGCAAAGACGCAATGGCGCAAAGGGTCGCAGAGAACTACATTTTAAGCTGTTTCCCTTTGCGTCGCGGCGTCGATTGATGCGCGGCGACCTTACGTTTTACGCTTCACGCTAAAACTCGTCCGTCACACACCCCTCCGACGCCGACGAAACCATCTTCATGTACTTGTAGGCCACGCCCTTGGTGAATCTGGGCGCGGGCGCGGACCAGGCCGCGCGGCGGCGGGCCAGTTCCTCGTCGCTCACCTCCACGTCGATGGTGTTGTTGACCGCGTCCAGGGTGATGATGTCGCCGTTCTGCACCAGGGCGATGCCGCCGCCTGTCTGCGCTTCGGGCGTGATATGGCCGACCACGAAGCCGTGGGTGCCGCCGGAGAAGCGGCCGTCGGTGATCAAGGCCACGCTCTTGCCCAGCCCCTTGCCCGTGATGGCCGCGGTGACCGAGAGCATTTCACGCATCCCCGGACCACCCTTGGGTCCCTCATAGCGGATCACCACCACATCGCCGGCCTGCACGTCGCCGTTCTCGATGCCGGCCAGACATTCCTCCTCCGAATCGTAGACCTTGGCCGGGCCGGAGAAGCGCTCGCCCTCTTTGCCCGTGATCTTGGCCACCGCGCCTTCGGTCGCCAGGTTGCCGTAGAGGATCTGCAAATGGCCGGTGGGCTTGATGGGGTTGGAGAAGGGTGCGATGATGGTCTGGTCCTTGTCCAGGTCCGCGGCCTCCTCCAGGTTCTCGGCCAGGGTCTTGCCGGTGACAGTCAGGCAGTCGCCGTGGAGCAGCCCTTCGCGCAGCAGCAGCTTCTGCAGGCCGGGCACGCCGCCCACCGCGTAGAGGTCCTCCATGACGTACTGGCCAGAGGGCTTGAGGTCACCCAGCAAGGGCGTGCGGTCGGAGATGGTCTGGAAGTCGTCGATAGTCAGCGGCACGTCCGCGGCCTTGGCCATGGCGATCAGGTGCAATACCGAATTAGTGGAGCCGCCCAGGGCCATGATGACGGTGATGGCATTCTCGAACGCCTCGCGGGTCAGGATATCCCGGGGCTTGATGTCCTGCTCCAGTAGGTTGACCATGGCCTTGCCCACAGCGTGGCATTCCTCGATCTTTTTGAAATCGGTGGCCGGGATGGAAGAGCTGTAGGGCAGGCTCATGCCCAGGCTTTCGATGGCCGAGGACATGGTGTTGGCCGTGTACATGCCACCGCACGCGCCCTCGCCCGGGCAGGCGTGTTCGAGCACCCCCTGCAACTCCTCCTCGGTGATGTCATCGGCCAGCCACTGGCCGTAGGCCTCGAACGCGGAGACGATGTCCAGCTTCTGCCCGTGCCAATGGCCGGCGCGAATGGTGCCGCCGTAGACGATGATGGTGGGGCGGTTGACCCGGGCCGCGGCCATGACCGAGCCGGGCATGTTCTTGTCACAGCCGGGCAGGGAGATGTTGGCGTCGTACCACTGGGCGCGCATGACCGTCTCGATGGAATCGGCGATCACGTCCCGGGAGAGCAGGGAGAACTTCATGCCCTCGGTGCCCATGGAGATGCCGTCGCTGACGCCGATGGTGTGGAAGATCAGGCCCACCAGGCCCGCATCCTGCACGCCCTTCTTCACCTCCCCGGCCAGGCGGTTGAGGTGCATGTTGCAGGTGTTGCCCTCCCACCCCATGCTGGTAATGCCCACCTGGGGCTTCTTCATGTCCTCACCGGTCAGGCCCACGCCGTAGAGCATGGCCTGGGAGCCAACCTGAGAGCGAACTTCGGTCAAGTGACTGCTGTACTGGTTGAGTTTGTGGCCGTTCTTGGTCGTGACTGGCATGTTTTTTCTCCTTGATTGTCATCAACCTTTTGATATGCTATGATAAAAGAGAGTTCAGCGCCCATGGTATAGCCGAAGGAGTACGCAAGCATGGCAACCGCCACCACGCTAGATGAACGGATCGGCGCCAAACGTGAACGTCTATACACGGCGGAGGAACTGTTACGCCTCTCTGCCGACACATCCCACCGCTATGAATTGGAGAAAGGCAAATTGACCGTGATGTCCCCCGCAGGTAGCGAGCATGGTATTCTAGCCCTTCGTCTCGGATCTAAAATCGAACGATTCATAGACGAAAATGATGCTGGGTTTGCATTTGCCGCCGAGACCGGATTCATAGTCGAAGAAAATCCCGACACCGTGCGCGCACCCGACATCGCCTTCGTCCGCAAAGATCGCCTGCCAGACGGCAAGCTGCCCCAGGGCTACTTCCCCGGCGCGCCAGACCTGGCGGTCGAGGTCGTCTCGCCCAACGACAGCGCCGCCTACGTTCAGGACAAGGTGCAGGACTGGCTGCGCCACGGAACTAAGCTGGTCTGGGTGGTGGAACCCAAAACCCAAACCGTCACCATCTACCGCACAGACGGCTCGGCCACCGTGCTCCAGGCGTCCAACACCCTGGCTGGCGAAGACGTCCTCCCCGGCTTCCGCTACGATCTCAAAATTCTCTTCACGTAGGTCACGCATCCCTGCGTGACGCTCTCTCTTCACGTAGGTCACGCATCCCTGCGTGACGCTCTCTCTTCACGTAGGTCACGCATCCCTGCGTGACGCTCTCCGCTGACCAGCCAACCCGCCCTGAAAAATAGCCACAGATTACACGGATTGCAGGATTTTTCATTCTCCGTAGGCGCGGCTTGCAGCCGCACAAACTTCGCCATCCCCAGATCGTGCGGTTCCAAACCGCACCTACGAGGGCGACATTCCCCATCCGTAGGCGCGGCTTGCAGCCGCACAAACTTCGCC